>Ga0315553_10002862_pt1 | contig 13664 bp, 13 predicted proteins | sample SalMarSW160140MG_FD_203099 | JGI IMG/M metagenome (GOLD analysis project Ga0315553, IMG submission 203099) | Salt marsh sediment microbial communities from the Plum Island Ecosystem LTER, Massachusetts, United States - Salt Marsh Sediment SW1601-40 ... | reverse complement strand
CAAGTCCCAAGACCAATCCATATATTTCCAATTGTCACATTTGTATCTCTGTACAATCTCAGACACATAGCCACATCTTGAATTATACCTCCTGCTAATCTTTGAACACTGCAATCACGGATTTGTTCAAAGCCTATCTGGTCCAATTTGGATCCTTTGTATTCAATTATACAAGGTGAAATTAAAGAAGGATAACCATCTATTGTTGATTGAGGAAGCTCGATACTATTGTAGAAGTCGCTGTGTTTAATGGATTGTTCTTCAAAGAATGACATATAGCGAAGTCGAACGTCTTCATCTAACTCAATGCATCGCGGACTGAGGATAGTCCGTCCTATGATGGCAAAAGCTCTTCTATTAGGTATTCCAACTCTCAGATCATCATTCAACCTTCTGACAGCTCTCTCAACCTCATCTCCAGTGGGATAGATATCTTCTGGGGGAATTCGATATGCATCTGTTGATGCGATATAGTCAATTAGTGCCAACTCCACCCATCCTTCCCTCGATGTAACACGATGCAGTGGGTCTAATACACCACTTTCCTGTACCTGATTAGCAAGTTCTACAAATTCGGACAGTTCAATAATTCTCTCTCGATAGGGATGGGTCCTTACCGCTTTCAGGAAATTCATTCTATGGTACATGCCAAATTTCTTGAATTCATTCTCTATTAGAGGAACAATAATCGCTCCCACTCTTTCAATTAATTCTGAGAATTGTTTCGAATAGTCAATCAATTGTAATCGTGTCTTTCATGATTTCGGATATTAAAGAATCATACCTTCTTATTCATTTCTGAACGTAATAGAGTTGAGGAAAATAGTAACAAACGTCTGTATTCCCATTGCATGGCATTTGAATAGGATAATGAACTTGTGTTCATATACTATCAGCTTAGCATTTTGTTCGGGTTTAATGTAAACAATTTTCATAGAAAGTTTGTGTCAATTGAAGTAGTAGTGGATTTGAGGAGTTTATTTGATGATAAGAGAATTAGAAACTAGGTAGGGGGCGTCTTTTTTAATACCTCATTACACACAATCTCCAGCCACATTATCTAACTTCTACCTTTTTTATGTTGAAATCAAACTTATGGTTGTTCGGTGAATAATGAAACAAGAAATAATGTAAATGATGATGTTCACTCAGACATGGCGTCTTACAAATATATTCCAGCAACTCTAGGTACTGTGCGAGTCACACTTTTAGTCTGCACGCCTCGGACATTAGTAGCGGTGAGCTGAATACCTACACCTTTGATTCATCAGATAGACCTCGTACAGCCTCTCTCTCTTCATCCTCAAGTTCCTCCTGTTTCATCCTCGCTCTTCTTGCTCGATGCCAAAGTACGAGTGCTACAGTAATAAGAATGGAGACCACTATGGCTACAGAACCCACTATGATGAGCTGTTGTGTCTGAATTGTCTGAAGCGGCTCCAGTGGGTCCAGCGGGTTGAATCCGTTCTCTAGCTCCCATCCATCATCGAAGGTGTCATTGTCACTATCAGCTAGCAATGGCGATGTTCCATACACAAACAACTCCTCTGCATCATTGAGCGAGTCCTGATCAGTGTCTGCTGAGAATCGGTCAGTCCCATAGAGGGACTCCTGGTACTCACTTAGTGTGTCATTATCGCTATCACTGAAGTCAGCCAGTCTGTAGAGGAAACAGTCCTCACTTCCATTCAGTGTGGAGTCAAATGGATCAACAAGGGGAAAGTCGGACGATATCGTGAATCCCCCCACATATGCTGTTCCATACTCATCGATAGCGAGCCCACGGGTGAAGTCGTTTCGCGATCCTCCAACAAAGGTGGAGTACATCAGTTTATCACCCTGTGGAGAGAACCGAGAGACGAAGGATTCTACCCCTCCATTCGATGTGTTGTCATATGCCAATAATGTTGGAAAATCTGATGACCTGGTCTCTCCTGCGACGTAGACATAACCACCCGCATCTACCCGGATAGACTGACCTATGTCTTCACTTGAACCACCTAGATACGTGCTGTACAGAAGTCCGTTTCCCGTGCTGTTGAGTCCTAGAACAAAACACTGGTCATCTTCTTCTTGAAGTCCGTCGTATTCGGAGTCATAGGCGTTCTGCAAGGGAAAATCAGTCGATTGAGTATATCCTGTAGCATATACATTTCCTTCCCCATCAATATCAATGTCTTGTACTTCATCTTTACCAGAACCTCCCAGATAGGTACTGAATACCACGTCATCACCTGATGGAGTCAATTTTGCAACAAACCCATCCCGATAGCCGCCAACTGTGTCATCGAACGCATTCACCAAGGGAATATCAAAAGAAGTAGAACCTCCTATGTAGATGTAACCATGTTCGTCAACTATGATGCTGTTACCCCGTTCGCTACCATACCCACCAAAATAGGTCGAATAGAGAATCTCATCACCATCTGGACTCAATTTGGTGATAAAGCAGTCATCCAGTCTATTTCTCCCATAGGTACTATCAAAGGCATGTACTGTGGGGAAGTCACGTGAGAATGTGTACCCTGTGATGTATGCACATCCAGAGGAATCCACATCGATGGCGTTGGCACGCTCCTCATTGTTACCCCTGATGACCATTGAATAGAGAAGTTCATCTCCGGTTGGGCTCAACTTAAAGACAAAACAGTCAATCCCACCACTCCAATTACCATACCAAGTCGTTGCAGGAAAATCACTGGAGTAGGTAGAGCCCGCCACATAGATATTACCCTCATCATCTACAACTAAATCATTGGGATAATCATTTGTTATTCCTCCAATGAATGCAGTAAATACCAATCCAGTCTTGTTAAACATGGATACAAAACAGTCTGATTGTGATGGTGTATAACTTCCATTTGGTAAGTCATATTCAGCAGTTTGTTTCGGGAAATCATCAGAGAAGGTTGAACCAGTGATGTAAACAACATCATTGTCAGAAATGCACACTGAACTGATTTCCTCATATCCATGCCCACCGATGAAGGACGAGAAGAGAAGACTTTCAGAATTACTGATATTTTGATTCAGGAATTCATAATGTTCCATGTTATCAATCAATTGATTAGAATCAAGAAATTCAGAATGAGCGCCAGTGTTGTCTGAAATTGTGAGGACTAACCCAAGTAGAAAAATCATGGTCAAAATAGCACATTTGGTCTTCAAAACTTTTTCATCCCCATTCATACAAGAAAGACAGTATCATCTGGAATATCTCAAAATAAAAAAGAGATAAAGGATTGGATGATGCAATCCTTGTTTTTAGTTCAGGGTGTATATCCATATTCATAGAGCAGGTCCATCCATTTTATCCATGTGTACACTTGTTGATGGTAGTCATCCGAGGTGTCATCCTCGAGACCAAACAGCAACCAGACAGTTGTGTCCGTATCAGTGAACGAGGAACTCAGCTCAGTGTGTTTTTCGATATCACCATTGTTTGTGAAATCATAGGACCAAGTTCCCATGGTTGATGGATTTATGCAATCATCATCAAGAAGACGTACATATGCATGACGATATTGAATGTCATCTGCTACCGCTGAAATCTTGAATCTGAAGTTCGTTTTTAGTGTTGTTGAACTGGGATCAAACCCTGTAGGCCAGAATGTTGAATTGAAATAGAGCTTATACCCTACATAATAGTAGGACTCATTGACGTCGTTGTTGTCAGCAGTTATATTGACCATACTACGTTGATTTGCCACGTTGAAATAATCATACCATCCGGTATACTCCCAAAAGTATTCGTTTGGTCCGCCTGAGTTATCCATGTATTGTACAGGAGAAGTTGGTGATGTGAACATAAAGAAAGTATGGCAACCCCACTGTCCATATTTCAGACTGGAAATGGTCATGGGACGTGCGGCCCCAGCAAATTGAAGTAGATTGTATGGGAGTGAGAGAGTTCCTTCCGTCAAATAACTCATTCTGAGAGTACCATTACCAGTATGGTCACCATGTGTGCCTTGTGAATCCATAATGCATGGAAATGGAGAGTTCAAGTGAACTCCACTAAAGAGATGTGTAAGTTCATGAATAGTCTTTCCGACAGTTTGGTTGAAATAATAAGATATTTCTGGATTCACCATTACGATGGCCATAGCTGCATCAACAGCCCATCCTGCACCTACACCCCTTGATTCGTTTACACCACCAACAATTCTGGGAATACCCATGAATCCAAATCCAATGTCAAATCCATGATTCTCTCTCATTGTAAAGGTTTCTTACGATGGATGTGTAGCAGTATAACCGTCAACATGAATATTCTCAAATGAATTACAATAAGATTGAGCATCAGTGTAACCACTCATTTTGATGGATAATGCTCAGTTTGGATTTCATTTATACCTACAAGAATTAGATTTACTTAATCTTACAATTTGGCATGTGTTTTCAAACTGAAACAAAAACCGACCCCCTTATTCTGAATTGTACAAATACTCGTATATGCTTAGACTTATATACTCATAAAACTCGAACTTGAAGAGCATTCTCTTTGGGATTGCAATTTTATCAAATAATTGACGAATCATATCGAAGGCTAAATCCCGAAGAGTAGACAATTAGGTGAATCAATAATGGCGAGACCAGTCCGAGCGATGAGCGATAGACCACATGGAGCAATGGCTTGCTCTATTTGTGGCGGCAATGAATTCTACGAGGACTTGTCACGAGGTGAAAATATCTGTACATCTTGTGGCTGTGTTATGTCCGAACGTATTTTAGATAATGGTCCAGAATGGAGAGCGTTTACAGCAGAGGAAAGGAACTCTCGAGCTAGGACCGGATCTCCACTGACTCTAACAATGGCAGACAAAGGTCTGGCCACAACCATCAGTTGGAGTGATCGCGACGCGAATGGACGAAGTATCTCAGCCAACAGCCGTGCAGCAATCTATAGAATGCGAAAATGGCAGATCAGAACGCTCGTTCACAGTTCTCAACATAGGAATCTCAGTATTGCAATGAGCGAGATGGACAGACTTACCTCCCAGCTGGGTATTCCACGAGAGACCAAAGAAACCTCCGCTCTCATCTACAGGAAGGCACTATCAAAGAGATTGGTTCGAGGTAGAAGCATTGAGGGTATGGTTGCAGCTTCAATTTATCTCTCATGTCGAATCCATAAAATTCCAAGACAGCTTGACGAGATTGTGACAGAGGCTCGTGTGAACAGAAAGGAGCTTGGTCAGTGTGTACGACTTATTCTCCGCAACGTTCCAGTCAAAGTTCCAATTCCATCAGCAAACGATCTTATGCCAAGAATTTCTGCAGACCTAGCATTAGATGGAAAGACCGTGCAGACTGCAATGAATATCATCAATGAAGCCCGTGAAAGAGGCATTACTGCTGGGAAGGACCCAGGTGGTCTTGCAGCAGCCGCACTCTACATTGCAGGTATTATTGAAAATGATAGACGCACACAACGTGAGATTGCTGAAGCATCAAACGTTACAGAGGTCACAGTACGAAATAGGTACAAAGACTTAGCAACAAGTCTTCAAATTACAATTAAACCATAGTCTATTGGTAATCGGGAGCAAGAATTGCTCCCCTGTTACTTTCTTTTTTCCTAAGATAAATCCATCATCACCTGAGTCTATGATTCATTAGTGATCATGTATGAAACTAAGGAGGGGTATCCTGTAATACCTATCTTGTTGATTCCGGAAGCTAATAGTGGATATCGTATAGTGAATTCTTGGTTTCTAACATAGAATTATTCAACTACTTTGGATACGTTAAATTCGACTAGATATGAACCAATTCCTGCTAGTACTCTGTGGACTTCCTGCATCCGGAAAGACCACTTTGGCAATGGAGATTAAAAAACAAGCGGCTCCAGAAATTGAGATACAGATAGTCAGTACTGACAAGTGGCGTGATGATGCATACTACGCTGAGTTTCGTCCAGAGAATGAACAGACAGTTCGAGAGAGGGCATTACGCAGTACAGACATGCTTCTAAACACTGGAAAGAATGTCGTTCATGATGATACGAACTACTATGCAAGTATGAGACACGAACTCTATGATATTGCTAGAATGACGGAGTGCGTCTTTGCGGTGGTTCATGTGAATACACCCCTAAAGACAGCTCTTGATTGGAGTCTGACCCGGAAGCCTGTGATTCCTGAACACGTGATAACTAGTATTAATGAGAGATTTGACATTCCAGGTTCCAAGTATAAATGGGATCAGCCAATTCATTCAGTGGACCCGTCAACTGAGGAGCTATGGATAGCTGCAGGACAGATACTTGACTGTATCCAAACACTCAAACCGCTCAGCTTGGAGAAACCCTACACTGGAGAAACGATAGAGGACCTTAGGGACAGGGTGACAAGACGAGTAGTATCAAAGTTCTTGTGGGAGAACCCGTTTCACAGAAAAGACCCCGAAGTTCATCAATTGAGAAAGAGTATGCTACGAGAGGCAAAGAAAGAGGATCTCACAGCAAAAGAAACTAGAGAACGCTTATCCAGACAACTAGCAAGGTTGACACGAAGAGTATCTTAGATAAATAGATCAACAAGAAAAGTGGCGGCTTCCTCAGAGAATCGAACTCTCATCGCTTGCACGATCATGGGTTTGAAGCCCACGGAACCGGACCACCAGCCCTGGAGGAAGCCCTAATTATAGATTAATTGCCAGGTATTGCTCAATAAATAATTGGGTATCTCTCTTCCACTCGATGGATTTCTTTGCTAAATCAGTGGCTATGTCGTTAGGCATCTTCTCGTCTCGTGGTAGATTCTCAATCTTTGATAACCAGCCACTTGTAGATAGTGTAATCGGATGCAAATCATCTCCCTCAGTAGCTTTAATCATCATCTCACGACCATGGGCTAATTGGTAATAGATAGAACTTACAACTTCTTTGTTGAGAATGTCATGAACTATATGATCCCAACAAGTCTTAGCTACAAGGGCTCTACGCAAGCGACTTTGGTCTTCAGGTTCCAATTCATTATACTTATTGAGACAGGCTTGAATAAATTGTGATGTTCCATTCAGATAATTCTTAAGAATAGCCTCATCGTCACCGAAGGCTTTGAGTTCGATGACCTTCTTTGAACCCATAACAGAGACTCGTATTGCAATGGAAGTATCTTCCACCTTACCCGAAAACTGTGCAACTCCTTCAAAATCTGTACTCTCAGCCTCACCATATCCGGAGAGAAGCATTCCCGATTGGGAACCAACTACGTACCAAGCAATTCTGAATACGACATCGGCTTCTGGAACCGAATAAGACAGTGACACTGATTGCGTGTGTTTACTTTCAGGGTCGTCCAAATGTTCATCCTCCCTTCAGGCGGCAATTGTTAGGATTGAAGTCCCTTATAGAGTTTGGCTGTTGCTCCCTCAATATCTGATTTTCGACATCCGATTGCAGCGTTCATTACAATATAATCATGGGGGTATTCATTAATACAAGAGCCATATTGTCCCTTTGGAATTGCGCGAGGACCTGTCACACGTAAATTGTATATCTTTGCTCCAATTTCTCGTGCGTCAAGCCCATCAAGTGTCATTGCGCAAGCAATATCATTCTTGACCTCAAGCATCCTTTGACCAACAGATTCTGCAACACCTTTGACCAATTTCTGAAGCAAAGCAAGATTCGCTCTCTGTTCTTTTCTTAGTGTTTGATAACCATTCAAGCCAAGAAGCAATAAAGATACCAGCGTCTGAAGAATTGGTGCTGCAGATGCTCGTCCTGCGTACCCGGATGAAATGGATTCTATTGTTGATCTCAAGGGAGTAACAATGATTGAGGCGCCAACAGGAGATAAAAAGTTCTTATCACTACTCTGAACGATAGCATCAACTCTACCTGCGTCAATCGCAGCTCGTATACTTGCCATGATTTCTTCAGATTGTATACCATATGCATTGTTTATAACCAATGGAATATCTGATTCCTTGCAAAACCTGGCAAGCTCTTTTGGAGGGTCTGATTCTCGTGGTGGAAAGAAAGTTGTTGTGGCTAGAATCGCACAATTCTGTGTATTGCTAACAGATTCCTTTACAGCCTCTATGTCCATCTGAACTGCATCACCAACAAGTCGATTCTCAATTGATACCAATCTAAGTCCTGCGAATGCTATACCTGTAGGAGGCGAAGTATGATCAATTCGTGGATATATAATCGTGTCAACACCGAGTTGCTGTCGTAGATAATTACAGACGAGTGCAAGACTCATACCAGTTGATAGTGGCGTGACAACACCTGCGTGTACATTGCTCAGACCGAGAGACCTGATCGCATCCAGTGCGACATTATTTGCTAGCTTCTGCATTAGTGATGCACCTGCAGCCTTAGGCTGTGGAGCAGTCAACTGACCGCTTCGTCCCACACCATGATTGAAACCACCAGATAGACGTTCCAATAATGGACCTGCAATTCGACCCTCCCTTTCACCTACCCTTGAAGCAGTAGGATCTTTATCTGTATCCATAGATGATAGTAATCTAATCAAGAGGTCAATCTGTAATTCCGATAATGCGATGTCTGGAAACTTACTCTGATTAATCAAGTCTTTTAGTGGACTTAGAAATGCATCCAGAGTTATTCTACCACGGTCGGCGATATTTTCAGGGATTAAGTCGATTAATTTACGTTCGAGATCCATATTCAAACACCTCTTCAGTCAGCCGCTCATAGATTACTGAATCACCAAGATTTACTGGTGTATCAAACTGAACAGATAAAACACCTCTAGTTCCGAAGGTTCCACATACCGTTCCATTCACACCTGTGACAGTCTTAATTCTTGCGCCAATCAGTTGTTGAGCGACCTCTTTCCCACTTGCAAGACCTTCAACGAGTATATCATGCTCCCTAAGTCTGTGAACTCGTCCAACTCGTTTCCGTTTCTTGTAAAGCATAACGGAACTCAATGATTTTTGAACAACACCAGACGCAAGAATCCTCATAGAAGTTGGAGGTAAATCAGTCCTCATTAATAATACCTTCATCCCAGGTCGCACGGCTAGATTCTGTTGCAGCAAAATCACACAATCAAAATCATCATGCGTAATTTCCGCACTTACAACACTCTTGTCATCAAAAGTTTCAACTGGAATAAGCTCTGCTGTAACTGTGGGCATACCGATTGTAGCTGATACAATCATACGAAATGTGACACGACCCTTGTAGTGAGGGTTCCGTTTTAATTTGGTATATACACTCTTTACAGGTACAAGAGAAGCATCTTCTGAAAGATAGCATCCACGAAAAATATCTTGGGGATTCACTTCGGAAATATTAACGCCAACACGGTCGCCCGCTTTAGCTGAATCTCTTGCCTCACCAAAAGTCTGAATTGATCGAACTCTTGTGTCATATCCCAAAGGGCTCAATTGTACTTTTTGACCAATCCTAAGAGTTCCTCCGAGAATCGTTCCTGTTATGACTGTGCCATGGCCTTTGATGGTGAATGCATGGTCGATTGGAATGAATAAAGGCGCATCAATTTTACGAGCCTTGGGCTGTACCGTTCCTATACATTTACGTAGTTCATCAATTCCCTGTTTGGTGTGAGCTGAAACTTGGACATAATCTACTTTTTCAAACCCTGAGCCATTAACAATGGATTTCATCTTCTTCATAATGGAGGATATTGCTTCATCTGTTACAAGATCGATTTTCGTTATTGCAACAATTAAATGCTCAATTCCCATAGCGCGAAGCACAATAACATGTTCCCCCGTCTGAATCATTGGTCCTTCATCAGCAGCAACAACAAGAATCGCTCCATCAATTATTCCAGCACCAGCAACGACACTACGTATGAGATCAGCATGTCCTGGAGAATCAACTAGAGTAATTACTCGATCATCTTGAGTAAACATAGTAAAGCCCAAATCAATTGTGATTCCTCGTTTCTTAGATTGAGGGTGTGCATCAAGACCTGCGGTAGATACTTTCTCACTCAGTACCTCTGCTAATGCGGTCTTTCCATGGTCAATATGACCCATTAGACCTATATGCACAGGAATCAGATTATCCATTCCGCAGACCTCAAACTCATAATGATTATGATAGAAATAAACCCTTAGTCATCCGAGTAGTTTATTGGGAGCTTCCAGGAGATAACAAATATGGTATCACGATCTCTTGAAAAGATGATGCTTATAGCTATCGGACTCTCAGCTGCAGTTATTGTGGGAGTTCCTGTTTTATTGTATTCGATGAATCTTCTGAATAACACGGGAAGCTATCAAGCAGCTGAAAGTTTTGCAAACCAGTTGCACTCATATGTTGACACAGTAGATAAGACAAATACAAGTGTGATTCAAGATTATATTTCTGTACCAGAGGGAGTTACTGTGAGTTCCGATGGAAATATCTTAACAGTGACATATTATATATCAAGTCAGAACCCTGTCACTTGGATTGAAACTTACAATCACGCGATTGATTTGATACCCCCTGCAGTAGCGGATAATCAAATAGTAAGAGTAGAATTAGTGGGTGATGATATTCAAATTCGCTTCATGCCTCACCCATAATTTGTTCTGAAACTCAACACAACGTTTTTAATGATGACTCAGGTCATCGCCGATACGACCGCCTCAGATGAGGACTGAATGCGATGGCCGAAGATGCCGATAAGCCTGAAATGGTTGATTCCGATGAAACTGAAATGACCGAAGAGGTCGAAGAAAAACCCAAGAAGCAAACAAAGGAATCAACAAAGAGAAGCTTTAGTGTTTCTATGATTCTTGGACATGTGTTCAACACTAGAATGTTACGTAGGGTTGTACAAATCGTATTCTTTCTAGGAATAAATGCATATATTTTTGCATCTTGGTTTGGAAGCGATGCAATAATTGCTTTCTGGTCAAACTTCAGTAAACTTCTACCAACACTTCCAGTCATTGCACCTCTTGAAGCTCCAGCAGCAATCTTGGCAGGTTCATTTGATACAATGCAACGAGAGCTGACCACGGGGATATTTCCATTCTTCACATTAGGCGCAATGGTGATTATTCTGATCATACTCGGTCGAACAACATGTGGATGGATTTGTCCAATTGGAACCATTCAGGACTTTGTTACATTGCCTAATAGGTCAAAAACAAGACCTGCACCCAGCACTGAGAAAGAATTTCGTCGTGTGAAGGCATATCTATTCATACTTGTAATATTCTTTGCAGCTTGGGTAGGAATCAGTGTGATTCTTGGTTCTGCTGAGAATTTAATTGCTGCTCTTGGTCCGTTTGCGGATGCTGCTTTTGCACCTTGGAATCCAGCTTACATTATATTCGTTGAAACTACTAATCAAGTCTGGCCAACTAGTTTTGAGAACCTTTGGATTGTATTATCATGGTCACCAATTTTCTGGCTTCAGCTAGCCTTTGTAGCAATAATTGCAATAGTTGGTTTCTGGGTCCCAAGATGGTTCTGTAGATGGCTCTGCCCTGCTGGATGGTTATATGGATTCTTCTCAAGAGATGCAATCATTAGCATTGGAAGAAATCCTGCGCGATGTACTCCGGACACATGTAATGTGTGTGAGGTCGTATGTCCGATGAATATTCAGATTCGTAAATTTCCATACAAGAAAATGCATAGTCCAGATTGCATCATGTGTCTGGATTGCAGAAGTCATTGTCCTAATGATGCGATTGTGATACGAATAGGATAGAACGAGAAATCAAAGGATGCTGCATTACTTGGTCATGATTTGATCAAAGACCATCATTAACTGATAATATTTATCGATAAGACGAAGCCCTGCTTCTGTAACAACTGCTCCACCACCACCAGAAGAGCCACCTTTCCGGGTATCAAGAAGTTTCAAATCCAACTTCTTCTCGATCTTCCGAATAACGCCCCATACATATCGATAGGACATTCCAAGTGCTTTTGCACCCTCAACAATCGTTCCATTATCCCGGATACTTTTCAACATTGCAAAAGCTCCCGGACCAAGCACATATCCCCCATCATCCTCAAGCCATATCTTCCATCTGGCTTGCAATCTATCAATCCTCTCTAGGTCACCTGACATCTCAAAATCCTCCAAAGGAATTTATTATGATAGGAGGTCTGTTTAATGACCCCATCGAAGCCGTTCTGGTTTTGTTTCCTTTTTGTAAGCTTTTTTCACAGTCTTCCAGTGGTCTTGACATAGGTATGTCTTTCTATCCCGAGCATCCTTGACACGTAGATTCGACTTGCTAATGCTCTCACTGATTCGTACTGTAGCAAATGATCGCTTTGATGCTTTATCGCAGCCAACAATGCTGCAGGTCTTCTTTAATGATGACACTGTCCACACTTCACTGTTGCTCGTGAAGTATTCCATTATAACTATGACGGAGTCAGAGTTTACGAACTGCTTTTCGGGGTTAATATTGGTCCCTTTGAATAATCAAACATCACACGTTCTTCATCATTCAATCTTAGTGTAAGCTTCTGCGTTTCATCAACGGTGCCTATAACAGAGATAGACATTTCATGTTCACCGGCAATTGATTTTACTCGATTGATATTTGATTCAGATGTTGCTACCAAGAATCCTAATGAGATAAACATCCTCAACCAATCAGTGAGGTCTATTGTTTCTGGTTTTATAGTATTTAGTGCATCTATATTTATTATGCCACCGCAGCCAGAATATTCCAACATCATTCCTGCTGTGCCTATCACTCCAGCTACAGAAACGTCCTTTGATGCATGAAGAATTTTTTCTTTAGCGAGGTGGTTCATAACAGACAAACGCTTAATGATTTCATCAGGACTTCGGCCTGTAACTGAATCCCATCCAAGTGAATAGCTTGATCCACGTTGACCCTGTTTGTCAAAAATGAGAACAAGAACGTCATTATTACAAGCACCTCCAGCTGTTATGAGATGTGCTCTCTCAATGATGCCTGTTGCAGAACCAACAATATATGTAGACGTAGAACTTGGATTTGTATGACCTCGTACAATTGGAACTCGAAATGCGTGTGAGCCCTCTATTAAACCCTCCAAGAGTGCCGCACCAATATTTTCATCTGAATATGATAATGCAACGGCAAAGGATGTTGGCGTACCACCAGCTGCATAGATATCCATTACGTTTGCTAGAACTACATTGAAACCTGCAGCACGAGGATGATGAAGGCATAACTCCTCAACAATCGCATCAGTTGTGTGTAACACAAAATCTGACCGATTCATTCCAATAGCTGCTGAATCCTCTCCAAGTGAAAAAGGTAGGTCACCCTTGTATGAATGATGACGCAGTTTACTGATGATTTGAGGTAATACAAACTTACGAGATATTCCATCAAATTCATGAAGAAGCGTAATTATATCATCAAGCGTAGTCAACTCTTCACGCTCATACAACAAGATAGCTAAGGAGGACCTAAGAAACCAAGAGCATAAGCCGTTTGACTTAAGATAATACCGATACCCAAAAGTGACAAACCAACCATCAAATAAATCAATGCTCTCATCTCTGAACGGACTTCTTCTAGCACTTTCAGTTCACCTTGATAGTTACGAATCCCAATTCTATTGCTTATAGAGGTTGTGGGGAGTCTATGAAATTTTCTTCATTTCTTTTTGATTTTCTTTTCATATTCTTTTGGAATATAACTGGGATCTACGAAATCATCAATGAAATCATCTTGTGTTCTTTGTGAAC
>Ga0315553_10002861_pt1 | contig 13664 bp, 11 predicted proteins | sample SalMarSW160140MG_FD_203099 | JGI IMG/M metagenome (GOLD analysis project Ga0315553, IMG submission 203099) | Salt marsh sediment microbial communities from the Plum Island Ecosystem LTER, Massachusetts, United States - Salt Marsh Sediment SW1601-40 ... | reverse complement strand
CAGGCAGATCGGCACCCTCGGATCGGGCAACCACTACCTGGAGATCCAGGTGGCCAGGCCGGAGAACATCCTGGACCGGGAACTGGCCGCGGCCTTCGGGATCGACCGCCCGAATCAGGTGGTCCTGATGTTCCACTGCGGAAGCAGGGGCTTCGGGCATCAGATCGCCACGGATTATCTGCAGGGATTCCTGCGGGTGATGCAGTCCAAATACGGCATTCCGATCCGGGACAGAGAGCTGGCCTGCGCTCCCTTCACCTCGGAGGAGGGTCAGGATTACTTCAAAGCCATGAACTGCGCCATCAACATGTCCTTCGTCAATCGCCAGGTGATCCTCCACCGGATCCGGGAGGTGTTCTCCGAAATCTTCCGCAAAGATCCCCTGGACCTGGGGCTGCACCAGATCTACGATGTGACTCACAACACAGCCAAGGTGGAGCGTCACACCTGGGAAGGGAAACAGCGAAATCTGTTGATACACCGCAAGGGCGCCACCCGGGCCTTCGCTCCCGGCATGAGGGGCATTCCGAAGGAGTACCGGGCAGCCGGGCAGCCGGTGATCATCGGCGGCAGTATGGAGACCGGATCCTACCTGCTGGCCGGAGTTGAAAGCGGACGGCAGAGCTTCTTCACCACGGCCCACGGAAGCGGACGCACCATGGGACGCCGTCAGGCCAAAAAGCAGTTTCGGGGACAGGATCTGGAAAAACGCCTGCGGGATCAGGGCATCTACATACGCAGCGCCTCCTACGCCGGACTGGCAGAGGAAGCCGGAGCCGCCTACAAGGATATCGACCAAGTGGTCCAAACGACCGCGGCTGCCGGCTTGAGCCGGCCGGTGGTGAAACTGGTTCCGGTGGGCAACGTGAAAGGATAGCGGGGGCGGTGATGCCGTATCGCTACCTGGACGATCTGACCGTTGCCGACGTGGCCTTCGAGGCTCGAGGCACCACCCTGGTAGAGCTGTTCACAACCGCCTGGCAGGCAAGCCTGCAGGTGATGATCGAGAACCCAACCGACATCGCCGGAGCTGAAAGCAGAAGCATCGCCCTTGAAGAACCGAACCTGGATCTGCTCCTGCACAACTTTCTTCAGGAACTGATCTACTACAAGGACGCGGAGGGTCTGCTGTTGAGAATCGAAGAGTGCCGGATCCACTGGCGCGAAGCGGACGGGGAACCGGCCAAACTGAGGGCCCGGGCCGCCGGTCAAACGATCGATCCGAAGATCCACCACCTGGGTACGGACGTGAAAGCCGTCACGTTCTACAATTTCAGTTTGGTCCGGGACGATCGGGGCTGGAAAGCGACTGTGGTTCTGGATGTCTGACGGCCGCTCCAGGTACGTGATGCCAGGCCGGCCGTTTTCTGCGTTTGACAATCGAACGAATTGCCTGTAAAAATAGGTATGCCAGAACCGCTTGAGATCATCCCGGTCGCGAGCAGGCGCCAGCTCAAGACTTTTATCAGATTACCCTGGAAGATCTACAAGGGAGACCCCAACTGGGTTCCGCCCCTCCTTGTCGAACAGAGAACGACCCTGGACACGAAAAAGAACCCCTTCTTCCTGCACAGCAGGGTCCAGAACTACCTGGCTTACCGGGACGGCACACCGGTCGGCCGGATTTCGGCTATTGTCGACGACAACTACAACGAGTTCCAGAAGGCAACAAGCGGATTCTTCGGATTCTTCGAATCTATCGACGACAAAACCGTGTCGCGGGCCCTGTTTTCCGCTGCAGGGAAGTGGATCCGCGAGCAGGGGATGAACCGGATGCTCGGTCCCACAAACCCCTCTACAAACACCGTTTTGGGCCTGCTGATCGACGCCTTCGACAAGCCGGCGGTTCTGCAGATGCCCTACAACCCCTCTTACTACGTGGGGCTTGTCGAAGATTTCGGACTGACCAAGGCCCACGACCTGTACGCCTACTACATGGAGGATATCGTCCCCATCTCCGATAAGATCCGGCGGGTGGCCGAAATCGTACGCAAGCGTAAGAAAGTAACGGTGCGGCCCGTCAACATGAGGAAGCTGAAACAAGAGATCCAGTTGATCAAATCCGTGTACAACGATGCCTGGGAGCGGAATTGGGGCTTCGTCCCCTGGACCGACGCGGAGTTGGAATATATGGCGGCGGATCTGAAGATGGCCGCCATCCCCGACCTGGTGCTGTTCGCCTACGTGGATGGCGAGCTGGCCGGCTGGTCACTGGCTCTTCCCGATCTCAATCAGGCCATAATACGCATCAACGGTCGCCTCTTCCCCTTCGGTATCGTGAAACTGCTCTGGCACTCCAAGAGAACCGACATGCTGCGGGTGTTGAATCTCGGAATCCGCAAGAAGTTCCAGGGGATGGGGCTGGACGCGATTCTGTACTACGAAACCTATACCCGCGGCAACAAGCACGGATTTCACCGCGGGGAGTTCTCCTGGATCCTGGAGGACAACCATCCGATGCGCAACGCCATGGAAAACTGGGGCGCCCGGATCTACAAGACCTACCGGCTGTACGCCAAAGATCTCTAGAGCTGCGCTACCAATCCCGGACCGGTACCTCCAGGAGCATACGGATATCGACGAGCTGTCCGATGTGGTAGGAGTTGTGGTCGATGATCAGGATCGCCTCCCGCAGCAGATTCTGTCCGCTGCCGTGGGTGAAGGGAGCGAATAGATCGTTGTCCGGATCTTTCACCAGATCGATAATTGCCCCAAGATCCGACCGGAACGCCGCGATCGTCTCCAGCCACTGCTCTTCGCTCTCCGCAGCCCGGTCTTTAGGCCAGTACCCGGAGGGGTACTCCGGGGAAAGGTACGCGGGATTTCGGCAGAACTCCAGGATATCCCGCTGGGCAATCTGCAGGTGGTAGACCAGCTGCCAGGCCGTGTGGGCCAGGTTCGGCACCTGTTTCCCAGTCAGATCGAAAGGCAATCCCTCCACCGCGGCATCGAAATCGATGTGGGCTCCATGGCCTGACAGGTGGAAGGAAAGCTGTTCCCTCAATTTCAAGATTTCGTCCATCCCGGCCTCCTCGATCTTTAGTATGACACGGGCAGCGGGGGAAAGCAAATCGACCCGCTGAGAGCCTGAGGGGTTGTTTCCCGTGCATCGTATCACTATTATGGGGCTCGTGGATCGAGTAGATATAGTAATCATCGGTGCCGGAGTCGTAGGGCTGGCCGTTGCCGAGCGCCTCTCCCGCACAAAGAGGGGTCAGGAGATCGTGGTGCTGGAACGCCACGACGGCTTCGGCCGGGAAACCTCCTCCCGCAACAGCGAGGTCATCCACGCCGGTCTGTACTACACGGCGGATCTGCTCAAAACCAAGCTCTGCATCCGGGGCAATCCGCTGCTCTACGAGCTGTGCCGCAAAGAGGGAATTCCCCACAGGAAGACCGGCAAGATGATCCTGGCCACCGACAAAACCGAAGAGCAGCAGCTGCAGGGCATCTTCGAGCAGGCCCGGACGAACGGAGCGGCCGGGGTTCGTCTGATCTCCGCGGAAGAAATCGAGGCTATGGAGCCCTACGTGTTCGGACGTTCCGGTCTGTACAGCCCGGAAAGCGGCATCATCGACTCCCATCAGCTGATGAAGTATTTCGAGCAGACAGCGGAATCCCGAGGCGCCACCGTGGCCTACAATACCGAGGTGATCGCCCTGGAGAAGAGCGTGGACGGATACGTGGTGGAGATCAAGGACACCGACGGAGAGCAGCTCGAGCTTGAAAGCGGCGTGGTCATCAACTCCGCCGGGCTTTGGGCCGACAGGATCGCCTGGATGGCCGGAATCGATGTGGATGCGGAGGGCTACCGGATCTATCCCTGCAAGGGCGAGTACTTCAGCGTTTCCAGTCGCCATCAGGGCAAGGTGGGACGCCTGGCCTACCCGACACCGTCCCCGATCCACCTCGGGGCACACGCCGTTTTGAGCCTCGACGACCGGCTGAAGATCGGCCCCAACGCCGTGTACGTGGATGAGATCTCCTACCAGGTCGATGAGGATGGGCAGGAGGAGTTCTTCACCAAGGCGAAGAGGTTCCTCCCCTTTTTGGAGCTCGATGACCTGACCCCGGATATGGCCGGGATCCGTCCCAAACTCTATCGGAAGGGTGAGCCCTTTCGGGATTTCATCATCCAGGAAGAGGGGGACCGGGGCCTGTCCGGGCTCGTCAACCTGGTGGGGATCGAATCCCCCGGGTTGACCGCCTGTCTGACAATTGCCGAGAGCGTGGATGGCCTGCTGTAGGCGGGGCCTACAGATCGATTCCGAAACTCTTGATCTTGTTGAGCAGGGTTCGCCGGGTGATTCCCAGCTGGGCTGCCGCCTTGGTGCGGTTTCCCTCCCAGCGATGAAGAGCCTCGATGATCGCCTGCCTCTCCAGGCTCTCCAGGGTAGCCGGAGCGGGGAACGGGTGGTTTTCGCTCAGGGGCAGGGCGAGATCGGATGTGGTGAGGCAATCTCCCTCGGCGAAGATCAGAGCCCGCTCCAGCAGGTTCTCCAACTCCCGAACGTTGCCGGGAAACGGGTAGCGCCGCAGCTGCTCCACCACCTGTGGATCGACCTCCTGAATACTCTTGCCCAGCTTATGATTGAGCTTGCCGAGCAGCTGGCCGATCAGGAGGGGAAGGTCATCGATGCGCGCCCGCAGGGGAGGAATTCTCAGATGGACCACGTTCAACCGGTAGTACAGATCTTCCCGGAAGGTTTTTTGCCGCACCCGCTGCGGCAGATCCTGGTTGGTGGCGGCCAGGATCCGGGCATCCACCGGGATCAGGTCGGTGGCTCCCAACCTCTGCACCTTCCCGTCCTGAAGCACCCGCAGCAACTTTACCTGCAGTTGACCGGACATCTCCCCGATCTCATCGAGAAACAGGGTCCCCCCTGAGGCCACCTCGAAAAGCCCGACCTTGCGCCGTTCGGCTCCGGTGAAAGCGCCCCGCTCATAGCCGAACAGTTCGCTTTCCAGAAGGGACTCGGGAATCCCTCCCACGTTCACGGGTACAAAAGGGTTCTCCGAGCGGGAGGAGAGATTGTGGATCAGGCGGGCGATCACCTCTTTGCCGGTTCCACTCTCTCCGGTGATCAGCACCGTCGAGGGGGTGTCTGCGACCTTCGCGATCGTCCTGCCGATTTCCATCATTTCCGGGCTCCGGCCCAGACCTTCGATCCCCGGCAGCTGCCCCCGGCCTCCCAGGTCGATCTGATCCCGGAGTTTTTGATTCTCCACGACCTTCTTCAGCCGCACGATCAACTCTTCAGGATCAAAGGGCTTGACCACGTAGTCCTGGGCGCCGAGCTTCATCGCTTCCACGGCGTCCTGTACCTCCCCGTAGGCGGAAATCATGATCACCGGCAAGCGAGGCCCCTCTTCTCGAATCCACCTGAGCAGCTCCAGACCGTCCATCCCCGGCATGCGCAGATCCACGATCCCTGCAGAGAACACCTTCTCCTGGAGCAGACGTTTGGCGGACAGGCCGTTTTCCGCGGCCACGGATTCTATGTTTTCCGTATCCAGGTAGCGCCGGATCGACTCGCGGATGTTCTTCTCGTCATCTACAATCAGCACTCTCATAGATTCCCCCGGGGTGGGTTGGTCTGCGGCGGGTTGCCCCGCGGGAGCGAAACAACGGATTGGGTGCCGCCTCCTTTTCTGCTCTGGATCCTCAAGGTTCCGTCCGCCGCCTCTACGAAACGTTTACAGATGGAAAGCCCGACCCCGGAACCGCTGATTTTATTCGTGTAGAAGGGGTCGAAGATCTTCTGCTCGGCGTCCGGCGGAAGCCCCTCGCCCCGATCGAGGACCCCTATCTCCACCCGGTTCTTCGTTGTAGACACGGCGATCTCCACCGGTAGCGTTTCCGCGGAGGCCGCCTGGCTGTCCAGGGCATTGCTGATCAGATTCTCCATTACCGAGCGCAGCCGCTGCCTGTCGAAGCTGATCTGGATTTCAGGCTCTCCTTCGTGGCTGTAGTTAATTTGACGATCGTAGCGCAGGATCGTCTCCCGGATGAAGGAATCCAGGTCGATCCCCTCAGGCTGTCCCACGGGATCCCGGAGAAAATCACCGATCCTGTCGGTCAGCAGGCTGAGCCGGGAAACCTCCTCCTCGATGATGCGCAGATCCTCCCGATTCGCCTCGGGCAGGGTCTTGCGCAGGATGCCCGTTTGGATGCGGATAGCACTCAGGGGATTCCTGATCTCGTGGGAGAGGGTGCGGCTGGCCTCGCCCAGCTGGGCCAGCTGCTGCTGGGAGGCCAGGACTCTGCGGTACAGTGCGTTTTTGTGGTAAAGGTAGCCGATAAAGGCGATCACCAGCAGGATCAGCAGGGGCGCCACAATGCGGGCGGTCTTGAAGGTACGGCGGACTGACCAATAATCCTCCACGGCCAGCTCGAGGAACAGCAGCTGCATGTTCTCGGGCTGCATCATCCGGGGCATGCGGTGGTGCATATCCATCATCCCGGGTGCCATGCCGATCCAGCGAATGAGGGTGAGGGTTCTGCGCTGCTCGTCAAAGCGCAGGATCGGACCGCGCAGGAGGTCCCGCTCTCTGGGACCTCCCGGCAGCTGCAGGTAAGCGGGGGCGCTGCCGAAACGCTGGACAGCCGCTCCCCGGGCGGTGTAGATCCCGAAACCCACGATCCGCTCCTCCAGAGACTCGCCGTCCAACTCGCCGCCGTCCCGTCCGGCTTCCATCAGAGCCGCCGCTATGCGCTGGGCTTCGTACTCCAGAAGCAGGCTCTCCCGTCTGCTCCTGCCGGATATCATTACCAACACGAGTGCGGTTATCGTCAGAAACAGGGCGAGTAGAAAAATGAAGAACAGCAGTTCCTCTTTGATCAGGCGCCGGAATCCTCGAGCCATCTTCACCTCGACCGGTGTTGCTGCAGTGGACTACAGCTTTCCGACAGATTGTAGCTTTCAAACAAAAAAGGGAAAAGGGCGGGGGGTCCACCCTTCTCCCATCTATAATGGATCGGCAATCGATTAACCGCCTACATTCGCCGTCCCCAGTCACGATCATCATCGCAGCCGTAGGGACGCCGACCGGGTCCCATCATACCTCCCCGGCGACCCATCCCCGGGCCCATCATACCCCAGCGGGGGCCGTTTTCCAGGTCGTACTCCTGGCCGTCGATGACTGCCTTGGTCACCCAGATGTGGAGCTCCCCGTCCTCCTCTTCCTCGCAGCAGGGCATGCCCTCTACGGTATAGCCCTCTATCGTAACGGTCTGTCCTTCCTCCAGATCCAGCTCGTAGGCATAGAAACGGGGAACGAGAAGCTCGTACTCCTCAGCGCCGCTTTTCAGCTCCGGATGCATCCTGTCCTCGAAGTACAGCTGCCCTGTAACGGTAATGGTCTCTTCGGACAGCTCCGGGGCATCCCCGCGAGGCATACGCCGCCAATCCGGGCGGTCGGGCCCGAATTCATCTTCCTTGTTTCCGGAAGCAAACGCCCCCGCCGCAGCGACCCCGGCGATGAGGAGCAGAAAAAAGATCTTCTTCGTGTTCATAGATACCCTCCGTATCGTTTTAGTTTTGCTTTGATCACGATTGTGTTTTGATCACTCCAATAGTAGCTGCACGAACCGTGCCATATCCGTCGGTTGCTGCGGGGATTTTCCGCCCAGCCCCACTGATTTTTCCAGATCGTTTACCGCAGCGGTGAGAAAATTTTTCCCACTGCCTGATAGCGGGAAAGAATTACTCGGCTGGATCGGCCCGGCAGGGGCGGTCCAGCCGGGGCCCAAGTCTACACCCTCCTGCCCAGGGCGCGCAGACCGTTGAAAATAACCAGCAGGCTTGCTCCCATATCGGCCAGAACCGCCATCCAGAGGGTCGTCAGTCCAAGGGGCGTCAGGGCGATGAACACGGCTTTCACGAGAATCGCAAAGGCGATATTCTGCTTGACCAGACGCAAGCTCCTCCTGCCCAGCCGAACGGCAAGGGGGAGTTTGCTCAGGTCGTCGGACATCAAGGCCACATCCGCTGTTTCCAGAGCCGCGTCGGTACCGGCTACCCCCATGGCGATGCCCACCGTGGCGGTTGCCAGAGCCGGGGCATCGTTGATCCCGTCTCCGACCATGGCCGTACTGCCGTAGCCCTCCACCAGCTCTCTCACCGCCTGGACCTTGTCTTCCGGCAGCAGTTCGGCCCGGAAGGAGTCGGTCCCAACCCGGCCGGCTATGGCCGCGGCGGTGGATCGGTTGTCTCCGGTGAGCAGCACCGTGCGTTCCACCCCCAGTTCCTTCAAGCCTGCCAGTGCGGCTGATGATTCAGTTCTGGGCTGATCGGCCACGGCGATGAGTCCAAATACGGTGCGGCCGTCGCCCAGGATCACTACCGTATTTCCCTTCCTTTCCAGAACATCCAAGCGGGCATCCAGCTCGGGGTAGCACCAGCCCATCTCCTCGAACAGGCGGTGGTTGCCGATGTAGTAGCGGCTCCCTTCGACGGTGGCGGCCGCTCCCTTGCCGGGCATGCTGAGGAACTCGGCGGCTTCAGGCGCTTCGACCCCCCGGCTTCGGGCCTCCGCCAGAATGGCCCCCGCCAGGTGATGCTCAGAGCGTGACTCGATCCCCGAGGCTAGACGGAGCACCGTCTGTTCATCCGTACCGTTCAAGGCCACTACCTCGCCAACGGCGAGTTTGCCGTAGGTGAGGGTTCCGGTCTTGTCGAAGGCGAAGGCTTTCAGGGAACCGACAGCCTCCAGAAAAACCCCGCCCTTGAACAGGATACCGTCCCGGGTCGCCCGGGCCAAAGCGCTGACAATCGTCACGGGCGTGGAGATGACCAGGGCACAGGGACAGGCCACCACCAGCAGCACCAGGGCCCTGTAGAACCACACGCCCCAGGCCGCGCCGGCGATCAGGGGCGGGAGGACGGCCATCGCAGCGGCGATGAGCACGATCGCCGGGGTGTAGATGCGGGCGAAGCGATCCACGAAGCTCTGGGAAGGAGCTTTGCGGGAGTGGGCCCCCTCTACGCTGTGGATGATCCGTGCCAGGGTCGTGTCCCGGACAAGTTTGGTCACCCGGATCTCCAAATAACCGCCGCGGTTGATCGTACCTCCGAAGACCTCGTCCCCTCTGGTTTTGGATGCGGGAAGAGACTCCCCGGTTATCGGAGACTGGTCGACCTCCGAAGAGCCTGCGCTCACCGTACCGTCAAGAGGCACCCGCTCTCCCGGACGGACGGCCAGGATATCGCCGATCCGCACCTCCTCGGCCGCCACCGTCCGCTCCTGTTCTCCGTCACGCACCCGAGCCACGTTGGGAGCCAGTTCCATCAGATTCTTTATCGACCGCCGGGCCCGGCTCATGCTCCACGACTCCAGCAGATTGGCCAGGGAGAAGAGGAAGATCACGGTGGCCCCTTCCAGCCACTCGCCGATAGCCGCCGCCCCTACAACCGCCAGAGTCATGAGAACGTTGATATCCAGGGTCCTGCTGCGCAGGGCGTAGAACCCTTTGCGCGCCACCAGCCACCCGCCGCTGAGGATCGCCGTCCCGTATAGGGCCGTTGAGGCCAGCGGGTCGGCGGCGGTCAGGGAGATGAGAAACCCCGCAACGGTCAGGACTCCCGAGGCGATGGTCAGGATCAGGTGTTTGTTTCCAGCCCAGAATCCCCGGGGCGGCTCCTGCTCGACCCTTTCCCTCCGGGGGGTCATTCTTATTTCCCGCAGAGATTTTTCGAGGCGCTGCGCTTCGGTCGTGTGAACCACGGTCAGCTTCTGGGAAACGAGATTGAACTCCAGATCGAGCACTTCATCCATCCCGCCCAACTTCCTGCGGATCAGGGAGATCTCCTCTTCACAGTCCATCTCGGGGATGTAGAAGACATCGGTGTGGCGCCCTTCCCCTGCCGGCCTCCAGGCGCACTCTGGGCAGTCCTCGCTGGCGGGGATGACGCCTGCAATGCCCCGATTATTCCGCATGTTCTGAATTTACTCAAGCATTACCGTTCGAGTCAAATATAGCGGCTCATCCAATCCGCAGCAGCGTATTTCCCCTGCGGCACCTACCCTTTGGCGCATGCCGCATCACGGCCCTTTTCCACCTCAATCGCCGTGGTGTAGACTGGTTCCATCATGGCCGCCAGCAACACAGCCGTTCATCCGATACCCGAGGCACCGGATCTTCAAGCCATCCGGGCCGCTGCCGAACGCATCCGACCCTACGCTCACCGCACCCCGGTCCTGACCTGTTCCAGCCTCGACGACATGGCCGGGGCCGAGCTGTTCTTCAAGTGCGAGAATCTGCAGAAGGTGGGGGCCTTCAAGTTTCGGGGCGCCGCCAACACGGTGTTCTCCCTGTCCGAGGATGAGGCCTCCAGAGGGGTGGCCACCCACTCTTCGGGAAACCACGCCCAGGCCCTGGCCCTGGCAGCCCGTTTGCGGGGGATCCCAGCCCATATCGTCATGCCGGAGAACTCCCCAAAGGTCAAGGTGGCGGCGGTTCGGGGATACGGCGCCCGCATCGTGTTCTGCCCGCCCACCCAGAGAGACCGGGAGCAGACCCTGGAGCGGGTCGTAGCCCGCACCGCAGCGACCTTCATCCACCCCTACAACAACCCGGGGATCATAGCCGGCCAGGGGACCTGTGCACTGGAGCTCCTGGATCAGGTTTCCGATCTGGAGCTGGTCATGGCCCCGGTGGGCGGCGGCGGGCTGCTGAGCGGCACGGCCCTCAGCTGTCACTATCTGCGCCCTGGGCTGCGGGTCATCGCCGGAGAGCCCAAGGGGGCCGACGACGCCTTCCGCTCGCTGCGGGACGGGCGTATCTACCCCTCGGAGAATCCCCAGACCGTGGCCGACGGCCTGCGCACCTCCCTGGGAACCCTGACCTTCCCCATCATCCGCCGCTACGTTGATCGGATCGTGACCGTGGAGGAGGAGTCGATCGTCGCGGCCATGCGCATCATATGGGAGCGGATGAAGATCCTGATCGAGCCGTCGGCGGCCGTGCCCTTCGCTGCTTTACTGGAAGAAGGCTTCGATGCAAGGGGTAAACGCATCGGCATCATCCTGTCCGGCGGCAACGTAGACCTGGACACTCTGCCCTGGCAATGAGCTAAAGTGTTCTGTTGATCCGACAAAGATGACCCGCTGAAGGGAGGAGGAAACGATCCTTGGACAGCAAACAGCGACTGACCGAGCGCATAGAGGGATTCAAAAAACAGAAGCTTGACCTGGACATGACCCGGGGGAAACCCGGACCGGAGCAGCTGGACATCTGCAACGGGATGCTGACAATCGTGGATGAGAGCAACTACCACACCCCCTCGGGTCTGGATGTGCGCAACTACGGTGGTCTGGACGGCTTCCCTGAGGCCAAACGGCTTTTTGCCGACTTCCTCGAAGTGAGCCCCGCGGAGGTGATCATCGGCGGCAATGCCAGCCTCAACCTGATGTACGATACCGTAGCCCAGTGCATGACCCACGGGACCTCGGGGGGTGGGCAACCCTGGTTCGGCGGGGGGACGAAGTTCCTCTGCCCGGTTCCCGGCTACGACAGGCATTTCGCCGTGTGCGAACACTTCGGGATCCAGATGATCCCCGTTACTCTAACGGAAACGGGTCCGGATATGGATGAGGTGGAGGATCTGCTGCAGCGGGACTCAGGGATAAAGGGGATGTGGTGCGTGCCCAAGTACAGCAACCCTTCCGGTGTTGTATACTCCGACCAAACCGTAGAGCGCCTGGCCTCCATGAGCACCGCGGCGGCGGATTTCCGAATCCTCTGGGACAATGCCTACACGGTTCACCATCTGGGTGGGGGACCGGCTCCCCTGAAGAACATCCTGGAGGCCTGCAAGCAGGCCGGCAATCCCGACAGGGTTTTGATCTTCGGCTCCACCTCCAAGGTGTCCTTACCCGGGGCGGGTATCTCCCTGACAGCCGGCAGCACGGGGAACATGGATTGGCTGCGGAGTCGACTGGTTTCCCAGACCATCGGACCGGACAAGATAAATATGCTCCGCCACCTGCTGTACTTCAGGGACATGAGGGGGATCCTGAAGCACATGGACAAGCACGCCCGGATCCTTGGCCCCAAATTCCAGGCGGTTCAGGAGATCCTGGAGCGGGAGCTGGGCGACCGGGAAGTGGCCACCTGGACCAGACCCCAGGGAGGTTACTTCGTGAGCCTGGATACCAGGCCGGGCTGCGCGAAAGCTGTGGTCTCCCTGGCCGGGGATCTGGGGGTGAAGTTCACCAAAGCCGGGAGCACCTGGCCATATGGAAAGGATCCGCAGGACAGCAACATCCGCATCGCCCCCACCCTGCCCTCATTGGAGCAGATCCGTAGTGCCGTGGAAGTGCTGGCGGTCTGCATCCGCTTCGTAAGCGCCGGAGGCGCCGCATGAGGAAAGCGGACCGGGCCCTCCCGGCCGTTCAGCCCAAAGCCGGGCCGGCAGCCAGGCCGATCCGCCCCTGCTCCGGGATTACGGAGAGTAAGATGAACACATCACATATAACACCGGAGTTGTTCGATTTTTTCCGTGAGCTGAAGCTCAACAACAGCAGAGAGTGGTTCCAGAGCAACAAGGAACGCTACGAACAGCGGGTTCGACTGCCCCTGCAGCGCTTCATCATGGACCTCGAGCAGCCCCTGCGTCGGATCAGCTGCCACTTCCGGGCCGATCCGCGGCCCGTGGGGGGCTCCCTGTTTCGTATCTACAGGGATGTGCGCTTCTCCCCGGACAAGAGCCCCTACAAAACCTACGCGGGGATCCAGTTTCGCCACGAGCGGGCAAAGGATGTTCACGCCCCCGGATTCTACCTCCACCTCGAGCCGGCCAATGTATTCGCCGCCGTCGGAATCTGGCGCCCGGATTCAGCCGCCCTGGTAAGGATCCGACAGGCGATTGCCGCCGACCCTTCCGCCTGGATCCGGGTTAAAACCGATCCGGAGTTCAGCAGAGAGTACCAGCTCGGCGGGGAATCCCTCAAGCGAGCCCCCCAGGGCTACGATCCGGACCATCCGCAGATCGAAGATTTGAAGCGAAAGGATTTCATCGCCCAGGTTGCCCTGTCGGAAGACGGCGCGTGCTCTCCTGATTTCCCGGACCGCTTCGCCAGGCTGTGCGCAGCGGCCGCACCGTTCATGAGATTCCTGACTGAAACCCTGGATCTGCCCTGGTAGAGGACTCGCCCTGCATGTCGGTCGCGACGCCGTCCGCGGCACCGGCTTCCAATCCGGCACTACCAATCGAGCAGCCGCTTTTGTCCTTTAAGAGCACGGATGCCGGTAACGTCCTGACTGACCTCCACGACCCCCCTGTACGCTCCCTCCTGATCGTAGAGGGCGAAGTAGCGGATATGGACAAAACGATCGTTGAGGGTCAACCAGAACTCGGCCGTATCCTTCTCCCTGCGCTTGAAGCTTTCCAGTATCTTTTCCACCACGTGCACGCTGTTGGGGGGATGACAGTTCTGCACCGCCCGCCCGATCACCGCCGGGCTGCGGGGAAAGATCCGCTCCCGTCCCTGGGAGTAGTAGCGCACCCTGTCGTTCTGGTCCACGTAGGTCATGTCGATAGGAAGGTTCTTCAGCATCAGATTGATCTGCTGCGGGCTCAACCCGCCCACATCCAAAGGTATCTCTGTGGGACCCTCCCCGCCGGGAGCCGCGCCGGCCGCCTGGGCTCCACCGGGGGCTG
>Ga0315553_10002859_pt1 | contig 13671 bp, 12 predicted proteins | sample SalMarSW160140MG_FD_203099 | JGI IMG/M metagenome (GOLD analysis project Ga0315553, IMG submission 203099) | Salt marsh sediment microbial communities from the Plum Island Ecosystem LTER, Massachusetts, United States - Salt Marsh Sediment SW1601-40 ... | reverse complement strand
CAAAAGAAGTAGGATCAACGTCCAGTGCAAGCTTCAGAGACACCATATTAGGAGTTCCTCCCGTATAGACTCCAACGAGCATTCCTCCGATCTGCCATGCGTCGGGAACAATATTCCTGAAAATCAGATACCCTGATATTATAATCACTATAATGGATACAAAAGCCAGGGCCATTGAGATGAAACCCTCCTTCGCATACTTGAGCCACCGTCGTATATTGAGTGAAAACAACAGAAGCGGAAATGCGAGCACTCCTATGGCTTGCAGCGTATCCTGTGCAACAGCAATATTATTCACAATAATATCATCTTCATTGATTATCCCTAATGTTCTCATCTCCTGCACCTCTTCGGAAGACAGGAATGATTCCCCCCTTAGGGCTTCCTGATATGCGTCGCTGCCGTTTGGAATAATGCCTGTTGTGCTTAGTATCAGGCCAAATCCATAAGCAACAACAATAGAACCAAGCTTTTTAAAGAAGCTCCATTTTTTACACATCCAGATTATTACGAGCGGGAAGGTGAAATAAAATAGAACAAGGAGTATAACTTTTATCATGAGGCAGGTTTATAAGTATACCAAATATAAAAAAAGCGATTTACTTATCATCACAATCACATTCATCAAAGCTCTTTTTATATTGTTCAATAGCTTTAAGACTCATACACATGCTCGAAAATCCACCGTCATGATAAAGGTTCTGCATAGTAACCTTTCGTGTAAGGTCGGAAAAGAGAGCAATACAATAATCTGCACACTCTTCGGCTTTAGCATTACCTAGGGGTGACATCCTTTCCGGGAAGTCAACAAGCGAATCGAATCCATGGATACTTGTTCCGGCAGTTGTGGGCGTTGGTGACTGGGAAATTGTATTAATTCTGAGCGGCTTTTATCAGTTCCTTGGCATTTTTTATCGCAGTTTCTGTTATTTCTCTACCGCTCAATAATCTGGCAACTTCAAAAATACGCTCATCAGGAGATAACAATTTAATCCTGGTTATTGTTTCGCTTCCGCTTTCATCTTTGAAGACATGGTAATGCTTTGTCCCTCTTGAGGCAACCTGTGGAAGGTGTGTGATGTTCACCACCTGCATATATTTTCCCATACCAGCCAGTATCTGTCCCACCCTGTCAGCCACTTCTCCGGAGACTCCTGCATCAATCTCATCGAAAATTATAGTAGGCAGATTTGTATTCTTTGTCAACAACGACTTAAGGCTGAGCATGACCCTTGATAATTCTCCTCCTGAAGCTATCCTGGCAAGATCTTCCGGTTCAACCTGTTTGTTTGCCGAAAAGAGAAAATCTGCATGGTCGGTTCCTGAAGGAGTAAAATCGGGAAGAGATTTAAGTAAGATCCGGAAACGTGCATTGGGCATTCCAAGCTGCCTGAGAATTTCAGTTATTTTTTTCTCGACATCATGAAAAACGGCTTTTCTTTTTTCCGAGATTCCGGAAGACAGTTTTGTTAAATTCGCTGTCTCTTTTAAGAGTACCGACTCCAGCTCGATTATCCGGTCATCGCCTGTGATAATTGAATTTACCAGCTTCCTGATCTCTTCCCTTTTGATCAGTAGTTCGCCGAGAGAACCTACCCGGTGTTTCTGTATCAGTGAATAAATTGTATCGAGCCGGTTGGTAATCCGGGTTAACCGGTCAGGATCAGCTTCGACAGTCACAGCAAGCTTCTCAATCTCACCTGCAAGGTCATTGAGTTCGATATAGGAAGATTCAGCCCGTTTTAGTATTTCCTCAAGCTGAGGCATATATGATATTATCTTCGAAAGATTCATCTTAGCCTCTCTCAGATTTGTAAGAATCGAGTTACTGTCGGACGAAAAAAGATCTGAAGCATTGCCAAGGGCAAGTTTTATTTCTCCAGAATGTTCGAGAAGCTCCTGTTCCTTTTCAAGCTCTTCCTGCTCACCATCTATCAGTTTGGCATCTTCGATCTGGGCCAGCTGAAACTGATAATATTCGAGGTCGGCCTTGTTCTGGTCGGCTTTTTCCTTTGCCTCCGTATACTCTTTATTCAGGCTGCGGTATTTGTAATAGGATCTCCTGTAATCTTCCCTGAGTTTTATTGTACCTGCAAAAGAATCAATGACATTGAGCTGAAATGAATTATCGCTCAGCATTAATGTCTGGTGCTGTGAGTGTATATCTATCAGGCGGTCGCCAAGCTCTTTAAGCAGGTTCAGTGTAACAGGTGTGTCATTGATAAATGCCCTGGACTTTCCTGCCGGGTTAATCTCTCTTCTTAATAGAGTAACAGGCTCATAATCAAGCTCATTGGAGGTAAAGAAATCAGTAAAGTCATAACCCTCCATTCTGAATGTTCCTTCCACAATACACTTTTCGTTCTTATCAAGAAGCACCGATGTATCAGCTCTGTTCCCCAGGATCAGGGATAAAGCACCGAGAAGTATTGTCTTACCGGCACCTGTCTCACCGGTGATGATAGTCAGACCCTCCTCAAGTTCAACGTCCAGATTTTTGATCAGTGCATAGTTTTGAACGTATAGTTTAATGAGCATGACAGGTTAGTAATTACTAATATTAGCTGGATGCAGTGATTTTTTCATACTTTGACTTGTTGGCAGGATCGATTTCGGTAAGGATCTGCACAACACGGCTTTTCTCTTCCGGGAATGCCTCGGAGAATATGTTTATCAGCTCGTCGGCCCTTGCTTCCATTACAATTTGAATTAGGTACATGAACGGATCGGGTTTTTTCCTGTAAACCTCCTGTACAAGTCTGAGACTTTCGACCATAGCTACCCTGGCCTCAGCAGCTTTTGATTCCAGCTTATCAAGACCATTGATATTATACTGATAAACAAACTGCCTCACCTCCTCATATTCTTTATCAAGAAGGTTTTTTACGAGCCAGTAGCGATTACGGTTCCGTGATCCATCGTAGGGTTTCCATCCTGTTTCCGGGACATTTTGTGCATTCAGCACGATTTTTTCAGCCATCTGGAAAAACTCTGTACCGCCTTCCGAAGAGAAGGAATCATAATCAAAACCCAGTATGACATATGCATAATAAGCAAGAACAGACACAAGGTTTGACCTGTGAACGGTGGGATCAAATTCAAGTGGCTGAAACTCTACGTATCTGAATCTGAAGTTATTATCTATAAAATTCAGGATTGTTGAATTGTATGTTGTATTAAATACCGGTCGCCTGAGCTGGATCTGTATTGTTCCGTTGAATTCATCGGCTGACAACTGGTTAGTAATGTTAATAAGAATATTACAGTCGATCCTTTCAGAGTAACTAAACACATGGTTTGTCCAGACAGTATTATTCATAAATTCATAGATATCGCGCTGCATGTTCTCAAACACCTGCCTGTTGGAGCCCTGAACTCTCTGTGCAGATACCTGGACATTGCAGTTCAGTTCCTGGGAAATAATAACTCCGGGAAGCAGTATCAGAAATACCAGCGACAAATATTTCTTTAAACGGGTTCCTGTCATCCTGATTGATTATTTGAACATTGATACAATCCTGTCAAGAATATCCCTGGCAGCTTCTTCTTTGGATTTCAACTCAAATTTATCAATAATATTATACTTGTCAATTATTGTGATCCGGTTTGTGTCATGTTCAAATCCTGCACCCTTATCTCTGAGTGAGTTTAATATTATGAGATCAAGGTTTTTACGTTTTAATTTGCTTTTTGCGTTTGCCAGCTCATTATCAGTCTCGAGAGCAAACCCGATCAGGATCTGGGACGGTTTCTTCATCTCCCCGAGAGTTTTTGCTATGTCGGTTGTAGGTTTAAGTTTCAGCACAAGCACATTATTTTCCTTCTTCATCTTCTCCGGTTTCTGCTCAATTGGTGTATAGTCGGCGACAGCAGCGGATAATATAGCTGCATCGCATGAGGGAAACCGTGAAATGCATTCTGCAGCCATCGATTCTGCCGTTGTCACCTTTGTAACCTTCACTGTACTGTTCTTTGGCAATATCTCAGACGGACCCAGAACAAGGTCGACAGAGGCTCCCAGCTCAGCAGCAATATCAGCAAGGGCTATTCCCATTTTACCGGAAGAGTAGTTGCTAATAAAACGAACAGGATCAATTGGTTCACGCGTGGGGCCGGCGTTTATGAGGAGATGTTTCCCCTTCAGAGGCTTATTTCTTTTTTTTTTTGTAAAGAAGTTTGTTATCTCCTTTACTATCTCTTCGGGTTCCGTCATCCTGCCTTTTCCTGTCAGGCCGCTCGCAAGGTCGCCTGTTTCAGGTTCCAGGATGTTATTCCCGAAGGCTTTCAATGTTTCGATATTAATCAGTGTAGCCGGGTGATCAAGCATATTCATATCCATTGAAGGAGCAATGAATACAGGGCAACGTGCAGAAAGATATGTTGTGAGGAGCAGGTTGTCAGCTATGCCATTAGCCATTCTGGCAATTGAATTTGCGGTAGCAGGAGCAATAAGAAACAGGTCGGCCCATAAACCGAGGTCTATATGGCTGTTCCATTCACCGCTTTCAGGATCAGAGGATTCCGTGAGAACAGGATTTTTTGATAATGTAGACAGGGTAAGAGGGGTTATGAACTCCCTGGCACGATCTGTCATGATAACCTTCACATCAGCTCCCTCTTTGACAAGCAGCCGGATTATTATTGCAGTCTTATAGGCTGCAATACCGCCGGTCACACCTACAAGTATTTTTTTGCCTTTCAGCATTTTCTATTTTGGTATTGTTGCTGTTTCCGGATTCCTGTGAAATATTTTTCCCTCTTCAAGCTCCTGTAGTGCTATAAGAGTCGGTTTGGGAAGCCTCTCATAGAATTTCGATATCTCGATCTGTTCGCGGTTCTCAAAAACCTCTTCCAGGTTATCGCTGTATGAAGCAAATTCTTCAAGCTTCTTGTTGAGCTCCTGCTTCATCTCAACAGCAATCTGGTTCGACCTTCTTGAAACAATTATCACCGTTTCATAGATATTACCGGTATCTTGTGTAATCTTATCTACATCACGTGTAACAGTTGTTACGGGGGCCATTGATTTTCTGTAATCCATAATATTTTAATCGTTATTTGCCACTGTTTCTATATCTATGCTTCCGGTTTTAAGGTATTCGCTTGTTCTGTTATATATCCTGCTCACCTCTTTCATATATTCGCTTTCCGGAAACTCCTCCATAAAAGAATAATAGTCATCGAGTGTATCCTGGTACCTCTCCCGCTGCTTGCTGGCAAAACTGTTTTCAGCATAAAGAAACAGGGAACTAAGCTTAAGGAACATCATCTCTTCCCTGTATTCTGACTCAGTATATTCTTTAAGGCTATTGGTGAGAGCCGTTATTGCCGCCTTATACTTTTTCATATCGTAATAGAGCTTGGCATTGAGATATGATTTCTCCATAAGTTTTTCTTCAAGCTCCTTTACTAGCTTTTTGCATTCATCAATCCTTGGACTGTAGCTATACCTTGTTATGAAAAGATTAAATCCTTCAATTGCATTTCTCGTATTTTCCTGGTCAAGTTCCGCACGGGCAGATATATAATAATCACACAAAGCACTCATATATGATGATTCTTCGGCATATTTGCCATATGGATACTGGTCAAGGTATGTTTTATAGTATGCGCCGGCAGAATAATAGTCTTTCATATTGAAGTAGCACTGGGCATTCATCCAGTTAAGATCTTCTGCCTCTTCAGTCGCCCGGTATCTCGGAAGCAACTGATCCAGCAGTTCAGTTGCCCTGGCATACTGCCCTTCATCATAGTATTCCTTCACCTTTGTTTTCTTCAGATCATAATCGTTACTCTTCAGGAGCTTTTCGTATTCTCCGCAGGAACTGACCAGTACAAGAATTAGAAATGCTATATATAACCTGACCCTCATAGAAAAATGTTGCGCAAAAGTACAATATATTTTTCAAATCAGTTATAAAAACGGGTTTTTTATACAATTATTCTGAAGAGAAAAAAGAAAATCCAAATTAGGTATAAATAGGTATCAGAAGGTTCCTGTTAATCCTTATTTTTGTACAAAACATACACATACAAAGAAATCATGGATATTTTTGACAAAATCAAAGCTAACAGAGGTGAATTAGGACAGTATTCAGAAGCAGGTGATGGTTATTATTTTTTCCCAAAACTAGAAGGTGAAATTGCTCCAAGAATGAGATTCTGGGGTAAAGAGGTTCTTAACTGGAGCCTTAATAATTACCTCGGACTGGCAAACAATCCTGAAGTAAGAAAAGCTGATGCTGAGGCAGCAGCAGAATATGGTTTAGGTTACCCCATGGGGGCAAGGATGATGTCAGGGCAAACAAGTAAACATGAAGAATTTGAAAGAATGGCTGCTGAATTTGTCGGGAAGGAGACAGCCTACCTGCTCAATTATGGTTACATGGGAATGGTTTCCATAATCGATGCGCTTGTCGACAGGCATGATGTAATAGTGTATGATTCAGAATCGCATGCATGCATCATGGACGGGTTACGACTGCATTTCGGGAAAAGATTTGTATATGCTCATAATGATATTGAAAGCTGTGAAAAGCAGCTTCAGCGCGCAACAAAGCTTACAGAAGAATCCGGAGGAGGAATACTGGTAATTACTGAAGGTGTCTTCGGAATGGCAGGAGACCTTGGCAAGCTCGACAAAATAGCTGCGCTTAAAAAGAAATACAATTTCCGGTTCCTGGTTGATGATGCACACGGTATTGGTACCATGGGAGCCACAGGAGCTGGCACCGGCGAACACTTTGGTGTTCAGGATCAGATAGATATCTATTTTGCAACATTTGCAAAATCGATGGCAGGAATTGGTGGCTTTGTAGCAAGTACAAAGGATGTAGTAACATATTTACGCTTTAACCTGAGGTCGCAGATATATGCCAAGGCTCTTCCAATGGCAATGGCAATAGGAGCAATAAAGAGACTGGAACTTATTAAAGCTCATCCAGAATATAAAGAAAAATTATGGACTATCGTCAATGCTCTTCAGGAAGGTCTGAGGGAAGCTGGTATGGATCTCGGGAGAACAGAATCTCCTGTAACACCAGTATATTTCAAATGCCAACTTTTTCAGGTTACACAGCTTATTTATGACCTGAGGGAGAATTATGGTATTTTCTGCTCGGTTGTTATTTATCCTGTTGTTCCAAGGGATGTGGTTATGTTACGCCTGATACCTACAGCATCACATTCACTTGAAGATGTGATATATACCATAAATGCATTTAAAGAAATCAAAAGAAAGCTCGATAACAATCTGTATCCTAATGAGGTACCAGATTTTTCAAAATAGAACCTGAATTCGTAGTAATGGAAAAAGCCGTCCGAAAGGGTGGCTTTTTGTTTTTCATGTACTCACCCCCTTAATCGATGAGTTCATGGACACTTTTTTGAACAATCTCCCTCCCTATTCGTTTTACACTTGAGATTATCTGACTATTTTCCTTATATGGAGTCTAAAAACAATAAGATTACAGCAGATCACAATAATCTGCTTAAGGGTTATAATATGCTGTTATATTTTGCAGGCAGTATGATCATGAGTGAACCTACTGATGAGTGTGTCATCGATTTCTGGACTAAAGGTATTCTCAAAAAGCTGCCTGTGTCAAGTTCAAATCCAAGGTTTATAAAGGCTGCGTCAATTCTCAGGGACTCGTGTAAAGATACAGATACATGCAGAAAGAGGCTTGCCGAAGACTTTTACCGGCTATTTGCAGTAACGGGACTGTCTCTGGCGCCGGCTCAGGCTTCTATTTATCTTGCAAGGGAAGAGACGAAACGGATCTCTGTGCAAAATGTCAGTGAGTTTTACAGATCCTATGGCTGGGAATCAGCGTCGCATAGAAAATTGCCTGAAGACCATCTTGGGTTAGAGCTTCTTTTTCTTACCAGTATGATAGATGACTACCTGCAGCTTGATGATGATCCCTGCTTCCGTGAAATGAAGAAGGAGATACACCGGTACATTGAGCAACAGCTTTTATCATGGATACCCATGTGGAATACAGATGTTCAGGAATATGCATATACTTATTGCTATAAGGGTATAGCCACTCTTTTATATGCCTGTATAGAAGACCTTTACGGCATTATGGATAACAAAGGAGAATAGTTGACAGAGTCTCAGAAATTCGGATTGAAGAAAACAGCTATTGCTCCAATATAATATTCCCGCCATCCCTCAGCTATGTCAGCAAAATCTTTATCAGGAATGTTTGTATGTTCAACGGTAACCTGTGAATCTTCCTTATCGGATTGAATCGAAATTGTTACTATCGATTTATCAGTCTGTTCGCCGAAGTACCATTCCTGCACGATTTTTCTATCCTTAATGAATTCCAGGTTTCTTCCCGTTATATCGCCTTCCCACAACGAAAATTCGCTTCCGGGTTCTTCTGACATAACTGCCGGGTAACCCGACCATAGCTCTATAGTATATGGATTTGTTAATGCAGAATATACATCGGAGGGTTCAGCATTTATTCTGAAAGTCTTCTGGAATGTTTTCATAATATTACTTTCGTTAGTTTACATGTACTCACCCCCTCTTATCCCCCTCTCTACTGAAGTAAAGAGGGGGAAGAAATTTTTGTTAAATATTGATATTCAATAATATAAATAAAACTACTCCCCCTTCTTTGCTTTAGCAGAGAAGGGGGCTGGGGGGATGAGTACCTGAGGTCCACAGAGGTTTTACTTTTATATTTCCGACAAGTATCTTTCTGCATCAATTGCAGCCATACATCCTGATCCGGCGGCAGTAACTGCCTGTCTGTAGTGCGGATCCTGCACATCGCCGGCAGCAAAGACTCCGGGGATATTTGTTTTTGATGTTCCCGGTATGGTTTTAATATAACCGGTTTCATCAGTATCAATATATTTCTTAAAAATATCCGAATTGGGAGTATGTCCTATAGCCAGAAAGAATCCATCAATCTTGATTCTGATAATCTCTTCCTGAGGAGTACCTTTTTTCTTAACAAGCACTGCTCCTTCCACCCCGTTTTCTCCAAAAAGATCAATAGCCTGGTGTTCCCAGAGGATTTCGATATTTGATGTATTCATAACTTTCTCCTGCATCGCCTTTGATGCCCTGAGCACATTCCTGCGGACTATCATATATACTTTATTGCACAATCCAGCCAGGTATGTTGCCTCTTCTGCTGCCGTATCTCCTCCTCCGACAACAGCCACATCTTTCTGCCTGTAGAAAAACCCATCACATGTTGCACAGGCTGAGACGCCCATTCCTGCATATTTCTTTTCTGCTTCAAGACCCAGATATCTTGCCGTCGCACCCGTGGCTATGATAACTGTATCAGCCTCAATTTGTTTATTGTTGTCGATTGTCACTTTATGTTTGTCCCCTGAAAAGTCAGTATCTGTGGCTAAACCGAAGCGAACATCTGTTCCAAATCTCTCTGCCTGTTTTTTAAATTGTTCCATCATTTCGGGACCGGTTACTCCATCGGGATATCCCGGATAGTTATCAACGTCGGTTGTAGTTGTCAGTTGACCGCCCATTTCCATCCCGGTATACAGTACCGGTTTAAGGTTTGCTCTTGAAGCATAAATAGCAGCGGTGTAACCTGCCGGTCCTGAACCGATAATCAGGCATCTTACCTTCTCAACATTTTCAATATCTGCCTTTTCTGAGTCAGATTGAAGATCCATTGGTTTGATTAGTTCCATAAAATTCTTATGATTAAAATTTCTTGTAAAAATAGAAAAAAAGAGATTATAAAAAAGGGTTGCTGGTTGTCATGTACCCACCCCCCAGCCCTCCCGATCTGGATCGGGAGGGAGTCGGAAGCCGGTTATATCAAATTAAAAGTCTTCAATTCGATCTTATCTTTCTCCCATATTCCCAGTCCAAGGCCTGTTGCCATTTTTAGAAATGCAAGTACCTCAGGGTTAGGAGTTTTTAGCAGACCTTCAGCAATTCGTTTCTCAGCAATTATATCATAGGCGATCCTGTCCATAGCCACCGGATCTGATCCTGCAAGAACAGTATTGTAATTACAAATGAACTGGGGATTAGCTCCGGGACCTCCGTTAAAACAACCTTTCAGTCCGTCAGTTATATTCAGTACCACCTTATCGCGCAATGGAGCAAAGGCACAAACCTCGGCGCAGGTCTCGTTCCAGAGCTGTGCATGTAAACGACCTGTATTTGATACTGATCCAAAGGCCAGGTTTTTCATCGCGTTTGTGATTGAGCTGCCTGCATTTTTTAAAATCGGGATGTTGGGGTACGATAGCAGCGAGACCACGGAGATTTATAAGCACGTAACCACCGAGCGTTTCGACGAGATAAAGAGTCCGCTTGACACATTGGATTTTTAATAAACTGTTCAATTTTCGAAATAGTTGTATATTTATTATATGAATGCAACAAATAACAGCACAACACCCAAGTCAGAAATAAACGCCACTATGGCGTTTACACAATCGTTATCGGTAAGCGAATTATAGTAACAAATCATTTATATCAACATGCCATTAATTTAAAGACTATTATACCATGAAAAATCATTTATTCTCATTAATAGTAATGGTTATTTTTGCAAGTACATCCTGTCAGGAAAAATTTAACATTGAGAAAGAAAAGGAAGCCATAATAGCTGTTATCGAAGAAGAAACAGAAGCTTTTTTCGACAGCGATATAAACCGCCTGGGAGCAACCCATGTGCAGGATGAGACCAACATCAGGTTAACAGCTACTAAATCTGGTTATACTTATTATGTTGGATGGGAAAATATTCAATCATTTTTCTTGGACTATTTTGAAAATGAAGCTGAACAAGGAGATTTTTACGAAATAAAAACAAATTACAAAATCAAAGTCTATAGAGAATGTGCTTTGGCTGTATATGATAATGATTATTATAACGGCAAAGGTGAGCTTCTTAGTACTAGCATACATGCTCAATTTCTGGAAAAAATTAATGGGAAATGGAAACTTGTATTTTATAATTCAATTTATTCATCAACCTGGGACGCCAACGGGCAAAACGAAACAGAAGTAATTACGGAGAGTGAAGTAGAATCTGAAACAAAAAGTCCTGAATAAGAAGATATAAGGTAGAAATATAAAACGCCAACCGATAACAATGTACATACGGCTATTTGGTCGAGCACGATTTTTACGAGGCAAAAATACGCGCCAGATGCTGGCTGCAAATGCCGGAAACCTATGGTCAAAGCTACTGGCTTTTCCACGTTTGAAAAAGGAATATATAAGAATAAAAGAAATAAATTTGACTTATACTGTATTAATATCGTAAATTTGAAAAAGTCCTGGCCCCCGATGTTTTTTGTTTGCTATTGTCAGACAATTGTATATTAAATTATGGAGAATAATTTTCCTGTTCAATGCCACCGTGACTGATGTGGCGGAGTTGCAGAGGAATAATTTATTTTGACATGTTCATTTTGAAAAATCTACAAAGCAACGATAAACATACTGCTATCCAATAGATTTGAATAGATAAAAGTAATTTTACTACTCATATAAACAAATGCACAAACAGATAAGCGACAACTATACAGTGAAATGACAAAGAAATGGATGATTACACATGATATGAAAACAAATAAGATCTATACATTTTCACTTTTACTTTTTGTTCTGGTCATGGTATGTATGACGTTATTCTCTACTATTCCAAATAACATAAAGCTGATAATCAGGATTATATTACTGACGTTATTTTTTATATCATGGAGAATTTTTCATAAGAAGAATCTCAATAATGCTAAAGACATTGCCTTTACATTAATGGCACTGATTCTTGCATTTTTAATAGTATCTCCGTTTACTTCTGAATTCTGGAACCTGAAGACTGAGACTTCAAAAGGATTTGCGCTTTCTAAGCTCAGTGACGCTGTAATAATTAGTTTCGTATTAATTGTATCTTTTATTGTAGCCGGTTATAAATTGAAAAGCATCTATTTAACTAAAGGACGTTTGATTCACGGCCTAATAATCGGGATCCTCTTTTTTATACTCTTTGCCTACCTGGCACTTAACAATCCTCAGGAAAGACCTGAGCCAAATTTTCTGAGAAAGAACTATCCATGGATATTGGTATTCGTGTTTGCAAATGGATTTATGGAGGAATTGATTTTCAGAGGTATTTTTCTGGAAAAGTTGAATCACTACTTTAAACCTATATGGTCAATTATTCTAACGTCAATATGTTTTGCTGCACCTCATCTTACTGTTAACTATAAACCCGATGCGCTGGCTTTTGCAGGGATTGTGTTTGTGCTTGGCATGATATGCGGGTATGCAATGCATTATACAAAAAGCATAATTGCGCCTATGCTAATACATGCTGGCGCTGACCTAATGATTATCCTTCCTGTTTTTGTTTCTTATGGAGTTATTAATTAATGGTCGTTCTTTTTTAAATGCAAATATTGCATAGGATGAAAAATATTACTGACATATTCAATCCATGTTGAAGAGGAAAAGTATAATTGGAAAAGCCAATTACCATGACCACATTCCGCCGGAGTAAATTGACCATCCACAGCCGGAGTTAAACCTTTGATATATAAATAAATATTATTATTGATATTTTACCGGCCGGATGTGATCAACACTACTGGCTTTTGCAGTTATAAAGTTATATACTAAACTATGTACTTAATATTTTCAGAACTTCTGAAACCCTGTCGGGCATCGCCCGACGTAGTCCGCCGAAAATAAATGTCCTCCTTCGTCCGGATAAATCCGGACTTCGGCGGACGAAGTCGGGGTGATCTGACTCGAACAGACGACCCCTTGCACCCCATGCAAGTGCGCTAGCCAACTGCGCCACACCCCGGAGCCTCCTCCGTAGTCCCGATAATTCGGGACGAAGGAGGATAAATCCCCTGCAAAATTAATCAACAATTCTGATTCTGCAAAAATCCGGCGATGATAACCAAATGACTTATGGAACACCTCCGGAATGCAGAACCACGGAGTGGTTCCATCAGGAATTATCTATAACAATAACCGTTGTTAAAAGGGCACAATAACTGATGAAAACAAGGTGATATTTGTTCTGCTCTGAAAAAAGTATTATTTTAAATAAATGTTATGCTTTTTACAGGTTTCAACCATTTCTTCAGGCCATACGGAAGATTGAACTTCTCCAATGTGGGCGGCGCGTAAAAAAAACATGCATAAACGGGATTGTCCGATACCTCCACCGATTGAAAGAGGGAAGGTCCCTTCTAACAAGGCTTTATGAAATTCGAGTTTAGCGCGTTCTTCACAACCCCTGATTTTCAGTTGATTAAGCAGGGCTTCCTTGTCTACACGAATCCCCATGGAGGAGATCTCAGTTGTTGAATTCAAAATAGGATTCCAAAAAATAATATCTCCATTCAAACCTTTATGGCCTTCAGTAGTAGGAGTTGTCCAGTCATCATAATCGGGAGCGCGTCCATCGTGAATTTTTCCGTCCGACAGGGGACCTCCTATGCCGATGATAAATACGGCTCCATATTTTTTAACTACTTCGATTTCCCTTTCCATGGGAGTTAATTGAGGATATTCATTCAATAAATCTTCTGTGTGAACAAAAGTTATTTCTTTGGGAAGAATAGGATAGATATGAGAATAAGATTCATACACAATTTGCTCCATGCATTTCATTGCCTCATAGATCTTTCTGA
>Ga0315553_10002858_pt1 | contig 13672 bp, 12 predicted proteins | sample SalMarSW160140MG_FD_203099 | JGI IMG/M metagenome (GOLD analysis project Ga0315553, IMG submission 203099) | Salt marsh sediment microbial communities from the Plum Island Ecosystem LTER, Massachusetts, United States - Salt Marsh Sediment SW1601-40 ... | reverse complement strand
GCGCGCCCGCTCGTCCGAGGCGTACACGCGGTACATGTAGTCGCGCTCCTCGTCGGTCACCATCTCGAGCGTCAGCTCGTCGTGGTTGCGCAGGAACATCGCCCACTGGCAGGCCTCCGGGATGTCCGGCGTCTCCTCGAGGATGTCGACGATCGGGAAGCGGTCCTCCATGCGCACGGCCATGAACAGCCGCGGCATGATCGGGAAGTGGAAGTTCATGTGACATTCGTCGCCGGCGCCGAAGTAGGCCGCCGCGTCCTCCGGCCACTGGTTGGCCTCGGCCAGCAGCAGGCGGTCGGCGTAGCGCTCGTCGACGTGCGCCCGGAGTCGCTTCAGGAAGGCGTGCGTCTCGGGGAGGTTCTCGCAGTTCGTCCCCTCGCGCTCGTAGAGGTACGGGATGGCGTCCAGCCGGAGCCCGTCGACCCCCATCCCGAGCCAGAAATCGAGCACCCGCACGAGCTCCTTGTGGACCCGCGGGTTGTCGAAGTTGAGGTCCGGCTGGTGGTGATAGAAGCGGTGCCAGAAGTACGCCTCGGCCTCGGGGTCCCAGGTCCAGTTGGAGGGCTCGAAATCCTGGAAGATGACCCGCGTCTCGCCGTACGTGTCGGGATCGTGCGTCCATACGTAGAAGTCGCGCGCCGCGCTCCCCTCGCGCGCCGCCCGCGCCCGCTGGAACCAGGCGTGCTGATCGGAGGTGTGGTTGATGACCAGCTCGGTGATGACCCTCAGCCCCCGCCGGTGAGCCTCGACCAGGAACCGCTTGAAGTCCTTCATCGCGCCGTACGACGGGTGGATCCCGCGGTAGTCGGCGATGTCGTAGCCGTCGTCGCGCAGGGGGCTCGGGTAGAACGGCAAGAGCCACAGCGCGGTCACTCCCAGCTCCTGCAGGTAGTCGAGCCTCTCGGTGAGACCGGCGAAGTCGCCGATCCCGTCGGCGTCCGAGTCGTAGAACGCGCGCACGTGGAGCTCGTACACGACGGCGTCCTTGTACCACAGGGGGTCGCGCTCCAGGCCGGGCGGAGCGGGCGCGGCGACGGCCTTCCCGGGGCTCACAGGTAGTAGTCGAAGTCCTTCTCGGTGCGGGCCCGCCGGCGGACGCGGAACACGTGCGCCGGAAGGACGTGCGGGACGAGCTCGACGAAGTTGCGCGCGCCGTGCCACAGGAACCGCCCGCCTCCCAGGGCGTCGTGAACCTGATACGCCTCGTCGGCGCCCACCCCGAGGGCCCCGACGTCGAGGTCGACCCAGCCCGCCTGGGTGTGATGCGGATCGACGTTGACCACGATCAGGACCACGTCGTCGCCCGCCGCGCCGCGCTTGCTGTAGACCAGGAGCCGGTCGTTGTCCACGCGATGGAACGTCACGTCGACCGTCTGCTGCAGCGCCGGGCAAGCCTGGCGCAGGCGATTCAGTCGCGTGATGACGTCCTGCAGGCTGTCCTCCCGCTGGAGGTCCCAGTTTCGCACCTCGTACTTCTCGCTGGCCCGATATTCCTCGCTGCCCGGCTCGCGCGGCTCGTGCTCGCCGAGCTCGAACGCCGGGCCGTAGATCCCGTAGTTCGACGACAGGGTCGCCGCCAGAACGAGGCGCGCCACGAACGCCGGCCGGCCACCGGTCTGCAGGTGCTCGGTCAGGATGTCGGGAGTGTTGGGCCAGAAGTTGGGGCGGAAGAAGTCCTTGACCGGCGAGCGGGTCAGCTCCGTCATGTACTCGCGCAGCTCCCACGCCGTGTTGCGCCACGCGAAGTACGTGTACGACTGGCTGAATCCGAGCTTCGCCAGCCGGTACATGACGCGCGGGCGGGTGAATGCCTCGGCGAGGAAGATCGCGTCGGGATGCTCGGCCTTGATCTCCGCGATGACCCACTCCCAGAAGGCGAACGGCTTGGTGTGCGGGTTGTCGACGCGGAACATCCGCACCCCCTGCCCGAGCCAGAAGTCGAACACGCCCTTCAGCGCGTCCCACAGGGCGGGCCAGTCGTCGGTCTCGAAGTCCAGCGGGTAGATGTCCTCGTACTTCTTGGGCGGGTTCTCGGCGTGCTGGATCGTGCCGTCGGGTCGGTGCCGGAACCACTCCGGGTGCTCGGCGACCCACGGGTGGTCCGGCGAGCACTGGAACGCGATGTCGAGCGCGACCTCGAGCCCGTGGTCGGCGGACGCCTCGACGAGCCGCCGGAAGTCGTCCAGCGTCCCGAGCCCGGGGTGAAGCGCCGTGTGTCCGCCCTCGGGCCCGCCGATGGCCCACGGGCTGCCCGGATCGTCGGGCCCCGCCTGAACGGCGTTGTCGGGCCCCTTGCGGTGCGTCTCCCCGATGGGATGGATCGGCGGCAGGTACAGGACGTCGAAGCCCATCCCGGCGACGTACGGCAGGCGCTCCACGACGTCGGCCAGGCCGCCGCGGCGTCCGTCGCCACGCGCCGAGCGCGGGAACATCTCGTACCACGCGCTGAACCGCGCCCGCTCGCGGTCGACCTCGACCTCGAGCTCGCGATCGTAGCGCGTGGCGCGCTCGCGGTCGGGCCAGCGCTCGGCAAGGGCCGCGAGCTCGGCGTCGAGCGCCCCGCCCGCGTCGTCCGCGCGCGCTCCCTGGCGCAGGGCCCGGCTCCACTCGGCCAGCCGCTGGGCGTCGTCCCGCTCGCCCGCCGCGCGGGCCCGGCCGGCGGCGTCCTCGACCAGGCGGGCGCCGATCTCGAGGTGCACGCCGACGTCCTTGCCGGCGGAGATCCACTTCCGCATGTCGCGGCGCCACGTGCGGAACGGGTCGGTCCAGGCCTCGATCGTGTAGCGGTGGCGACCCAGCCGGTCGAGCGGCAGTGCCCCGCGCCAGCGGTCGTTCCCCACGGCGTCCATGGCGATCTCGCTCCACTCGTCCCCGTCCGGCGGCCGATGGAGCAGGACGCAGGTAACGGCGTCGTGGCCGTCGGCGAACGCGTCCGCCTCGACCGTCAGCCGGTCGCCGACGATCGCCTTGGCGGGGAAGCGTCCGGCGTCGATCTCGGGGGCGACCCCTTCGATCGCCACGCGACTCCGGCCGTCGGCTCGCGCTCGACTGTCCTTGCTGCGCTTCATCTTCCCCTTCGCCGGATCGGTCGTTCGACCAGACCCGAAAGGTTACACGGGCCGCGATCGTCCTCCCGTAAGAGGTCTGACTCCTGGGCGGGCCGAACCTAGTGTGCTGTCCACGATCCCGCCCAGACGGGACGGGGACGGCTCACTCCTGGGACCGGCGGATCTCGACGCCCCTCGACCGCACCTCCTCGAGGACGGCGTCGACGAGTCGCGAACCGAGCAGCTCGGGCGGATGGACGCCGGGCTCGACCGCGCCCGGGACAGCCAGCGCCTTCGCCAACGCGACCGCGGGGAAGCCGGTCGTCCGCGCCATCGACGTCGCGCCTGTCCCCGGTTCGGTCCTGTCGAGGAGGGTCCAGACGTCGCGCGCGGGCTTCCCGTCCCGGGACCCCGCGACCTCGACCCGGAGGAGCGTGAACTCCTTTTCGTCCGCCCCGAGCGCCCACTCCCGCGACAGGAGCTCGACGGCCAGCGCGCGCGGCACCACGCGCGCGTTCCCGACCTCGACCGGCTCGAGATCGAGAAACCCCGAGTCGCGCAGGGCCCGGGCCCTCTCGGCGTGGCCCGGCCAGCGGAGCGTCTTCTCCACCATCGTCGGAGCGCGGACCGTTTCGAGGAGCGTTCGCAGCCCGTCGGTGTTGAACGCCTCGAGCGTCCCGATCCCCGGGAAGTCGAGCCGCTCGACGTCGGTCAGCGCGGGCACCACGACGTCGTTGCCGCTCAGCCGCATGCGGCACGGCCGCACGTACTCCTCGATCACGTCGGCGGGGGAGAAGACCGCCCGGTAGTCCCACCCGCCGTCGCGCTCCTCTGGCAGGCCCCCGACCAGGATCCGAACCTCCTCGACGGAATCGAGCGTGGCGACGGAGACTCCGACCATCAGGTTCGAGAGGCCGGGCGCGACTCCGCAGTCGACGACGACCCGGGCACCGCTCCGTCGCGCGGGCTCGTCGAGCGCCAGCGCGTTCTCGGGCAGGAACGAGATGTCCACGGCGGGGATGCCGAGACCGACGATCCTCTCGAGCAGGTCGAAGCCGAGGAAGCCCGGAACCGCCAAAACCGCGACGTTCGCCCCGCTCACAGCGCGATCGAACTCTCGGGGATCGGTCAGGTCGGCGACCCGGGTCTCGATCCCCGGCTCGAACGCCGCGAGGCTCTCGGCCCGCGCATCGACCGCCCGCACCGCGAGCCCGTCCCCCGACAGCGTGCGCGCGATCAGGGAGCCGACCCGGCCCACCCCCAGGACGACGGCCTTCTCCATCCGCACAAGATACCGACATTTGGCCTGCGGTCATGGTACGGAGGTTCTCGACGCGCGCCGGAGCACCACAAACGAGAGGCCCGCCGGTGCGCGCGGCGGGCCTCCCGTGGGACGCGGGGATGGAGAGGGCTAGTGCGGGTCCTTCAGGTGGCTGTTGACGAGCTTGGTCATCTCGAACATGCTCACCTTGGACTGGCCGTTGAACACCGCGCGCAGGTTCTCGTCCGCGACGATGTTCCGCTTGTTGGCGGGATCCTGCAAGTTCCGCTTCTTGATGTAGTCCCACACCTTCTTGGTGATCTCGGTGCGAGGCATCGGGTTGGAGCCCACGACCTTGGCCAGGGCCGCGTCGGGCTGCATGGGCTTCATGAAAGCCGGGTTCGACCCTCTCTTCTTCTTCTTCTTCTCCTCCGCCATCGTCTCTCCTGCGTTGGGGTGCAAGTGGGGCGGGACGTCACGCCTCCCGCCGTTGCCTCCGATCGAGAAACGCCTGCACTCCAGCGCGACAGGCGTCGGTCTGGCGCGCCTCGGCGTTGACTTCGGCGCCGCGCGCGATCCCCTCGGCGAACGTCAGCTCGTCGAGTTCGTACAGCAATTCCTTCGACAGCGCGATCGCGCTGGCCGGCCGCTGGGCCAGCTCGAGCGCGAACGCCCGGACGTCGTCCCGGAACGTATGGCGAGAATGGACCCGGATGACAAGCCCCAGCTCGCGCGCTTCCGCCGCGTCGACCCGTCGGCCCGTCGCCACCAGCTCGAACGCGCGCTTCTCGCCGACCGCCCGGACGAGCATCGTCAGGACCATCGCCGGGACGAACCCGATGTGCACCTCCGGGTAGCCGAACACGGCGTCGTCGGCCGCCAGGACGACGTCGCAGGCGCCCGCCAGGCCGGCCCCCCCGGCCAGCGCGTTGCCGTGGACGGCGGCCACGATCGGCTTGGGCAGGCGCCGCATGCGGACGAACAGCTCGCCCAGCCGACGCGCGTCGGCGACCAGCTCGTCGCGGTCCATCGTCACCGTCGACTCGATGTGCGCCAGGTCGGCCCCGGCGCAGAAGTCCTTGCCCTCGGCCTGGAGCACGACCACCCGCACCCGCGGGTCGGCCTCGGCGGCGGCGAACGCCTCCTCGAGCTCGGCGATCATCGCCGGATCGAGGGCGTTGCGCTTGTCGGCCCGGTCCAGCGTGACGGTCGCGATGCCGTCGTCGTCGACGGCCAGGCGCACGCGCTCGCTCACCGGGCCTCGAGCGACGCCAGCACGTCGTCCGGGACGTCGTCCAGCTCGAGGCGCAACAGCGCGCTCGAGAACACCTTGCCCTGGGCATCCGTCATCAGGCTCATCGTGCCGCCGCCTCCCAGCGCGCCGTGGAGCAGGAAGTTGAGCGCGCCCAGATTGTCCAGCTCGTAGCGCTCGACGGGGCCACCGATCAAACCCTCGAAGTGACGCTCGACCACATCCGTGGTCAAACGCTCCTTCAACCAGGCGTACGCCTCGGGCGTGTACGCGATGACGCCGACGTTGGCCGTGTCGCCCTTGTCGCCGGAACGGGCGTGGGCCAGGTCGAGCAGTCGCACGCGGCGCGCGATCGGGGGTGCCTCCGCCATCGGGCCAAAGGCTAATGGCTTGGCCCACGGCCGGCATCCCCGCGGACCTCGCGACGCGGCGGCTTGCCCCGAACACCGTCGGGCGTCAAGATGAGAGGCGGAGACTCTCCACCATCCCGAGCGGAGGAATTCGATGGCTGATGTGACCTGCACCACCCTGGACGGCGGCCGGACGACCGTCTCCGGGACCCGGATCGACGCCTTCGACGAGCGCCTCGACGGCCCCGTCCTGCGGGACGGCGACGCCGGCTATGACGAGGCGCGCACGTTGTGGAACGCGATGATCGACCGCCGCCCCGCGCTGATCGCGCGCTGTGCCGACGCGAACAGCGTGGCCGAGGCGGTGCGCTTCGCCCGCGAGCACGACCTGCTTCTCGCCGTCCGCGGCGGCGGCCACAACATCGCTGGCAAGGCCGTCTGCGACGGTGGCCTGATGATCGACCTGTCCGGCATGAAGGACATCAGGGTCGATCCCGAGAGCCGGACGGCGCGGGTCGAGCCGGGCGTCCTGCTCCAGGAGCTCGACGCTGCGACCCAGGAGCACGGCCTGGCGACTCCCGTGGGCTACAACTCGACGACGGGGATCGCCGGGCTGACCCTGGGCGGCGGGTTCGGCTGGCTGAGCCGCAAGTACGGACTGACGATCGACAACCTGCTCGGCGCCGACGTCGTCACTGCCGACGGCGAGCGGGTCCGGGCGAGCGCCGACGAGAACCCGGAGCTGTTCTGGGGGCTGCGCGGAGGGGGCGGGAACTTCGGCGTGGTCACGGCGTTCGACTTCCGCCTGCACCCGGTGGGCCCCGACGTCCTGTCGGGGGTCATCGTGTACCCTCACGATCAGGCCCGCGACGTTTTGCGCAACCTGCGCGACTTCAACGCCGGGGCGCCCGACGAGCTGACGACGTGGGCCGTCCTGCGGAAGGCCCCGCCCCTGCCGTTCCTCGACGAGGACGTCCACGGGACGGACGTGCTGGTCGTGGCCACGTGCCACGCCGGCGACATGGCCGGGGGGGAGAAGCTGCTGGCCCCGCTGCGCGCGTTCGGCGATCCCCACGCCGACGCCATCGGGCCCCATCCGTACGCCGGCTTCCAGCAGGCGTTCGACGGGCTCAACCCGCACGGCTCGCGGAACTACTGGAAGAGCCTGAACTTCGAGGGGCTGACCGACGAGGTCATCGACCTCGCCGTCGACGCCGCGTCCGCTCTCCCGTCGCCGATGACGGAGATCCCGCTGGCCCAGCTGGGGGGCGCGATCTCGCGCGTGCCGGAGGACTCGACCGCCTACCCGCACCGCGACGCGGCCTGGCTGATGAACTCCCACACCCAGTGGAAGGATCCGGCCGACGACGAGGCGTGCCTGGCCTGGACGCGCGCGATGTACGACGCCATGCGGCCCCACGCCATGCAGGGCTGCTACGTCAACTTCATCAGCGAGGGCGAGGGCCACGAGCGGGAGGGATACGAGGCGAACTGGGACCGGCTGGTGGCGCTGAAGCGGAAGGTCGACCCGCAGAACGTATTCCGCGTGAACCAGAACGTGGCCCCGGCCTAGGCCTCGACGACCTCCACCTGGAGCCCCGGCTCCACCTCGCCGCGGTCGAGGAGCGCGGGCCAGTAGGCGACGACCTCCTGGACCCGCGGACGGCCGCCGGCGAAGCCCGTCACGCCGGGCGGGCCCGACAGGACGAGCGGCGCGATCTCGCGCGTGAAGCGCTCGACCGGGGCTCGCTCGGCGGCGATCACGGCGACCCGCAGCTCGACCTCGGGGAGGTCCGGCGGCGGGGGCCCGGCCAACCCCCCGTGGGTCGCGTTCCACCCCACGAACTCGGTCCGGATCTCGTCGAACGAGAGCCCCAGCCGCTCCAGCCGCCGGCGCAGGACCTGGTCCGCCCGGCGGGCCTTGGCGACGGCGTCGGGCCAGGCGTAGACCAGCGTGCCGACGGCCTTGTAGCCCGCCCGGTAGCTGATCGACACCTTGAGCTGCTCGGTCCGCGGCCCCCCGTTCACTCCACTCACCCGGACCCGGTCGGGTCCGTCGGCGGACAACCGGATGGTGGTGAAGTCGGCCACTCCGTCGGGCGTGACGTAGCGCCGGGGATCGCCCATCTCGTACACGATCTGCTCCTTGACGACCTCCGGATCGACTCGCCCCCCCGTCCCGGCGTGCTTCGTCACGACGAACGGGCCCTCCGGCGTGGCCTCGATGATCGGATAGCCGATGTCGGCCAGATCCGGGATCGACTGCCAGTCGACGAGGCAGTTGCCGCCCGTGGCCTGGGCGCCGCACTCGTTGATGTGACCGGCCACTATGCCGTGGGCGATCCGCTCCCAGTCGTCCCACGCCCAGCCGAAGGCGTGGATCATGGGGGCGTAGGTCAAGGCGGTGTCGGTCGAACGGCCGGTGACGACCACCCGCGCCCCACGCCCCAGCGCCTCGACGATCGGCGCCGCGCCGATGTACGCGTTGGCGCTCTCGACCCGCTCGAGGACGTCCTCGAGCGGGCGCCCGTCGTCGAGGTTCTCCAGCCGATGGCCGCGGGCGATCAGATCGTCCAATCGCTCCAGCAGGTCGTCCCCGGTCACCGAGGCGACCCGGACCTTCCCCGTCAGCCCCGCCGCGCGGGCCGCCTCGAGGAGTCCCTCGCGACAGCTCGCGACGTTGACCCCCCCGGCGTTCGACACGACGCGCACGTCCTTCTCGACGAGGTCCGGGAAGATCTCCTCGAGCAGCGGCACGAAGTCCCGCGCGTAGCCCTGTGACGGGTCGCGCGCCTTCTGCTTCTGCAGGATCGACATCGTGACCTCGGCCAGGTAGTCGAGCATCAGGACGTCGATCGGGCCGCGGCGGACCTGCTCGACGGGAGCGTCGAGGCGGTCCCCCCAGAACCCCTGGCCACAGGCGATGCGCAGGGACCGCGTCACGCGGCGGGACGGCGAGCGATGAGAGGCATAGCGAGGAAAGCTAACGGGCGAACGGGGTGACGTCCCGGATCGAGGCTTCGGCTCGTCCCTCGCAATGCCGAGGCCGAGGACGTATATTATTCCAAGATACTGCCGTTTCCGGGTGGACAAATAAAGTTCTGGCTGATTTCTTCGGCTGCCCCCTGGGGTTCTCGCATGGAGGCACGCCGATGAACCATCGCCCCGCCCACTCCCCCTCTCCCGCCGAACGACTCGATCGGGCCTGCATCTTCACCTCGTCGGACCTGGAGTCCGCGGTGCACGCCGACCTGCTGGTCTCGGAGTTCGGCCTGGAGACGGTCAACGCGACGTCCGAGGAACAGGCCCTCGCCGAGTGCCGTGAGTGCTCGCTGCTCGTCGTCCAGGAGACGAACTCGCCGGTGCCGTCGCTGCGCCTCGTGAGGAAGGCCCACGCGCTCAGCCCCGACCTGGAGATCGTCGTCGTCGCGCTGACCGATTCGATCGGACCGATCGAGTACTACGAGGCGGGCGCGACGGCATTCGTCTCGCGAAAGGCGTCGCGCGACGAGCTGGCGTCGACGGTCGGTCGGGTCACCCGGCGGGAAGCGTGGCTCGCGCCAGAGATCGCCCACCGCATGCTCCGGCGATTGCAGACCCTGAGCCAGATGGTCGAGGACGAGAGCATCGACCCCGGGCGATGCGAGGGCCTCACGTCGCGCGAGCGCGAGATCGTCCACCTGCTCGGAGAGGGCTACCGGAACGGCCAGATCGCGGAGCGGCTCGGGATCACCGAGGGGACGGTCAAAACTCACGTCCACAACATCCTGGAGAAGCTGGACGTCGACTCGCGCCACCTGGCGGGCGCCTACTGGCGGCTGTATCAGGGGGGCGCGCCCCGGCTCTACCCGGAGGCCATGTTCTGAGGGCGAGAGGCCGTCCGGCTACAGACCCGCGTACCAGTCGTACCCCCGATCCTCCCAGTAGCCGCCCGTCCGCCGCGACAGGAACCGGATCCGGTTCAGGTACTTCACGCTCTTGTAGCCGTACTTGAGGTTCGAGTACAGCCGGGCCGGCGCGCCGTGGCCCGCCGTCAGCAGGCGCCCGTTGACGCCGAACGCGATCAGGGTCTGGGGATGGAGCGCGCTCTCCCTGTCCCAGCTCGACCAGTAGCCGCTGTCGAACGAGTGGAACTCGACGTACCCGGCGCGCGGATCTGCGCCCACGACCCGGGCGATGTCGGCGAGACGCACGTGGCGACGGCCGTCCAGCCTTCGATGCAGTAGTGCCGGAGCCGGAGCGCCGTCTGCGTCATCCCGAGAAGGTCCTCGAGCGAGAACGAGCGCGGCCGGGCGACATTGCCGCCGACCTCGAGGCGCCATGCCCGTCGGTCGACGGTCGGCACGGTCGGGCTGATGAAGTAGCGCGGGAAGGCGCCCGTGGGGGTCTCCGTCCCGGGCGGTTGGATCTTCGCGTGACGCACGGGCGGCACGAGGAGTCGCTGGAGCCACTCGTTGGGCCGCTCCCACGCGTACAGCAGCCCCTTCAGCGGGCCGCCCTGCCAGCCGCAGCCGGCCGCCAGGAGCCCGCCCACCCCGGTGCCGGCGAGCCTCAGGAAGGCGCGCCGTTCGAGACCGTCGTCCGGCGGCTCGACCCGTTCGTCCGGTGGCCGCGCCTCAATCATCGATTCGCTCCCGGTACGGACCGACGATCATCGAGCGCGTCGCTTCGCGGTCGACGACCAGCGTCATGATCAGATGGACGACGAGGAACGCGACGAAGCCCCACACGACGAGGAAGTGCCAGAAGCGCGTCCAGGCGTAGCCGCCGAACGCCGTCGCCAACAGCGGCAACGAGACCGGCTTCCACAGGGCGAACCCGGTCGCCACGGCCAGCGCGCCGAGGGCGATCGTCCCGCTGTAGGCCGCCTTCTGGAGACCATTGTATATCTCGTAGTGCGGCTTGTCGCGGCGCAGGCGCAGGTAGTACAGCGCCATGTGCCACGCGCCGCGCACGTCGCGCGGGCGGAACACCCGCCGCCGCCACTCGCCGCTCGCCACCTGGAAGGCGACGTAGACCACCCCGTCCAGGACGAAGAACCACATCAGGAACAGGTGCCACTTGAGCCCCCCGCCCAGCCAGCCGCCGAGACGCACCGCCTCGGGGAAGCGGAACCCGGGCCACGGCCAGCAGCAGAAGTCGCGCCCGCGCTCGGCGAACGCCGGGTAGGCGCCGAAGACCTGAAGCCCGCTGGCCACCATCCCGGCCAGGACGAGGGCATTCAGCCAGTGCGTGAGGCGGATCGTCAGCGGCTGGACGAAACGTACCCGCCAGGGCGGGGTGGACTCGGTCGGGGTGGATTCGGTGGCGGGCACGGGCTCGCTCACGAGGACGCCGGCGCCGGGTGATCCATTCCCAGGCTCAGGGTGGCCCACCTCCGTCGGGCAGCAACCCGCTCGTGTCGGCCGGGGGCGCGCCACCCCCGTGCCACGGCCCGCGGCGGAACTGGGGCCGCGGCCACAGGAACCCGCCCAGGACGACGGCCACCACGGCGACCACGAGCAGAAACGCCAGGGTCCACGCCAGCAGGCGCCTCACGGGTACTCGTCGGCCCGCGGCAGGACATACGGCCCGAGGTGCGGGCCGGGATTGTGGAGCGCCGTCCACAGGGCGAAGCCCAGCCCCTCGCGGACGCCCTCCGGCGCCAGGACGGCGTCGACGAACCCCCGCGCCGCCGCGTAGCGCGCGTCGAGCTGACGCTCGTAATCTTCGCGGACGGCGTCCAGCCGCCCTTCGAGCTCGGCGTCCGGCTGGCGGCCCTCCTCGCGCAGGCGGTCCAGCTCGGGGCCGAACAGGGCGCGCACGGCGCTCTCGCCCTCCATAACGCCCATCCTCCCGGTGGGCAACGTGAACAGGAAGTCCGGGTCGAAGCCCTGCCCGGCCATCGCGTAGTAGCCGGCGCCCGAGGCGTGATTGATGGTCAGGACGAGCTTCGGCACGGTGGCCGTGGCCATCGCCTCGACGAACTCCGCGCCGGCGCGGATGATTCCGCTGTGCTCGGCCTCCGTGCCGACCATGAACCCCGACACGTCCTGGACGAACAGCATCGGCACGCGGTGCCGGGTCAGCGTCTCCAGGAAGTAGCTCACCTTCTGGGCCGACTCGGTGTACACGATGCCGCCGAAGCGCGGCGGACTGTCGTCGCCCTGGAACATCCCGCGGGCGTTGGCGATGACCCCCACGCGGAGCCCCTGGATGCGACCCGTCAGGCAGATCATCTCGGGGGCGCGCTCGGCCTGGAACTCGTCCCAGGGCCCGCCGTCGAGGACGCACCCCAGCACTTCGTGCATGTCGTACGGCTGGCGGTGGTCCGCGGGCAGAAGGTCGTACAGCTCCCCCGGCTCGCGAGCCGGGATCGCAGTCCAGTCGCGCTCGGCCGGGGGGGGCTCGTAGGGCAGCTCGGCGACCAGGCGCCGGATCTCGGCGACGCACGCCGGGTCGTCGGCGACCCGGTAGTGGGCGACTCCACTGACCTCGGTGTGGATCCGCGCGCCCCCCAGCTCCTCGGCGTCGACCGTCTGGCCGGTCGCGCCCTTGACGAGGTTCGGACCGCCGAGCCCCATGAAGCTCGTCCCCTCGACCATCAGGATGACGTCCGAGAGGGCCGGCAGGTAAGCCCCGCCGGCGATGCACGGCCCCATGACCGCGGCGATCTGGGGCACCCGGAGGTAGCGCCGCATGAGCGAGTTGTAGTAGAAGATGCGCGCCGCCCCGTACTGCCCGGGGAACACGCCGCCCTGGTACGGCAGGTTGACGCCGGCCGAGTCGACCAGATACACGATCGGCACCCGGCTGCGCATGGCGAGCTCCTGGGCGCGCAGGATCTTGGTGATCGTCTCTGGCCACCACGATCCGGCCTTCACCGTGGCGTCGTTGGCCACGACGACCACCGGCCGCCCCTCGACCCGGGCCACGCCCGTCACGACGCCCGCTCCCGGGGCCTCTCCGTCGTAGCGGTCGTAGGCCACGAGGAGCCCGATCTCGAGGAAGCCGCTGCCCGGATCCTGAAGCAGCTCGACCCGCTCGCGGGCCGTCAGCTTCCCCTGGTCGTGCTGGCGCTGGATGCGGCGCTCGCCGCCGCCTTCGCGCAGCCGCGCCTCGAGCGCGCGGAGCTCCGCGGTCAGCGCGCGGAGTCGCCCTCGGCGGACGTCCCCCGCGGTCCCGGCGCGGGTGTCATGGGCCACGGTCGAGAAGATACGTCGGGCCCCGCCGGGCGCTAGGACGCGCCGCGCGCTTGCCCTCCCGAGCCGCGACCTCCATCGTCTGGCCCGTGCGCGACTTCATCGGCCAGGTCACCGATCGGCTGGCGGACAACTTCGACCCGTCGATGGTCGGCGAGCGCCTCGCGGAGTTCCTCATCGGGCTCGTCGCGGCGCTCCTCACGTTCGCCGCGTTCTACCTGCTGTGGCGGATCCTGCGCTGGGCGCTCACGCCGGCCCTGCGCCGCGCGGGCGTCGACCTGACGGCCCAGAGCTTCACCCTGACTCTCGTCATGTACGCGGTGTTCGCCGTCGGCGTCGTGGCGGCCCTCGGCGAGCTGGGCGTCAACACGGCGTCGCTGGTGACCAGCCTGGGGGTCCTGGGGTTGACGATCGGCTTCGCCGCCAGGGACGCCCTGGCCAATATCATCTCGGGAATCTTCATCTTCTGGGATAGACCGTTCGTCATTGGCGATCTGATCGAGGTCGGCGGGCACTACGGGCGGGTCGACCGGGTCACGATGCGCTCGACCCGCGTCATCACGGCGGACGGCAAGATGCTG
>Ga0315553_10002857_pt1 | contig 13674 bp, 10 predicted proteins | sample SalMarSW160140MG_FD_203099 | JGI IMG/M metagenome (GOLD analysis project Ga0315553, IMG submission 203099) | Salt marsh sediment microbial communities from the Plum Island Ecosystem LTER, Massachusetts, United States - Salt Marsh Sediment SW1601-40 ... | reverse complement strand
CGCACGCGATCCTGCTCATGGAAATGCGCGAGATTGCCCAACATCCAGCGGATGATGTTGCGCAGCTTGCGATAGGTGTCGACCGTGGTTTTGAGGATTTCCGGGCCGATGCGCTGGTCGTCCCAGTAGTCGCAGGAGGCGACCCACAGGCGCAGAATGTCGGCGCCGTGCTCGCGGATCACGTCCTGCGGCGCGATCGTGTTGCCGAGCGACTTCGACATTTTGCGGCCGTGCTCGTCGAGCGTGAAGCCGTGGGTGACGACCGCATCGAACGGCGCGCGGCCGCGCGTGCCGCAGGATTCGAGCAGCGAGGAATGAAACCAGCCGCGATGCTGGTCGGAGCCTTCGAGGTAAAGGATGGTGTCGCGCCCGCCGTCGATCTTGCGGCGCAAGCCCGCGAAGGCGGGAAAATTTTTGGGGTCTTCCAGCACGAAGGCGTGCGTGGAGCCGGAGTCGAACCAGACATCGAGAATGTCGTCGATCTTCTCCCACTCGGCGGGGTTTTCGACGAGCCCGGAAAGAAAGCGCTCGCGCGCGCCTTCCGCATACCACGCGTCCGCGCATTCGGCCTCGAAAGCGTCGACGATGCGCTGATTGACGCGCGCGTCCTCCAGCACTTCGAGATCGCCGGCGCGTTCGCGCACGAACAGCGTGATCGGCACGCCCCAGGCGCGCTGGCGCGAGATCACCCAGTCGGGCCGGTTCTCGATCATGCCGGTGATGCGGTTCTCGCCCTGCGGCGGCACCCAGCGCGTCGCCTTGATGGCGGCAAGCGCCCGCGCCCGCAACGTGTCGCCGGGTTTGGCCGACTTGCTCACGTTGTCATTCCGGGGCGCGCCGGCAGGCGCGAGCCCGGAAGCCCCCTTCCCAGCAGCTGCATCCGTTCTCACCTCTCCCCTTTGGGGAGAGGTCGACGCAGAAGGCGTCGGGTGAGGGGCATCGGGACTCGCCGGTGAGGTGGGCGCCCCCTCACCCGCTCGCTCCGCTCGCGGCCTCTCCCCGCCGAGGAGAGGCGAAGAGGAACCGGCGGCCGGGACGTCCGCGATGTCCTTGTCCATCGCGATGAACCATTGCGGCGTGTTGCGGAAGATGACGGGCTTTTTCGAGCGCCAGGAATGCGGGTACTGATGCCGCAGTTTTCCTTTTGCCACCAGCATGCCGGCATCGAGCAGCGCCTTGATCACCGCTTCGTTGGCGTCGCCCTTCTCGCCGGTCTCGGTGATGACGCGCAGGCCTTCAAAGCCCGGCGCCTCTGCGGTGAAGCGCCCGTTGGCATCGACGGGATAGGGGATGTGCGTGTCGATCCCGCGCGCTTTCAGTTCTCGCGCGTAATCCATCCAAATCTCAAAGTCCTCGCGGCCATGGCTCGGCGCCGTGTGCACGAAGCCGGTGCCGGTGTCTTCGGTGACATGCTCGCCGGCGAGAAGGGGAACGTCGAACGAATAATTATAAGCCCAGCCGCGATCTTCCTCGGCTTCCTTAAGCCTGACAAACTCTTTAAGCGGATGATTGCATACGTAACGCGCCAAACCATTCGGATCGATGCCGCGGACGCGCTCATAGCCATCAGCATCGATTTTCGCTGCCTTGAAGACATCGGCGGCGAGTTTGTCGGCGAGGATGTATTGCTGACCAGCCTTGGCCCAATTTTCTCTCGGCGCGGCAGTGATGCGGTAGAGTCCGTAGGTGATCTTTCTTGAGAACGCAATCGCGCGATTGCCAGGCAATGTCCAGGGAGTGGTCGTCCAGATGACGACACTAGGATTGGAATGGCTATCCGAGCCGATGATCCCTAACGGATCACTGACTACCCTCCTGTCTGTAACCACTGGAGCAACCGGAAACTTCACCCACACCGTGTCGCTGACGTAGTCCTCATATTCGACCTCGGCCTCGGCGAGCGCGGTCTGCTCCACCACCGACCACATCACCGGCTTTGAGCCGCGGTAGAGCGTGCCGCCCGCGGCGAACTTCATCAGCTCGCGCGCGATCTGCGCTTCGGCCGGAAAGCTCATCGTGGTGTAGGGATGGTCCCAGTCGCCGACGACGCCGAGCCGCTTGAATTCCTCGCGCTGCACGTTGAGCCAGTGCTCGGCATAGGCGCGGCATTCCTGGCGGAACGCGATCATCGCCGCCGGGTTGGAGAGGTCGGGCTTCGCCTTGCCCTTGGCGCGATAGTTCTCCTCCTCGATCTTCCATTCGATCGGAAGGCCGTGGCAGTCCCAGCCGGGCACATAGTTCGAGTCAAAACCGAGCATTTGCTGGCTGCGCGTCACCAAATCCTTGAGCACCTTGTTGAGCGCGGTGCCGATATGGATGTGGCCGTTGGCGTAAGGCGGGCCGTCATGCAGGATGAAGCGGTCGCGCCCGCGGGCCGCCTCGCGAAGCCGGCGATAAAGGCCAAGCCTCTCCCAGCGCGCGAGAATGCCCGGCTCCCGCTGCGGCAGGCCGGCCCGCATGGGGAAATCGGTCTTCGGCAGAAACAGCGTCTTGGAATAATCGCGGGCGTGCTTCTTTACAGTCTCATTCATGAGCGCCTTCTAACAAGCCGGGGCTGTTGCGGGAAGGGCCGCGGCCTGGACGGCAGCCGGCGCGATGGCCTATTCTGCCGCAGATTCTCGTTTGGCGGCGGATCGCCCCGGCTGAATACTTTTCGGGCGACCCTAGCCAGCGACCGGGCGCGACGCGCCGACCGCGGCGCCACGCGAAAGGTTTCGCAGGCAAGCCGCGGATCGCGCCCAGGAGAATCGCGCCCAGGAGAATTAAGATGACCGATGACGAAAAGTCGCCGCCGGCGCCCCCCGCCCCGAGCCACAAGGATGAGAAGTCGCCTCCAACCCCCGATCTGACCGAACTGACCCGGCAGGGGATGGAGAAGATGCAGACGGCGCTCAGCAATTACCTGAGTTCTTTCGCAAGCGCCGCGAAAGGTGAGGTCGAGAGCGGCAACGAGGTAACCAGCGCCTTTGCCAAATACGCCGGGCGCAACGTCGCCAACGCCGTCGCCTTCGCGCAGAAGCTCGTGCAGGTTAAAGACGTCCAGGACCTGGTCAAAGTGCAAACCGAGTTCTTCAAGTCGCAGATGGAGGCCGTCGCCGAACAGGCGGCCGCGGTGCGCGAGACTGCCGAGAAAGCGTCGGCCGAGCGGCTGGAGCACGTCGCGGCTTTGGCGGAGCAAGTTTTTGGGGATCGCGTCAAGGCGCGCCGCTGGCTGCGCAGGCCACGGCGGACGTTGCAAGGCCAAACGGCGCTCGCCTATCTGGCGAGCGAGTCCGGCGCGCAAGTCGTTGAAGACCTCCTCCGGCGGATGCAGGAACGCCCGGCCGGCGAGCCGCCCGCGGCTTCACCAAGTTCCGGGGACTGACGCAGCGATCGGGGGAAAGGCGTCGCCTGCCTGCGCCAGCGCGGCGCGGGCGATATGCGCGTCCTCCTGCATTTGGCGCACCAGGTCATCGACCGTAGCGAACTTCGCCTCCGGCCTGATCCAGGCGATGAAGGCGACGTCCAGCGTCTTCCCGTAGAGATCACCGGAGAAATCGAACAGGAACACCTCCAGAAGCACGACGCCGGTGTCGAACATCGGCCGCCGGCCGAAATTGGCGACGCCGTCGTAACGCTGCTCGCCGACGCCAACCCGCACGGCGTAGACGCCATGACGCAGGCCGCATTGCGGATCGAGCTGGATATTGGCGGTGGGAAAACCGAGTTCGCGTCCGCGCTGGTCGCCACGCACCACCTCGCCGCTGACGAACCAGGGATGGCCGAGCAGGCGCATCGCCAGCTCGACCTCGCCTTGGGTCAGCGCGTCGCGGACCGCTCCGGACGAGATGCGTTGCGATCCATCGCTAAAGGCGGGCACAATATCCACCGCGAAGCCCAGCCGGCGTCCTTCCGCTTGCAGTAAGTCCGGCGTTCCGGCGCGCCCTTTGCCAAAATGAAAGTCGTAGCCGGCGACGACCCCGGCGACGGCGTAGCGCTCGACCAGAACCTGCGCGACGAATGCGTCGGGCGTGAGCGAGGCAAGCGCTGCGTCAAAGCTCATGACGATCGCCCCGTCGAGGCCGGTGGATGCGAGCAGCCGTAACTTGGCCGCCACATCGGTCAGCCGGAATACGCGGACGTTTGGGTTGAAGAAGGCGCGCGGATGCGGCTCGAAGGTCATGGCGGCGGCCGGCCGGCCCAAGGCGCGCGCACGCGCCACAGCGGCGTCGATGACGGCGCGATGGCCGCGGTGGACGCCCTCGAAATTGCCGAGGGCAAGCACCGCGCCCTTGAGCGCGCCGTCGGCGGGCGCAGCGCGTTCGAGCGCGTCGTGGACGACGACGAAAGAGGCAGCTGGCAACGAGAGAGAGTCGTTCATGCAGGCATCGCACGGGTCACATCGAGCTACCGAGGCAAAGCTCCAGCGCGTGCGCGCTTAGCGTCGATCTTCGTCCTTCGCCGATCTCGTTCGGGGAGCGTTCGAAGCTCGCATCTCTGCCTAATTAACCAGATGTTTACAAATGCGTCGCTATTTTGCGCCGCTTGGGGAGAAGCCTGGGTTTAGCCCGGGCGGCAGAGCCTGTCCACCTGCGTTAGCAATAACAATGGACACGTCGCCGCGCCGGACAGGCAGCGCGCGATGAGGCTCGAACATGGCTATCGATTTATCGATGCCGGTGCTGGTCGTTGACGACCACGGCACGATGATCTGCATTCTTCGCAACTTGCTGAAACAGATCGGGTTTGAGGACATCGACGCCGCCGCCGATGGTTCGGCCGCCCTCACCAAGATGCGCGACAAGAAATACGGCCTCATCATCTCCGACTGGAACATGACGCCGATGACTGGCTGCGAATTGCTTCGACGACTTCGCGCCGACCCTACGCTCTCGCAAACGCTATTCATCATGGTGACGCCGGAAACCAAGACCGAAAACGTGATCGCCGCGGAGCAGGCGGGCGTCGACGGCTACATCCTCAAGCCCTTTAACGCCCGGACGCTTCAGAACAAGATCCAGGCGGTGCTCAGCGATTAGAGCGGAAAGATTCCTATTCGGGATCGTCCACCCTCATTGTCATGCCCAGCGAAAGCTGGGCATCCAGTACTCACGGAAAGCGTGATGTTTACTGGATCACCCGCTTGTTGCGCGGGTGATGACGTCAAGGATTGTTCGCCGCCCCGCGCTCGATCACCACACAAGATTCCGCGTCACCGCCTTCGGCAGCACGCCCGCCTCGCCGAAGATATCCGCCAGCGCCCCGTGATCGATGGTCTCGCGCCCGCCCAGTTCGGTTGCATGAATGCCGGCGGTGACGAATAGGCAATCGACGCCGAGGGCGGACGCACCCAGGAGGTCGGTGCGCACCGAGTCGCCGATCGCGAGCACCCGTGCGAGCGGAACCTGCGCGCCGCGCAAGGCCGCGACCCGTTCCAGCGCCTGCTCGTAGATCGGGCGATAGGGCTTGCCGGCATAGAGCACGTCTCCGCCCATCGACTGGTAGAGGTCGGCGATCGCGCCCGCGCAATAGACGAGTTCGTGGCCGCGCTCGACCACCAGATCGGGATTGGCGCACACCATCAGAAGGTTGCGCTGTTTGAGCTGGTCGAGCAGGTCGCGGTAGTCCTCCGGCGTCTCGGTCGTGTCATCGAAGAGGCCGGAACAGACGATAAAATCGGCGCTCGCCGGGGGGGCGAAGCGAATCTTCAGCTCGGTGAAGACCGAATGATCGCGCTCGGGGCCGATGTGGAAAACGGCTTCGTGCCGGCGCGCCTCGATCGCCGCGCGGGCGACATCGCCTGAGCTGACGACGGCGTCGTAGGCGGCGCGCGGCACGGCGAGTTTGTCGAGAGAGCCGGTGACAATCTCGCTCTGGCGCGGCGCGTTGGTGAGCAGAATCACCGTGCCGCCGCCGGCGCGGAAGCGGGCGAGCGCGTCGCACGCATCGGCGAAGGCGGCAACTCCGTTATGCACCACGCCCCAGACGTCGGAGAGAACCACGTCGTAGCGGGGCGCTAGCGTTGAGAAATGGTCGATCAGCGCGGGGACGGGAATGGTCATTGAGGGCCGGGGATTGAGAAAGTATTGGCTGTAGACGATCGGAGGCCGCGCGTCATCCCCACCCCGGTGGCGCCCTCCCAACGTGACGCTTGTTTTCGCGTAGAAAAGCGACGGCCTAACGATACCGCATCCCTCTTTCCGGACATAGGTCCGCGGCGGCGCGGCTTCGTAGGCCGCCGCCGCTCCGATGCCGAAATTCTCCAAGACGGCGCGCCGCGCAAGCGGGCGTTATGCAAAGATCGATCGCCACGAACTTGCTCCGCGCGCTGATCGGACGGCGGCAGCCGCCAAGCGCTTAGCATTTAGCATAATGTCGTGGCCAGCCGCCTGTTTCATGCGGCGTGCTTCCGGCCCATCCACGACACGCTTTTGACACGCAGCGCGAAGACACACTCTTGCATTCGCCCGAGCATCTTAGATATGCGAAGGTGGCGACCGAAAACTCAACGAAACAACGAGGCCTCCATGGTTACATTGCAAGTCACCGGAATGACCTGCGACGGCTGCGCAAAGTCGGTCGAGCGGGTGATCAAGGCGCAGGACCCGCGCGCAAGCGTCAAGGTCGACCTCGGCTCCGGTCGCGTCGAAGCCGACACCGCGGCTGCGCCCGCAGCGCTGGTCGCGGCAATCGAGGCGGCGGGCTACGGCGCCAAGCCGGCGTAGGGGCACATCGATCTGCAGCACGCTTATCACAACAGAGAGTGGAACGAAGCGCCGACCGGATTGCCCGAGCTAGAGAACTCGCCTTCGGACCGGCGCACCTCCTCAGCCCGCTTCCGCCGGCGCGCTCGTCCATTGGTCCGTAATAATGGTGCCGTCCATCAGTTCGACACGGCGGTCCATGCGCGTGGCGAGCGGAAGATCGTGGGTCACCGCAATCACCGTCTTTTCATACACATCGACAAGCTCGCGCAGGATGACGAACACCTGTTCGCTCGCCTTGGAGTCGAGCGAGCCGGTTGGCTCGTCGGCGAGGATGAGCGGTGGATCATTGGCGAGCGCACGGGCGACCGCTACGCGCTGACGCTGACCGCCGGACAGCTGATCGGGGTGCTTGCTTATATGATCGCCGAGCCCGAGCGCGCCGAGCAGCCCGTTCGCTCGTTCCCGCATCGCGTCGATCGAGAGGTTTCCGAGCGCCCGCATCGGCAGCATCACGTTTTCCTGCACGCTGAACTCGGGCAGCAGGAAATGAAATTGGAACACAAAGCCAAGCGTCTCGAGCCGCGTACGCGCCCGCTCCTCTTCCGACATATGCGCGGTCGACCGGCCCCTGATCAGCACTTCGCCCGACGTCGGCAGGTCGAGCAATCCGAGCAGGTAGAGCAGCGAGGACTTGCCCGAACCCGACGGGCCAGTGATCGCCAAAAACTCGTGTGCAGGGACGACAAGATCGATATCGTGCACGAGCGTCGTCGGAACAATGCCGGACAGAATGCGCGTGACCTTGCGCGCTTCGATCAGCGGCGTGGCGTCATTCTCGCTCATGCCGCCCCCCGGATGATGTCGACGGGATGCACGCGCGCCGCCTTGCGGGCGGGCAGGTAGCCGGCGGCGAGCGACGACACGATCGCGACCGCGGCGGCCATCGCGTAATGGATGGGCGAATAGGTGATCGGCAGCCGCGTGACGTCGGTAAAGGGATTTTTGAAGGTGATCGTGCCGAGCGCCGCACACAGGCCATAGCCGAGAGCAAACCCGATCAATGCGCCGATAAGCCCGATCAACCCCGCTTCGACCACGAAGATCGCGCGCACGCGGCGCTCGGTGAAGCCGAGCGACTTCATGATGGCGATGTCGCGCGCCTTCTCATGGGTGATGGTGGAAATGATGTTGTAGGTGCCGAAGCTCGCGACCAGGAGAATCGCCCCGACCACGGTGTACATGATGGCGTTGCGGATGACGAAGGCGTTGAGCAGGTCCTCGCTCGCCTCCTGCCAGGCGACCGACTTGTACCCGGTCTCCCGCTCGATCCGCGCGGCGGCCTGGGGCGCCGCCATCGCTTCGCCAAGCCGCAGGCGGAGTTCGTTCACGAGTCCGATCTGCTGGGCGAGAATCTGGGCGGTCTTGGCGAGCGTGTAGACAGTGCCATCGTCGACTGAGCGCACGCCCGAATGAAACAGTCCGACCACCTGCGCGTTGATCCGCACGCCCTCGCTTGTCTGAACCGTGATGTTGGAGCCGACGCGCGCGCCGATCTTTGCTGCGAGGCCATCGCCGAGGATCATCGCATTGGTGGAGCGATAGAGGGCAGGAAGCGTGCCCTGCCGCATCTGCTTGGGGAGGTCGGACACCTTTGGCTCGCGCCGCGGCTCGATGCCGATGACGCTCGCACCGACGTCGCGCGATGCGTAGCGCAGGATCGCCTGCACCTTCACCGAAGGCGCGACCGCGCCGGGAACCCAGCCTTCCAGCGACGCCATCGTCGCTAAGGGATTTTTGATGCCGCGTCGTCGCGCCTTTGGCGTCAGCCCGTGGATTTCGGCCGAGTCGTAAAAGGCCTCGCCCGGCTGCGGCGTCGGCTTGCGGCGCTCGTCCGAAACGGTGACATGCGGCATCGCATTGACGAGCCGACGAATGAAGTCCTGCTGCGAGCCCTGCAGCAGCGCCGCCATCATGATGGAGAAGCCGACCCCAGTGGCAACGCCCGCAACGGCGACGAGCGTTTGACGCGCCCGCGCGCGCACATGGGTCAGCGCGATGCCGAAAACGAGATTCACGACGGCTCTCCGCGTATTGTCGGCCGCACTCGCTCGCCGCCGGTGAGTTCGTTGCCAGCCGGTATGGGCGACACGACGCGAGTCCCGGCGTCGATCCCGGAGAGGATTTCGACATTGCGCGTACCCCGAATGCCGACCTCGACCTCCCGCTTATGCACGTGATCGCCATTGAGGACGTAAACCGTGTTTCCCTGCACCGCGTCGGCGGGAACCAGGAGCGCGTCCGCTTTCTCCCGTGTGATGACATTCGCCTCGACGCTCATGCCGGGCTTCAGCGGCGTGTCGTCGGGCAAGTCGATGCGGATGCGGTAGGTTTTTGCAACCGGATCTCCCATCGGGGTGATCTGGCGCACCTTCCCCTCGATGCGTTGGCCCGGAAACGCGTCGGTGCGCAACAACACCGCCTGTCCTTCGCGAACGCGCGGAATGTCCTCTTCGTTCACCTCGGCCACCACCTCCAAGGGCTTGGGCACGCCCACGCGGAACAACACCTGGCCGGCTTCGGCGATCTCACCGACCTCGCCGTCGCGACGCAGCAGGACGCCATCCATCGGCGCGACGATCTTGTAGTCGGCGAGCTTCTCAGTCTGCACCGAGATCAGCGCCTGAATTTGCCGCAGGTCGGTGGACGCCCGTTCATAGGCCTGCGTCGACGCGAAGCCCCGCCCCACCAATTCGGTTACGCGCGACATCTCGCGCTTGCGGAAATCCTCGCGCGCTCGCAATTCGCCGAGCTGCGCCCGCAGTTCGCGATCATCAAGCCGAGCGAGCATTTGGCCCTTGGTGACCTGATCGCCCTCGCAATAACAAACTTCCACGATCCGATCGCGGATCAGGCTGCTGACCTTCGCCCAGTGCACGGGCTCGACTGCGCCGGTGGCGTAAACGATTTCCACCGCGGTGCCGCGCACCGCCGCGACCGCGGTCACGGCCGGCCCGCGGCCGTAAAAAAACCACCACCCTCCCGCCAGCGCCGCGAGCGCCAGCACCACAACGGCGATTCGTCTCCAGCTCACGATTGTCCCTCGGTGCGATTCGACGCCGTGAGGCGATCCTGACTTAATTTTTCGCTTTTGCCGCGATGCAAAGGCTTACGCCGCACGGAGACGGCGGAACGATGGCATGACCGCGGCAAGCCACAACCGATGCCGGGGTGGGCGCCGCTGCTTGTGTCGATACATGCCACGGGCTAGGTGTTCGGACGATCGGACATCCGGCGCAAGCGCGTTTGCAAGCGAGGAACGATCGCCCAGGTCCGTTCGGAGGCTATCGTCAATGGAGCTTTGGCGCGCCGATCCGAATTGGGGCACGCGGGTCACGCGCGCCTTCGCGCGCATCGACGCGTTCGGCGCACGCATCGTTTCGCCGGAAAGCGCCGCTGGCGCTCGATTACTAATCTTCATGTTTTTCCTGCTCGGGCATGTCGCGGTGTGGACGCTCTATGCCTGGCTTTCCCACAACAATCTCTCCAGTTCCGCCGACCTGACCGAGGCCTATGCCTGGGGACGCGAATTCCAATGGGGCTACCACAAGCATCCCCCGCTCTCAGCCTGGATCGCGGCGGCGTGGTTTGAATTCATGCCGCGGAGCGACTGGGCGTACTTCCTCCTGTCGGCGCTCGTTGTCGCGCTCGGCTATGCTGGAATCTGGGCCGTCATCGGCCAGTTCGAAAAAGGCCACCGCCGGCTTGCCGCCGTCATGGCGCTCGAATTCTCGCCGATCTACGGCTTCCTCGCCATCCGATACAACGCCAATTCGGTGCTGCTGCTCATCTGGCCGTGGGCGACCTGGGCGTTTCTGCGCGCCGTGCGTAATCCCACGGTGCTCAATGGCTTGTTGCTCGGGTTCGCCCTCGCGGTCGCGATGCTGGCGAAATACTACTCGCCGGTCCTGATCATCGGCATGGTGGCGGCAGCGCTCATAGGCGAGAACCGCTGGCGCCTCATGACCTCGCCCGCGATGGCGGGCGCAGTGATGGCCGGCATATTCGTGCTGACGCCGCATTTGATTTGGCTCGTGCAGGCGGACTTTGCGCCGCTGCGCTACGCCGACGATCAGACCGCCAGCTCGCTCGGCGAGTTCTTCGGCTATCTGATCAAGTTTCCCCTCGCGCAACTCCTCTATATCGCGCCAATTCTTGCCGTGGCCGCGCTCGCCTTGCCGAGTCCGGACCGCATCGTCTCGTCTGGGCTCTTTGCGTGGAGGAGCGTGGGCGATGACCGCCGCCGCGTCCTGGCGCTCTGGATCGTGCCGTTTCTCGCGACCATCGCGCTCGGCATCGTGACCTATTCCCAACTCTCCACGATCTGGGGGATGCCGCTGTGGTTTCTCACGGGATGGGCCGTGCTCTCATCGCCGGGAATTTCGGCCAGGCAGGTGAACACGCCGCGCATCGCAGCGCTTGTCGTGCTGTTCTGGGCCGTTCTGATCGTCATCGCGCCGGTGGTGAATTTTGCATCGAGCGTGTTCCGTCCGCAGCAGCGCGCCAACCTGCCGCTGAAAGAAACCGCGGTCGCCGCCACCGCAGCATGGCATGAGGCGACCGGCGGACGCCCACTGCGGTTGGTCGGCGGCGACGACATCTTCGCCCCCGCGATGGTGTTCTATTCCAAGGATGATCCGTCCTGGTACGACGTGGAAAACCCGGAATTCACGCCCTGGGCCGGCCCCGACCGCATCGCGCGCGACGGCGTCGCCGTCGTCTGCCCCCTGCAGGACCATCTCTGCATCGAGAAGACCCGCAAGGCGCTCGGGCCCAATGTGCGGGAGCAACAAATTACAACGGCGAAACAGACACTGTGGCGGCGTCTGCCGGCTCACACCGTGCTCATGCTGATGCGCCTGCCGAAAACGCGCACTGCGCCCACTCACTAGTCCCACTCACCTCCCCCCTTGAGGGGGAGGTCGGATCGCGCAGCGATTCGGGAGGGGGGGTACCTGCGCAAATACTCCCCTCCCCAAACCTCCCCCTCAAGGGGGAGGGAGCGAGTGCATTCGGAAATTGCCCCTTCCACCGCCCTCCGGGCGGCCCCCCTCCCCCGCGATGCGGGGGAGGATGCGTGACTTACCTCCGGTTGGGCGAATGAGGGGCTCCCAAAACTGTCGGCGTGACATTCGAGATGAAGAATAATCAATCCTCCCCCGTGAAACGGGGGAGGGGAATCATGCGCAACATGGTGGAGGGGGCATGTTTGCGCGCACCGTCAAGAACCCTCACCCGGATTCCGCGCTGCGCTCGGAATCCGACCTCTCCCGACGGGAGAGGTGGAGGGAAGTGCGGCCCGCCAGAACCTGCGCTTACGCCACCGCGCGGATCACCCGGCCGACGCGGGCGAAAATGTCGTCGATCTCCGCCTCGCTGACGATCAGCGGCGGGGTGAGCGCGATCGTATCGCCGGAGCAGCGGATCACTGCGTCCTCCTTGTAGAAACCGTGCTCCATCGCGGCGAATCCGCGCTTGCCGATGCCGTCCGGCGACGGCGCAAGATCGATGCCGGCGGCAAGCCCGACCGTGCGCACATCGAGCACGTTGGGCAGCCCCCTCAGGCTCATCGCCGCATCGGCGAATTTCGGCTCCAGCGCGGCCGCGCGCTCGAACAGCTTCTCCTCGCGATAGACTTCGAGGGTTGCGAGCCCCGCCGCGCAGGCAAGCGGATGGGCGGAATAGGTGTAGCCGTGGAACAGCTCGATCAGGTGCTCCGGTCCGCGCATGAAGGCGTCGTAGATCGGCTTGCGCACGATGACGCCGCCCATCGGCACGGTGCCGGAGGTGACGCCCTTGGCGAACGTGATCATGTCGGGCACGACGCCGTAGCGCTCGGCGGCGAACGCGCGGCCGAGCCGGCCGAACCCGGTGATTACCTCGTCGAAGATGAGCAGGATGCCGTATTTGTCGCAGATCGCGCGCAGCTTCTGCAGATAGCCCTTGGGCGCCGGCAGCACGCCGGTCGAGCCCGCCATCGGCTCGACGATCACCGCAGCGATGGTGGAGGCGTCATGCAGGCCGACGAGGCGTTCGAGTTCGTCGGCGAGATGAGCGCCCCATTCCGGCTCGCCCTTGGTGAAGGCCTGCTGCTCGCGATTATAGGTGTGCGGCAGATGGTCGACGCCCGCGAGCAGCGCGCCGAACACCTTGCGGTTGGGCACGATGCCGCCGACCGCGGTGCCGCCGAAGCCCGCGCCGTGATAGGCGCGCTCACGCCCGATCAGCCGCACCCGCGAGCCTTCTCCGCGCACGTTGTGATAGGCGAGCGCGATCTTCAGCGCCGTGTCCACCGCCTCCGACCCCGAATTGGCGAAGAACACGTGGTCGAGATCGCCGGGCGCGAGCTGCGCGATGCGGCTCGCCAGCTCGAACGCCTTGGGATGGGCGAACTGGAACGCGGTCGCGTAGTCGAGCTCGGCGGCCTGATCCTGGATCGCGGCGACGATCGGATCGCGGGCGTGCCCGGCATTGCAGCACCACATGCCGGCGATGCCGTCGATCAGCTTGCGGCCGTCGGCGGCGTAATAGTGCATGCCCTTGGCGCGCACGAGCAGCCGCGGCGATGTCTTGAACGCGCGGTTGGCGGTAAACGGCAGCCAATAGGGCTCGAGATCGTTGGGAACGATTGCGGTGGCGCGCGGTTCGGCAAGCGTCATGGGGGCCTCCTATGCAGGCGGGCGCAACCTAAAGCATTTTCCGGCGAAGTGGGAACCGTTCGCCGCAGAAAATCCGACCACTGAAGGAAAATGGAGCGAATTCCGATTCTACCGGAACGGAATTCGCTCCCCGAAACGATGCGTAACGAAATGCCGCTCTTGCCGTTCGGCCATGCACTCTCGTTCGCGCGGCGATCCGGAACGGGGATGACAACCGATTTCGTTGCCGAGCTACATTGCCGAGCTACCCCCCACCCCAAACCACCCCCACA
>Ga0315553_10002855_pt1 | contig 13677 bp, 13 predicted proteins | sample SalMarSW160140MG_FD_203099 | JGI IMG/M metagenome (GOLD analysis project Ga0315553, IMG submission 203099) | Salt marsh sediment microbial communities from the Plum Island Ecosystem LTER, Massachusetts, United States - Salt Marsh Sediment SW1601-40 ... | reverse complement strand
AATGACACTTATCTTAATTGGTTTAGCTTATAGAATAGCAATTGTTCAAACCAACTGTTCGATGAATGAATTAAGTAATGTACAACCTTCAACCACTCTTGCATACCATTGGTAATGCAGCAAGCACATAATTATGTAGCATCATTATTTAGGTTCAAAACTTGCACACTCTCCCTCTACTCGATGTATTTCATACATTATATTCTAAATCATATCCCAATTTTGTATGGGACAATATTATCTAAAGAATCCTCAAACATTAGCGAAGGTTGAATCTGGAACCTATGAAGAATATAAAGAATTCAATGGAAGAAAATACACTGGCATGAAAGTGGGTGGAGTTCACAAATGGTATTATGACAGAGGCACATGGAGTGAGAAAAAGATAACACCAGATAAATGGGAACTCACTTATTCTGTCAACAAAAAGAGAGCTTGGGATGCTCCAGAAGGATCAGGGGTTCCAGTCGGAACAGAATATCATTGGTATATTCTTGCGCATCAAAATGTCCGAAAGCTCGATGCAAACAATTATGCAACTTCAATGACGGGGATCAAATACAAATTAGCGCATAAACGCGCTGGTAGGTTGAATTGGAATACAAGTGACAATCAACAAAGAAAGCAATTAATCCAAATATTGGAGGAATTAATCATTCAAGTAAAGAGCGAGATCATCGAAGATGCGAAATAGATTACTTTCCTTGGTATTTATTTATGAGCTTTTTCCATTTCTAATCTATATAGTGATAGATAAATAGTGAAAGACAAAAAGCTAACATACACATTTCAGACAAATTGTCCTAAAATAAGACATCAGTTGGTGAGTATATTTTCTTTCAGAAGGATCAGAAAGTTCTCCTGGAAATTATCCTCTATTAAATCGCATCCGTTTTCTGTGATTCATTACTTTGAGAGAACGTACTGAATGATTTGTAGGTTTCAGTCCAATAATAACCCCACGCTTTTTCATATTGCGAAAACTGTTCATAATACAATGAGGATAGCCTACCATACAATGAGAAGATATCTGCGCTTAATCTGGCAAATAAATACCAGGATTTTCCAATAATATCCGAGACTGCATACGAAGGATAATTTTCAGAACGAAAAATGTCTTTTTCATTGCTAGTCTCCCTGTTGATTGCCTTGACATTCTGAGTCGGAAATGATTTATTTGATAATGCTGTGTCACGTTGCATGGGGTCTTGAGGCTTATCTGCGATATTCTGAGAGCCATCTTTATCAATCGATTCATCTTCAGATACAAGAGAATTAGCATTCACGCAATCCACATGAACCTTCACTTCTGTGACAAATCCACATGAAGAACATTTAAAATTTAATGGTTCTTTGCATAATCCGCAGTATGAAAATGGATCAATTGACGATCCACATTTGATACAAATAGTAGAGCCCAATGCAACACTTTATCAGTTGTCTTATTAATGAACCTTGTGCTCTCCCAATTACATAGGCACCGCATAGGGAGCAAAACACAAAATGAACCTCCTAATACTCGACGTTAGTAATATTGTATTCCACAGCTAACATCGAGAACCTTATAGAATACGTCATTTGCTGGACGGGAGGATTGATTTGGATTAGAGCCAACGCTTAGAAACTCTTGTCCAGTTCTTCGAGTACTTGTATAGTCTAGAACCTAAAGATCACCTTAAAGCGAATTTCTTAATACAGGTAACGAAAGTCTTGTAAAGGAGTTCTTGGTACGGATAAATAATCCATATCATATGTCTGTCTAATCTATCAATGATAAATAAGATCCCTAGAATAAAATTAGAAAAATACAGTATACAGCCGCCACTATTCTATTTTACTTTGCACGAAAGTAATATCTTAGGTTTTCCCGCAGATACAACAACCGGTGCCACCGTCTGACGGCAATTACAAGTCCATAGCTGCGTATTGTGTCGAAAAACCTTTTACGATTTGCTTCTCCGCAATTATTTTCACATTCCTTTTCGGGAGGTGCCAAAAAGCACAAAAGCAATTTTCCGCATCAGCACAATCATCAAATAATTTTTCGATAATTGTATCGAATAATTTTTCAACAATAATAATTCTTTTCGTCTAATTGATGCAGGGTAACATTCGATAATTTTGGGCATATGAGTTTAAACTCTGACATATTTTTTCTTGAATACACTACTGTAAACGCAGGCAGGATCTTAGCAGAGACCATAAAGATATTCAAGGTTTAACATACTTCCTTCATATATTCTGATTTTTGCTGACTAATCATTTTCGATAATCCATTCATATAGTTCTTTGCAAATGTAGTGATTGGTTGTGACGAGTACCATATACAACCAAGAACTTTACAATCATGACATGTTCTGGCAATGTCCCATTGGGGAGCACTCCAAATTTCTTCTACACTTTGTTCAAGTAAATTGTAAGTATTTTCTGGACTATTAAATTTCCAACATGGAACTAAGACTGTACCATTACCGTTCACAAAGATACTTTTCCATACTCCACACTCTTCAAAAAGTCCCCTTCCATGTTCTATTATTTGCTCAAAGTACTGTGGCGGAATCATTATTTGAGGATTTGGGTGTTTTCTTCCATAATCAAGGATACTTTCACAAACCCTGACCATTGTCTGTCGATCCGGAAGTAAGGAATAGCTAACATCAGATCGATCTTCTACAAAGGTAAAAGAAACAGCATTTGACCCTAATTCCTTTGCTCTTTCAAAATAGGACTGGTTGATGAATTCCTCAGTATTATACTTAGTTATAACGCTGTTAAAGTAGTGTGGTATCTTATAATCAGCCAAAAGATGGAGATTATTTATTACTCTATTATATACTTGTGGGGAAACGCCACGTATTTTGCAGTACGATTCTTCGAATACGGAATCAATACTGCAAGTGACAAACTGAATATATTTCTTTAATTCGACAAGATCAATAGTGTGAAGCAACGAACAGTTAGTAATCAGTGTGATGGGAATTTTTAGCTGGTGAATGTGCCGAACAAGCTCCATAAAGTCAGGACGACTGGTCGGTTCACCCCCTTCAATGATGGACCAAATACAATATTTTGAAACCTTATCGAAAATTGATTTCCATTGCTCTGTAGTCAAGTCATTTCTCTTTGCCAAATCAATTTGACCAATCTTATCACCATCTCCAAAAGGACACATAGGACAATAGAAATTACAGTAATGTGTTAAACTGAAAACTGCAATTAAAGGGCGTCTTCTTCCCAAGACTCTGTTGCCTGACCAATTGCCTAGAAGCTTGATCGTACGTATAGTGTCGACTGGCATAAGGTTACCATCATCATAGCAGCATATTAAGTTGCTGCTTTGTTGCATAACTGATTATACTTAAAGTTATACATATTTGATCAATTTGCATTTAGCTACGAATAGTAATTATCCTATATAGTATATGATTGATTGGCCTTTTTAATGAATCACTAGTAAGACGTGGTCAGGTCCTCTTATATTTTGATGTACTTGATGGATGGGACAATGAATTATCTCAAATGAACCATGGTAAGATTGGTGAACCTTATGACTATCCTGATTCTTTTAGCAGGACTCTTCCGTATTCCATAATTTCCATAATTTTCACCTAGGCTTTCATGAGCCAGTCATAAATTTATTAGTTTTGAGAACTGCAGGCTATAGTTGGTGTTACCCCGACATATCAATGTCAGAACAATATATCGTCATATCATCGGCTTCTTCGGAGCTATATGTAAAAATAAATCTTATAAATCTTGTTGTGGAAACTGGAATGGATAGTGGCCGACTTTGAAGCCATCTATCACTAAAACAGACTGTCCAAATTCTCCAGGTAAATCGATGGTTACATTCTCTGCAGTAATTGTGTATGCTAAAGTGTTTGCAGTAGTATCATAGATGGGATCGAAAGACTCTAACATAGATTTCCAAATTACCTTATTGGATATTTTCAACTATTAAAACATCATTAGCGCATATGCAGAAAAACTGTTTTGACCTGCACTCTAGTTACCAATAAAATCAGCAGTACTGCATTCGCATCTACTGCAAAACTGTCAGTTCCTGTTGTCCCGTTACCACTGAAATCCGAAGTGCTAACTGTCTCTACTACTCTCTCTGGTCTGTCTGAAAACAATATAGTCCTATTTGCTACATTATTCAATTCTAACTAACCCTGAAGTACTGAGTTTGCCGAATCTACTGCACATGGATTAGAACCATTTGGAATATCTGGTGGTCAAAGATGAAGAAGCTTGGGCAGCTAGCAAGAATAGTATGAATGAAAGTGAATTCTTATGAAACAAGAGAGGAGGTTTAATCAGAAGGTCGCAGACAAAATCAAGCAAGATATGTTACAGTTCAACTATTTTACTATCATTACTGGGCACGGTGAATAAGTCACTACAGAGGAGGCAATACTTCCGAGCAGTAACTTCTTGAAGCCTGATCTACCTCTTGTTCCCATTATTATTAGGTCAACATCTTCAGTTTCTGCATATTCAACTATTGTTCCATCAATAGACATCTGACTGTTGATCAGTTCGGTTTTTAACTCTACATTATTTTGTTTTGCTATTTGATCCAGGTTGGCAAACCATTCCTTAGATTCACGTATGATCTCTTTATCTTGAGTAGACTTTAGTTCTCCTTCAGGTGTTGCTAAACCATAGGATGATAATGGAATACGGTTTACAGTCACTGTTATTATTTGGGCAGCATCTTTTTTTGCCATTTCTATTGCATATTCTGCTGCATCCATAGATGGTTGTGATCCATCAATAGCAACAAGAATTTTCGAAAACTTACCCTTTGTCTTACTAGGCATATCTCAATTGTATTCATTGTCATCTCTAATCATTTATTAGGGTTGGCATATACTTACCTTAAATAGAACGCTGATCTCTCGGAGAGATTGACGGTAAGATCATAGTCTGTCATTACTGTATCTTAAAGTATTTGTAATCGTATCATAGACAGATGTATTATAAAAATAAGAAATTATTTCCATTCCCAAACCTTGCCTGAATGATGGTTTTCATATGCCTCTGCTTCAAATGCTCCTACCATATTATTAAGAAATGAGACTTTCCCGTTGGATGACGTTTTATAAAAATTTGTACCTCTAAAACTTGTTTTTCCTTGGCTGCTCAAATGACCTAAACCACATCCTCTGTAGGTTACTGTCTCTCTACTAGCCTTAGCAGTAATTATAGCTTGCGCTTCACCATAAACTATATCCTTACCTGCAGGAATAGTCCAGAATGTTGATGTTATGACCACATCTATGTCTTTGAATTTTCCGTCCTCTATCAAAGAATATTCAATCTTGTTTTCTTCTACATCTAATACTCTGAAACCCGTTATGCTTCCCTTTCCTTCATAAATTAAATCACCTAACATATCTTTCATCGGCATCGAGCGCTGACATATCTAATAAAGTCTTCGTTGGGTAAAGATATGCTGATGTATCCAGCGTGAATAATTAGGCAGATGGACTTCCTTCTTACTATGTTGGCATTTGAAGTCAAAAACAGTTGACTCGTCTGGTGTGGGATAAAGTTGTACGAAGTGGTGCGGTGATACTTTGAATTGGTCTTGGTTTGTTACAGCGCTGACCATCAGTCCCGTCGCTATAGTTAATATTTTGGATTAGGTCACGCGAATCTAGTATTCTGCTGAGCTTACTTCACCATGTATCGCGTACCAATTATTAATGATACATGACTTGAAAGTGCTACCTATCAAGATCTTTATATTTTCATGCATGAAGATCCAAATTGTATGAATCCGGTACTTGTGAGTAGATGTTCATGGGCTATTAACTCTAACGATCCCGAAATTCAGCTCTATCATGATACTGAATGGGGTGTCCCAGTCCACAACGACACTAAATTATTTGAATTTATAGTTTTAGAGTGTGCCCAGGCTGGATTAAGTTGGTCAACTATTTTGCGGAAGCGCCTAGACTATAGAAAGGCGTTTGTCAACTATGATGTGAAGAAGGTGGCAGAATTTAAAATGCATCATGTAGAAAAATTGCTACAATCTACTAATATTAAAATCGTAAGAAATAGATTAAAGGTCAATTCTGTCGTTACAAATGCTAGGGCATTCATCAAGATACAGGATGACTTTGGCAGCTTTGATAATTACATTTGGGACTTTGCTGAAGGCAGAAAAACCAAACATAACTTTTTCAAGGATCGCAGACACATTCCAACAACGTCTACAGAATCAAGTAATTTAAGCAAAGATCTTAAAGCAAGAGGATTTAACTTTATGGGTCCTATCATATGCTATGCACTGATGCAGGCAATTGGTATGATAAATGATCACACTACAAACTGCTTTCGACATAAAGAGCTAATTGAAATGGAATTTTGATGGAAACTAATGAAAACTAATGCAACCTGATGATTTCATTATAAATGAACTACGAAGGATAATAACAGATAATAACAAACAATCTGGGAACTGTTGACTGAACAGTAAAGTGAAGTGAACTTCTTTGCCCTTTGGCCTCCTACGAGTTCAACAGTATCTGTAATAATCTGGAAGCTATGTATAGCTATAGCATAGTCGGATGTTGTAAACTAAAACTGGTTAGAGGAATAGCAGTCGGTTTAAAATAAATGTGCAACAAAAATGATGTAAGCTACATAATAGAGGTTACTCCCACCCTTACCCAGAAGGTCTGCTTTATTTTTAGCATGGTAAGATACGAATCAGTTCTAAAGTTGCCTGAGAAAATGGAGTCACCCAAGTCAATTAAAACACACACAGACGACGACAAAATATTAGAAAATGAAATTGAATCTTGGCATAGTTTTGGAAGCATACTTCGGAATGAAAATCGAATTATTTTCTGTCAAATGCTAGAGGATATCAAGACCTATTCAGAAACTGCTAAAGCCAAGGGAAAGAACTTTTCATTTGAATCGATGTGTATGGGATTAATATTGCAACAGCAAAAGATGATAAAAGAGCTACTACTTTGCAAGCTTTTAGTAAAGAAAGGCATTAATTTAGATTACCCTCATAAGACTTAGATCTGTTACTAAAATCTATGCCTCACATATACGTAAGGGGGATTCTATTTTAATCAAGATGTCCATTCTAGGCAATTTGACTGGCCCCCAAAAAATGCTTGCATCTTTTGAGCGGAGTTTTCATTTATCACCTTGGCTGCTTCGTCTAGAACTTTTGAAACAATAAGAATGAATGGCTCATCAACTTCTTCATCTAGTGCTTCTGCCCATGGTAACGATAGCGATAACTACATACTAGACTGCCTAACATTGAGTTTAGTCTAACTACATCAGTAGGTATCTAAGCTTCCATCTTGCTCATTGATCTCGTAGCGATTAAAAATACCGTAGATGAGAGCAAGCCAAGTATTACCACTTCAATATTGGTAAACGTACTTACTTGTGCAAATATTCCAACTCTGGTTAGATCTACTATATAAGTTAACGGATTAAGGTAGAAAGCGGCAGATAAGAGTTGAGGTAAACCCTCTGCAGGATAAAATGCTGAACTGACAAAAGCAAAGAACAGGAATAAGCCATTACTGATTACATTATAGCCTTCACTGCTCTTCATCCTAGTGGATAGAATTATTGTGAAAGAACCAAAGAATATTGAACCCGCTATCAATGCGTATATGGTGTAAGGGATACTCCACAAAGTGACGTTGATGTCATGGAATATCGTTGGAAAACCAATTACCATAATAACTGCAGCACTACCCAATCCAATTAGAATGAGTGTTATAAGATTGGCAATAACATATTGAATTTTATTAAATGGCATGACCAGAATTTGCTGAAACATGCCATTTCTCTTATCATTCCAAATGATAGCTCCAGCTATAGTGCTCCCATTCATTACATTGAATCCAATCATACCAGCAGTCAAAAATGAAACATACGTTACAGTCAACGACCCTATAGTGATGCCTTGATCTCCTATTAAGGCAGAATACGCGTACCCTGCAACAAATATATAAACAACGGGAAAGGCTATCTGCCAAATCAAAAACATCTTATCAATCGCAGCAACAATGTTTCTGTATACTAGTAAAATAATACTGTATCCAATAAAATAGTCATTCATTGACTTCATTTTCTTTCGTTAACCTCAAATTGTTGTCATCATTGACTATTGACAAGAATACTTCCTCCAATGATGGCGGATTTATAGAGATACTTTCTATTTGCATACCATTCTTAGAAACGAGCTGTAAGATCTCAGAGATAACTTCTTCTGCATTATTTACAGTAATTGTAATTCCATTTGGATTTGTTTCATTTATATCAATATGAGAAGTAGTATTAGTAGTAACAACCCTACGTTTTCGGTCACCATCCATATTTTCACTGCTAAAGATAATTTTCTTTAGTAGATCAACAAAGGATTGGTTGAGTACCTCTCTGAAGGTAATTTCAATAATCTTGTTCGCTCCACCATATTTTTGTTTTAGCCCTGTTGGAGTATCAAAAGCGATTATTCTTCCATTATCTATTATAGCAATTTCATCACACAAATATTCTGCCTCCTCCATTATGTGGGTAGTGAAGAACACCGTCAGACCAGACATTACGTGTTTCCTTATATAATCTAAAAGCATACGCCTTGCAGAGGGATCCAATCCTATTGTTGGTTCATCAAGAAATAGAAGCTCCATATCCTCTCCATGCATGAATTCTCTTGCAAGCTGCACTCTTCTTCTTTGACCTATAGAGAGCTCATCATTCTTGGAATTTCTGATAGATTCAAGGTCAAAAGTACTCAATATTTCATCCACTCTGTTCTTTCTCACCCTGCTATGCAATCCCCATAAGAGACCATATAGATCAAGGGCCCTCTCAACTGTTAGATTAGCCTCAAAACTGGGGTTTTGTGATACAACTCCTATCTTTCTCTTAATTTCCGACTGTTTTCTAATTATGTCTTTACCAAAAATGTATACACTCCCAGATGTAGGACTAAGAAGAGTTGTAAGGATCTTAAGGGTTGTAGTCTTCCCAGCTCCATTTGGACCAAGAAATCCAAACACCGTACCATACTTTACGTCAAATGAAATGCCATCAAGAGTAAATGCATTAGCCTTACCATATTGCTTTTTAAGATTAGTGACTGAAATACAGGGTCCATTTCGATCTCTGATCGATGAATGTGCTTGATTGCTAATTCGGTTGTTTAACATTCATTGCCCACCAAATTATCATATCACTATGTCACAATTTGTGTACATATCGTCGACCCTTAAATGATAATATAGTAAGTACTGTTTATAAATATGCAAGACAGAAGATAGATTAAAATTATTCCCGTATTTAAACATAACTGACTGGTCAGTCATCAAATTTTAATATCGATTGATTAGTTAGTCCAGCTCAGTTTAAATCAAACACAATTGGCAGAGTGGGGTGGTCGAAAACAAGGACTCTAATCTATACTTATTAACATAGTTAAACCAAAATTAGGAAGTCAATGCTCGACCCTAATGCTAAGCGTATATTTTGGTATCTTTTTGCTGGCTCTAGGGGAGGCAATAATAGAATCAAGATTATCGAGTTGTTAAAAGGACATCCGCATAACATAAATCAGCTTGCTGAAACCCTCAAGCTTGATTACAAAGCAATTCAACACCATATTTCAGTACTTGAGAAGAATAATATGGTTAGTAAAGTGGGGGAAAAATATGGAGTATCATATTTTATTTCTGACTATCTTGAATCAAACATCACTGCCTTTGATCAAATAGCATCCCAAATAGAGAAGAGTACGAAATAAGAATATGTGTATCAATCAGCAAATATAGTATTCATTTTCTTAGGTCCAGAACAAATATGGACAAATGTAAATAAGAGAATTACTAATGCGATTGTGGCTTCAGCTAATGTTGCTGTTCTAATAGCATTACTTGTACTGTATGCAAAAGTCTACAAAACTAGCAAGGCTAATTTTTTATTGGTCTAATACTTTTTGCTAGCCTGTTGATGTTGCATAATGTATTACCGTTTATGGTTACTTTATGATGGATCCGCTTTATGCTCCCGCATTATTCCCATATTTTTTGGCCATACATGTAACATAACTGGGGGGATTATTTAGAATCACTCTTTTGTAGATGAAGTTCTTTCTGCATGATTGGTTTTGTATACTATCGCCCTAGTAGTTTAAAAAATAAAATATATTCGTAATAATTCTTTCGATCACTTTGTTCCCTGGTGCTAGGACTATAGTATGTTGTTGGGAATAAACTAGAATAATCGGTGTTTGCGTGTCAAAGCCCAAGCGCTATGTCCAGAATACGATCCTAGTGTAGTGTATTAATCAGACGATTCTAATCGTCTAGTAGAATCTTTTTCGACTAATTTACAATATCAATTTCTTGTAGCCACGTCGTTCTTGCAATAAATAGTACCTGCCTGAATAACTGAATTATTTGGCACGTATCTCCCCGGTAATATAATGACTGCTGCTCCTACAGCTGTATTGTCTCCAACAAGTGCTCCAAAATGATTTCTTCCAATATCCATAAATTTTCCCAAGCCTATTTCGTATTTGATGTTTCTTCTGTCCAATAGAACATTGGCGGTTCCAGAAAATCCTCCAAACCATACGTTCTTTCCAATGACGCTGTCAAGGATTACATTTTGATGTGCTATCTTATCATAGCCCTTAAAATATGATTTTGCAATTTCACAGTTAAAGCCTATCTTGACATTATTCTCAAACACGCAATTACGTATGAGTGAGCTCATGCCAATGAAGCTACCCTTGCCGATGTAACTTGCTCCCTTTATCTTACAAAAGTCATCTATAATGACATCGTCTTCTATTATGCATGGATCCTCGATAATACTAGTCTTTGCCACCGATGCAGTTGGAGAAATTATCCTCTTCTTTACACAATTGCACATTATTTTCTGAATGACCTCGAGAAATTCCCATGGATAAGTTACGACGGTAAGTAAAAGCTCTTTTGATTTTTCTGATTGATAAATGATAGAGTTGAGAGGAACAAGATAGGAAGAATTGTCAATTGCAGTAGGTTCGTATTCATAGAGTCTTGTACTGCAAGTCATGCTATCGTTGGTGGTTTGTTTGACGTTAAAACTGTTACTACTGATAGAAAAAGTCTTTGTTCCCGCGGGAGATTGGTCGACCAATCTTGTCTCTGTACTTTGAAACGTACTAGTGTCAAATAGTTCATTTTCATCGTAAGTATCTACTTCAATTTCAGGTGCCATACTCCTTGCCAATGTCTTCAAATAAGGCATCGTCGCGGGAAATGCCACACTTTCAATGTTAACAATTCGCGATAATAAACGGATATTCCGTATTATGATTGGTTCACCCATGAAGCTCAAAGAGGAAATACATCCATGAGTCCCCCAATCCCCAGTCATAACGGAGTGCATAAAATGATAAGTATTATAGAAAATTATTTTCATATTATTAACATATATCAGCCAAGAAAGTCAGGTATTTATTGATGACACAAGATTGTACCTATAATTAATACCTAACATTTGGCATATGTAAATTAAAGGTAGAAAGACTTCTGTACTTAACTATTTTTCAATAAATAAACTTCTAGTGCTTGAGCAAAGCAAATACTTAGTTCATTAACCTGTTCAGCCTAGTGAAAATGCCAGGATACTAAGTGTAGGAAGCAAGCAGTTAACACAAACGGACAACAATTCCTTAGAATTTCTTAGAAAGATGATTTCGTTAGATTTAAAATCCTTGTATTTAATATCACAAGTAATCTTATCGGGGATATCAGTAGAAGGCAACTCGTCGTATACTTCTTCCTCAATAAACTGTCTTTTGTTTATTAGATTTACACACATTAATACAATTTCTAACCGAATGCCCTATATAAGGAATTAGGTGTGCATATCGTGGCCCTGTTCATTTAACAACCTTCTGCTTTATCATACGACTTTCTTTCGATATAGCCATTGTGAGAAAGTATGGTGTTGCTAGTGATAGCTCTATCATTAACTGAACAGCGCTGATTTTCATGGTTTGAGCATCTCTATTTTGTGTATTAATACTGGCGTAAGAAGAATAACCAAGGCCTTATGCCATTTTCATACTTTAGCATCTCCAATTTGAATAATCATTTTCAACGACTCTGATATGAAATAGATATCGCACACTAAGTAAAATTTAGTGCCATTTGCATTAGTTCTCCAGTTCCATAGCAAATTTCAGTCTATGCCGAATTTAAATATGCAATTATGCCATAATTTTTATGTCAAAGACAATCAAAGAAAATAAACAAACTAAAGAAAAATGATATGGTTTATTTTTGCATCGACGATCAAAACCCTCTATACAATCCAAAACAAACAAAGGTGTACGCGGAAAGGGAACTGTAAAGATTTATGAAGATGTAGACTTTAAAGTTCCAGTTGCAGAGGAAATACATATAAGATATTTAGGAAGTCTAGAGAATCCTATTTCGCAGTCGTTTATGGATGCAATAAAGAATGGTCAATCAGTTGTCTTGGAAATTAACCCAAAATATTACTCAACTAGGGATTACAGTAAAATGTAATATGACTTCCTGCCTTTGGTGAAGTCGGTAGGTTGGATGAGGATGAAGAGCCGCAAAATGATCCATGAAAATTACGTGACTTGTCAATGTTTGCATGCATTTATTGATTCAAATCAAAATTGGAACAGCACTCTGATGTAACTAACGAATCTGAGTCTGATTGACATCTCAGTTACGCATAGATAGTGTTGAAAAGGCACAACTTACAGGAGTGGGTAGTGGAAATTGGCGTGACTACTCACACTCACCTGTGTGTGTGCCCAGAATGATGTCTAATCTGTTATAAAAAAACTTACCTATATTCAATCTCCGCAGAAAGTTTTTATTGTTCACATGCTTTCTACTTACATGATTCAGACATCTTTCTTAGTCGTTCTCCTAGTTCTTAGCTTATGGACTTCATTGTTAACATATTCCAGCACTCTATCGCTTTCTGTTCGTCCTTTAGTCCTAAATGAGGCTCTCGGCTCTCCAGATTCTGGGGGTCAAGGTGGACAACTAGGAGATCAACAAGAACCTAACGGAGGCGTCTCTTCTGGGCAATGTCCTCCGAATCAACATGTTGTAGGGTCCACCAACCAATGTGAATGGGATAACTGTGGACTGGCAACGCCTCCAATGTATCGGAATATTCAGACTGGAAAATGTGTTTCTGATTGTAGTGAAGTCGGTCAGGTGAACCAAGGTAACGTGTGTGTGCCTGGCGAGGTAGGTGAAACAACCCCAACACAAAGTCTGCCATCTGGTAGCTCCGTATCAAGCCGGGGAGACGGCAATAGAAATGTAACAATTATAACCGAAGCTGATGGTGCGGTTTCCTCGGAGAACACTACTATGGGCAGCCCGGCATCCAACGTAACTTCCACGCCTTCAACTCTTGTGCCAACAATCGCTGGAAACACTACTATGGGCAGCCCGGCATCCAACGTAACTTCCACGCCTTCAACTCTTGTGCCAACAATCGCTGGAAACACTACTATGGGCAGCCCGGCATCCAACGTAACTTCCACGCCTTCAACTCTTGTGCCAACAATCGCTGGAAACACTACTATGGGCAGCCCGGCATCCAACGTAACTTCCACGCCTTCAACTCTTG
>Ga0315553_10002854_pt1 | contig 13678 bp, 9 predicted proteins | sample SalMarSW160140MG_FD_203099 | JGI IMG/M metagenome (GOLD analysis project Ga0315553, IMG submission 203099) | Salt marsh sediment microbial communities from the Plum Island Ecosystem LTER, Massachusetts, United States - Salt Marsh Sediment SW1601-40 ... | reverse complement strand
ATCTTCTTCGTTGCTCCCACCAGCACCGACGAGCGCATCGAGATGGCCGACCGCGCGTCGACCGGGTTCATCTACTGCGTGTCCGTGACGGGCATCACGGGCGCTAGGGATGAGCTGCCGGACGACCTGCGGGAGTACCTGCTCCGCGTGCGTTCAAAGGTCAGCACGCCGATTGTCGTGGGCTTCGGGGTGTCGAAGCGGGAGCAGGTCCGCGCGCTGTCCGAGGTCGCCGACGGCATCATCGTGGGCAGCGCGGTCGTGCGCGAGATCGAGTCCGCCTCGCAATTGCCCCGCGCCGAGTTGGTCAGGAAGGTCGCGGAGTTCGCCGGGAACCTGGCGCAGGGAGTTCACTAGAACACTGTTGCTGTTGAGCCGATGGCTATCGTTTGCAGACGTTGCGGCCGCCAGTATGACGTGACGCTCTTCCAGTTCGGACGGTCGATCACGTGCGAGTGCGGAGAGCGGCTTCCCCGCCAGGCGGAGACCCGTGTGGGCATGGAACAGGCCGAAGCCGAGTCGGCCGGTGTCGGATACCTGACGCCGGTCACGGACGAAGACCTGCTGCTCTACGTCATCCGGCACGGGCAGACGGTGTGGAACAAGAGCGGGAGGCTCCAGGGCCAGCTCGACATCGAGCTGAGCGATGATGGCCGGGCCGAAGCGGCCCGGGTCGCCGGAGCGCTGGCCGGTGTCACGTTCGAGGCCGCGTATTCCAGCGACTTGAAGCGGTGCGTGGAGACGGCAGAGATCATTCTCAGCGGACGCGACGTGCCGCTCTTCAAGACCCCGGCCCTTCGCGAGGAGGACTACGGGGAGTGGGCGGGGAAGAACTACGCGGAGATCGCGCGGCGCTGGCCGGAGCAGTGCGCGGCGCGCGAACGCGACCGGGCGAATTCGCGCCCCGAAGGCGGCGAGTCGCTCGGCGAGGTGCAGGCGCGGGTGACGGCGAAGCTGGACGAGATCGCAGCGAAGTACAGCCGCGGGAACGTGCTGGTGGTCACGCACGGCGGCCCGGCGTTCGTCTTCTTCTCGAAAGTGATGGCGCCGGAAGGCAAGCTCAAGGGCAACTTCAGCGTCAAGAATTGCACCATCAACGTCGTCGCTCACACCCGCTTCGGCTGGAAGCTGCAAAGCCTCAACAGCCTTTCCCCGTGAGCGCCGTCGAAGCCTCTGCATGATCGCACGCCGCATGATCGCACGCCGCGTATTGATTCGCAGCCTAACCCACGCTATGATAATGCACTTGGCCTGTCACTGGGGTGGTTTACCGGCCGGCGTGACGGGAAGGCATGCGCGAGAAGAGGCGGAGCCGTTAAGGCAGGGAGAGGCCAGTTATCGACGTGCAGGTCAGGGACGCGTACTACGTTGGAATCGACATCGGCTCGGTCAGCGCGAAGCTGGCTGTGCTCGATGACGCGAACCGGGTGGTCGAGAACCACTACGTTCGCACGAGGGGCCAGCCGGTCGAGACCGCGCGGGACCTGATCGCCGACATGTTCTCCCGCGTGCCACGTGAGAAGATCGCCGGCCTTGCCCTGACAGGCAACGGCGGAAAACTGCTGGGCCGTATCCTGGGCATCGACACGGTCAACGAAATCGTCGCCCAGAGCACCGGCACGGCGGCGTTCCACCCGGACGTCCGGACCATCATCGAGATGGGCGGCGAGGACTCGAAGCTGATCAAGCTCGAGTACGACGAGGGCGCGTCGGAGCCACGCATCGCCGACTTCGCGATGAACACGGTGTGCGCCGCCGGCACCGGCTCGTTCCTCGATCAGCAGGCGGCGCGGCTGGGGCTCAGCATCGAGCGCGAGTTCGGCGAACTGGCACTCAAGTCCAAGACCCCGCCGCGGATCGCCGGCCGGTGCAGCGTGTTTGCCAAGACCGACATGATTCACCTGCAGCAGGACGCGACGCCCGACTACGACATCGTCGCCGGGCTGTGTCACGCGCTCGCCCGCAACTTCCACAGCAACATCTGCCGCGGCAAGAAGTTTGAGAGCCCCATCGCGTTCCAGGGCGGCGTCGCTGCGAACGCAGGCATGGTCACGGCCTTCGAGACCGTCCTGCAACTCGAGCCGGGCGAGCTGCTCATCCCCGAACACTTCGCTTCGATGGGAGCGATCGGCGCGGTGCTGGCCGCCAGCAAGGCCGGGACGCTGGCGCCGATGCCCGACATCGCCGTGGTTGACGAGCACCTGGCGAACTACCAGCCGGAGGCCGAGCGGCTGGAGCCGCTGGAGGACAAGGGTTACCATTGCCAGATCGAGCCGGCGCCGATCGAGGGAGACGGGCCGGTGGATGCGTACCTCGGGGTCGACGTCGGATCGATCAGCACGAACCTCGTCCTGATCGACCGCCGCAAACGCGTGATCGCGCGCGAATACCTGATGACCGCCGGCCGCCCCATCGACGCCATCCAACGCGGCCTGGTCGCCATCGGCCGCGAGTTCGAAGATAAGGTCATCATTCGCGGCGCCGGCACCACCGGATCCGGCCGGTACCTGACCGGCGACTTCGTCGGCGCGGACATTATCAAGAATGAGATCACCGCGCATGCCCGAGCCGCCGCGTTCGTCTGCCCGGACGTGGATACCATCTTCGAGATCGGCGGGCAGGACTCGAAGTACGTCTCCCTCGACCACGGCGCGGTGGTGGACTTCACGATGAACAAAGTATGCGCCGCGGGGACCGGCTCATTCCTCGAGGAGCAGGCGGAGCGGTTGGGCGTGAAGATCGACCGCGAGTTCGGCGACGCCGCACTGGCTGCGAAGTCTCCCTGCTTCCTGGGCGACCGCTGCACCGTGTTCGTCGAATCCAGCCTGAACCACTACCTGCAAATCGGCGTCGCGAAGGATGACCTCATCGCCGGGCTGTGTTACTCGATCGTCTACAACTACCTGAACAAGGTGGTCGAGAGCCGCAAGGTGGGCGAGGTGATCCTCTTCCAGGGCGGCACGGCGTACAACCGCGGCGTGTGCGCCGCCTTCGAGAAGGTCACCGGAAAGAAAATCATCCTGCCGCCCCATCACGACGTGATGGGTGCGATCGGCGCCGCTCTGATCGCGATGGAGGAGACCAAGGGGCCATCGCGGTTCAAGGGGTTCGACCTGAGCGACCGCCAATACACCGTCGAGTCGTTCGAGTGCCACGACTGCCCCAACCACTGCGAGATCAAGCGCGTGACCGTCGAGGGCGAGCGGCCGCTGCACTACGGGAGCCGATGCGGCAAGTTTGACGAGGAAAAGAAACGAAGCAGGAAAGTCAAATTGCCGCGGCTCTTCCAGGAGCGCAAGCAGCTTCTCCTCAAGGCCTACCCCAAGGACACGCCCGACAATCCCAACGGCAAAACGGTCGGGATTCCGCAGGCGGCGCACTACTTCGAACTGTTCCCCCTGTGGAAGGCGTTCTTCACCGAGCTGGGATTCCAGGTCGTCACGTCGCGCGACACCAACCAGCAGATCATCCGTAACGGCGTCGGCCACGTCGCCGCCGACACCTGCTTCCCCATCAAGGTCGCGCACGGACACGTGCTCGACCTGATCGAGGGCGGCGTAGACTACCTGTTCCTCCCGTGCTTGGTGGACATGGAGAAATCCGAGCCGGGCTTCACCAACTACTACGCTTGTCCGTACATCCAATCGGTCCCGTACTTCATCCGCGCGGCGATCGACCTGACCCAGACCGACGCCGAGGTGCTCGAGCCGGTCATCCACATGAGCCGCGGCCGCAAGTACGTGGCCCGGTTGCTGTCGAAGCTGGCGAAGCAGCTCGGCGCATCTTCTCGCGCCGGCGTGCGCGCCGCCGAGACCGCGTTCAAGGCCCTCGACGGCTTCTTCGAGAAGCTGCAGGCGCGCGGCCGCCAGGTCATCGAGTCGCTGGGCCCCAACGACGTGGCCATCGCTATCGTCAGCCGCCCGTACAACGGCTGCGACACCGGAATGAACCTGAATCTGCCCGAGAAACTGCGCGAGATGGGGGCCGTCCCCCTGCCGACCGATTGTCTGCCGCTCGATGGCATGCAGGTCTCCAGAGATTTCCCGCACATGTACTGGAAGTACGGCCAGGGGATCCTGGCGGCGGCGCGGTACATCCGGTCGCAGCACAACATCCAGGCGCTCTACGTCACCAACTTCGGATGCGGGCCCGACTCGTTCATCAGCAAGTTCTTCGAGCGCGAGATGAACGGCAAGCCGTACCTCACCATCGAGATCGACGAGCACAGCGCCGACGGCGGCGTGCTGACCCGCTGCGAGGCGTTTCTCGACAGCCTCCGCAACGTGAAGCACACCCAGGCGCCGCCCGCGTCGGCGATCGTCAGCCCCGAATATATCCCCGTCCGCGAAAAGAAGCGCACCCTCTACATCCCTCACATGGACGATCACGGCCGGATGCTCGCTGCGACCGTGCGGCGCCACGGCATCCCGTCGCGGGTCATGCCGATGGCCAACGAGGAGAGCCTCACCCTCGGCCGCAAGTTCACCACGGGGCGCGAGTGTTACCCGTGCATCATCACCACCGGCGATATTATCAAGCAGACCATGGCCCCGGACTTCGACCCCGCGACCAGCGCCTTCCTGATGCCCAAAGCGATGGGGCCGTGCCGGTTCGGCCAGTACAACAAGTTCCACCGCATGGTCCTTAATGACATCGGCCTCGAGGACGTGCCCATATTCGCGCTGGATCAGCAGGACGGATTCAACCAATCGCTCGCCCAGCTCGGGGCGGCCTTCCGCCTCGTTGCCTGGCGCGGTCTAGTGTTGGTGGACCTGCTCCAGAAGGTCGTCCGGAGCACCCGGCCTTACGAGGTCCATCCCGGCGAGACCAATGCCCTGTACGAGCGTTGCCTGAAACGAACCGAGGAAGTGTTGGAGAGCGGGGGCGACGTGGTGCCGCTGGCCGCGGAGTTCCAAGCGGCGTTCGACGCCGTCGAGGTCAACCGCAGCATGGTCAAGCCGAAGATTGGCCTGGTGGGCGAGATCTACGTCCGCTGTAACGAGTTCGCCAACAACTTCATCGTGCGGAAGCTCGAAGCGCTGGGCGCCGAGGTCTCGCTCCCGCCGCTCGAGGAATGGATTGATTACATCGACTGGGAGCGCCGGAACGACTTCCGTCGCACCCACCAGTTCAAGGCCCTGATGGTCGAGCACGTCAAGGAATGGGTCATGGAGCGCGACGTGCGCAGGCTGTCCCGCCCGTTCAAGGGTGCCATACGTGATTTCTGGCGCGAGGAACCCACGCCCCGGATTCTCGAGCGCGCCAGCCGCTACCTCGCCCCGGAAGTCCGCGGCGAGGCGGTGCTGAGCATGGGCCGCGCCGTCGAGTACGTCGAGCACGGCTTCGCCGGCGTGGTCAACATCACGCCGTTCAACTGCATCCCGGGCACCATTGTCAACGCGCTGCTCCGGCCGTTCGTTGCCGATCACGGCAACATCCCGTGCCTGAAGATGGAATACGACGGACACGAAGAGGCGGGCGAGGCCCTGCGCCTCGAGGCGTTCATGCACCAGGCCCGGCAGGCGGCGGTGGCCCGGACGGAAACGCGCGGAGAAGAACATGAAAGGCAAAGCCTGGAAGTTCGGTGATGACGTCAACACCGACGAGATCATCCCGGCGCGATACCTGAACACAATCGATCCCGACGAGTTGGCAGCGCACTGCATGGAGAACGCCGACCCGGAGTTCGCCAAAAAAGTGCAGCCGGGCGACATCATCGTCGGCGGGGCGAACTTCGGATGCGGATCCTCCCGCGAGCACGCCCCCATCGCCATCAAGGGGGCCGGCGTCTCGTGCGTCATCGCCCGCACGTTTGCCCGCATCTTCTTCCGGAACTGCATCAACACCGGCCTCCCCATACTCGCCTGCCCGGAGGCGGCGGACGAGATCCGCGCCGGCGACGAGATCGAGATCGACCTCGCCAGGGGCCGCATCAAGAACCTCACCCAGGGCAGCAACTACACCACCGAACCGTTCCCCAAAGAGATGCAGGACATCATCGCCGCCGGCGGCCTCATGAACTTCGTCAAGCAGGCAACGCCCGGGGCCGGGCCGTGACGGAAACAACCGGGGGCAAGCGGCTCCGCATCCGCGCGTGGCTGTGCACCGCGCTGATCGCAGGCGGCGCCGTTGCGTCGGCGCTGACGGTCGCCGGCTTCGCCAGCGGGCTGTGGCGGCCGTGCGAGCTCACGAGTCACTTCCGCGCCCAGTACTTCCTCTGCCTCGGCGGTGCGGCGATCACGCTGGCGCTGCTTCGGCGGCGGGTGACCGGGCCGGTCTTCGCCGCGTTCGCCCTGGTCAACCTGGCCGTGCTGCTCCCGCTGTTCGTCGGCGGCGAACACAGCGCACGCCGGCCGGACACCCTCCGCGCGATGACGATGAACATCCACACCGCCAACCGCGACGTGCAGAAAGTCTGCGACGCGATCCGGGAGTATGAGCCGGACTTCGTGCTGCTCCTGGAGGTCAACGACCGATGGCTGGCGGACCTCGGCGAGCTGGCGGCGACGTATCCGCACGTGCGCGGCGAGCCGCGCGAGGACAACTTCGGCATCGCGCTGTTCAGCAGGCTGCCGTTCCGCACGGCGCGGATCGCCTACGTCGACGGGGCCAAGGTGCCGTCCGTCCTCGCCGAGTTGGAGGCGCCCGGCGGGGTCTTCACCGTGTTCGGAACGCATCCGCTTCCGCCGTCCTGCCCGTCCTGCTCACGGCTCCGCAACCAGCAGCTCGCGGCTATCCCCGAGGCGCTCGCCCGGGTGACCACTCCCGTCGTCCTGATGGGCGATCTCAACGTCACGCCGTTCTCCGTTTACTTCGAGCGGCTGCTGAAGGCGTCGGGCCTGCGCGACAGCGCGCGCGGCCGCGGTTATCAGCCCACGTGGCCGACCGACCGGCCGATGTTCTTTATCCCCATCGACCACTGCCTCCACTCGCCGGACATCGGCATTGTCGACCGACAGGTAGGGCCGAACGTCGGCTCGGACCACTACCCGCTCATCGTCGACTTCAATCTGCCCGCGGACGGCCGGAGACCAAGCCGCCCTTGATTCAGGACGTGATCTTCGACATGGACGGGACCCTCATGGACCCCGGCCAGTTCATCTGCGAGGCGGCCGTGTTTCCGCCGCGACCGGCAGACATCCCCCACCACGACACACATTCGGCCGCCCGGGGCCAGGAGGTGAAGGCAACGTCTCCAGACCTTCCCCAGCTGCTCCAGGAAATCTTCATGATCGTCTATGTGGCCCAGTTGCGTGCCGCCCCGATCATCGGCGTACTTCTTCAGATTCCAGTAAGGTGGTGATGTTACAACGAGATGTATCTCCGTTTCGGGGGGCAGGCCCCGCATCTTTCGAGCGTCACCCAAGAAGATCCGATGAGTTGTCTTGAGGAGATCAGTCTTTTCGCTCCACGCCTCATGCTTGGCGCGAAACTTCTCCTCGACCGTTGTCTCTCTGCCGCCACGAGAGACCATGGCCTTGGCCTGGTCCCGACTTGTTGTCACGTTCGACATTTGAATTGTCCGACGCCGGTACACACAACTATACTACCTCTATCCTATCCGGGCAACCAGATTCCCTCGTGCGTTCGCCGTAGGCTCTCACCGCTTCGACTTCAGGAAGATGCCGCCGTCCGCGCAGCCGACGTCGGTGATCAGCCATTCGTAGTTGCTCTGAGCGCCCTCGTCCCACTTCCACGTGTCGTCGAACGCCTTGATCTGCGCGGCGCTGGGGGTGCCCTTGTGGTCCTTGAACAGGATGTTGTACGGCCGCTTCGAGTTGAACGGCGGGTCGAGGTAGATGAGGTCGACGGACTCGTCGGGGAAGAGGTCTTTCTCGCGCAGGAAGTTGGCATTGTCCCCGTAGCAGAGGAGGTTTTCCGCCATCGAATGCTCCCCTCCATTGAATAAGGGCCTCGAACAAGCCTTGGTGGGGCAGGCATTCGTGCCTGCCATCTGGCCGACAAGAATGTCGGCCCCACCGCTATGTGGAGTCCCTCAGGCGGGTGAGGTGACTGCTATGATAGTCGGGCGGGCGGGAGATGCCGGGTCGTGTGGAAGACAAGAGAAAATGGAAAGCCGGCAAAACGGGAAAGAGGATCTGGGCCGGCTCCCCGCGGGGAGGAGCACAAACAGGAGACCCGCACCGCTGACCTTCTGTAGCCGCGTCCTGCCTGTCCCGCCGAAGCTACGCGAAGGGGGATGGGCGCGGCCGCCCGAGGTCACGGACCTCGGCTACAATCTCCCCCTCCCGGGCCGGCGGCCAAGGCTGGGGAAGCGGCGGGCGGAGCGGTTTTTTTTCGTGGAAAAATCGGCAGGCCGCTTGACACAGGCCCGAACCGGTGGCATATTACATAAGGCTTTGCGGGACAATAGGTTAGGTGCGAAAAAACTTTTTCTGCCGAACAAAGCCATTGAAACACTTGAAACAGTTCAGGTCGTCGATGGCACTGTCCGGCGGTCCCGTCGGTGTTTTTCCGGAAAACACGCCCGGCCGGGCGCAGAAATCGCGCGCTCCGGCGCCATTGTGTCAACCCGATCGGTTCAGCGCGCGGGTCGGTTGAGCGCGCGGGCGGCGATGTCGTTCCGGTAATGTGCGTCCTGGAATGAAATCCGGTCCACCGCCTCGTAGGCGCGGGTGATCGCGGCGGGCAGGTCCGCACCCACGGCGGTGACACCCAGGACCCGGCCGCCGTTGGTGACGAGCCGACCGTCCCGCTCGATCGTGCCGGCGTGAAAGACCTTGACGTCGCCGAGCGCCTCGGCCTCGTCGATGCCGGTGATGGGGAAGCCCTTCTGGTACTTGTCCGGATACCCGCCGGACGCCATCACGACGCAGACGGCCGGCCGCTCGTCCCACTCGATCTCCGCCTGGTCGAGCGTCCCGTCGATGGTGCTCAGAATGAGGGGCACGAGGTCGGACTTGAGGCGGATGAGGATCGGCTGCGTTTCGGGGTCGCCGAACCGCACGTTGAATTCGAGCACTCTCGGGTTATCGGCCTCAATCATCAGGCCGGCATACAGGACGCCGCGGTAGGGCTTGTCCTCGACGTTCATCGCGTGGACGGTCGGGATGAGGATGTCGCGTTCGATCTTGTCGTAGACTTCGCTGGTGACCACGGGGGCGGGTGAGTAGGCGCCCATGCCGCCGGTGTTCGGGCCGTCATCGTTGTCGAGGGCGCGTTTGTGGTCCTGCGACGATGGCATCGTCGCGATTGTCTTCCCGTCGGTGAATGCCATTATCGATGCTTCTTCGCCGGTCAGGAATTCCTCCACGATGAGCTTGCTGCCCGCGGTGCCGAACCGGCCTTCGATGATCATGGCGTCGATCCACTCATCGGCCTCTTTCTTCGACTTGCAGATAATGACGCCCTTGCCGGCGGCGAGCCCGTCGGCCTTGACGACAATCGGCGGGCGGAGGCTGGCGACGTAATCCTTTGCCGCCTCCGCGCGGTCGAATGCCTGGTACCCGCCGGTCGGGATGGCGTGCCTATGCAGGATATCTTTCGCGAAGGCCTTGCTGCCTTCGAGTTGTGCGGCGGCGCGGGACGGGCCGAACGCCTTGATGCCGGCGCCGGCGCACGCGTCGACCAGCCCGGCGACCAGTGGCGCTTCCGGGCCGACCAGGACGAGATCGATCTGCTCGCGTTTGGCGAACCTCAGAAGCACGGCGACATCGTCCGCCGCGATGTCCACCAACTCGGCATGCTGCGCGATCCCGGCGTTTCCCGGCGCGCCGTAGAGCGTGTCGCACAGCGGCGACTGCGAGATCTTCCAGGCGAGAGCATGTTCGCGCCCACCGGAACCAACCAACAGGATCTTCATGACGCTCTCCTCGGTTACCGATTGGGGTCTGCGCCGTGCGGCGAACCGGGACTTACTGCGCCGCGACGCTGATGCCCTTGAAACAGAAGGGCGGCACGCTGAGAGAGCTCTTCATCTCGGGCGTGTCGCCGATGGCGGCGATGCCGTCCTTCATCAGGTCGTACACGTTGCCGAAGATCATGCAATTTTTGACGCGGCCGGCCAGTGAGCCGTTCTGGATGAGGAAGCCGAGTTCGACGTTGACCGAGAGCTCGCCTGCGAGGGTGTTGCTCATCCCGCCGCCGAGCACGCTGTCGACGAGCAGGCCGTGTTTGATGTCGTGGAGCATTTCTTCGAAGGGCGTATCGCCCGGGCTGACGACCGTGTTGTTGTGGCCCGGGGCCGGCTGCGAGCCGTAGCCGCGCAGGCCGTTTCCGGTCGGCTTGGTGCCGAGGATCCCGGCGGTCTGGAGATCGAACAGGAAGTTCTTGAGCACGCCGTTTTCGATGAGGGGCGTCCGGGTCGATGCGAGCCCTTCGGTGTCGTGGGGTGCGCTCGACGCGGCGTAGTCGATGAGCGCATCATCGAGGGCAGAAACCCGTTCATCCACGATCTGCTCGCCGAGCCTTCCCACCAGCGGCGACGCCCCCTTTTGCACGAGCTTGCCGTTGACCCCCTGCGAGAGCGAGATGAGGAGGGTGGCCATCGCATCCGGCGTGAAGATGGTCGGGTACGTGCCGGTCGAGATGGTGGCTTCGACTTTGGCGCGGTCGAGGTCGCTCACCACTTTCCGGCTGAGCGGGGCGGCGTCGGTCAGCAGGCGCGAGCCGGCGCGGCCATCTCCGACCCACAGAAGGCCGTCGTCGTTGACGGCGAGCGCGGTGAGGTCTATGGAGAAGGTGGTCGAGCGGTGGCCGACATCCAGGCCGTTGGTGTTGGCGACGCGTTCGTCGCTGATGGCGGTGGAAACGTGCGCCGTGCACTGGACATCGGGGTATTTATCGAGGACCTGGTCAATCGCGCCCTGGCCGAGCTCGGTCATCTCTCGCGTTGTGAAGGCGGACACGTTCTCGTCGTACGATTTGACGTCGGCCGGCTCGCAGTTCGACGGGAACTCGAACTTGGCTTCCTGGCCGAACTTTGCGCTCTCCAGAGCGTTCTTGACCAGTTCATCGATGCGGTTGAGATCCGACGTGCTGGAGAACCCGATGTGGCCGTCCTGGATGACGCGCAGTCCTACGCCGCGCCCGGACTTGGTCGCGACGTATTTCAGCTTGTTGTTCTCGAATTCCACGGGCCGGCTCTCGGAAGAGTCGTAGAAGACCTCGGCGGCGTCGGCCGCGGCGCCGGCCTTCGTCAGGACCGTGTCTATCAAGGCATCGACATCAATCATCGTCCACCTACCACCACATTGCGTATGCGCACGCTGGGGCCGCCGTCGGACACGCGGAGCGGCGACTGGCCGCCCTTGCCGCATCCGCCCAGGCCGCCGTGCATGCTGAAGTCGTTCCCGATCCGCTCGATGTTGGCGAGGGTCTGGAACACATTTCCCGTGAGGACCACGTCCCGCAGCTTTCGGCCCAGCTTTCCGTTCTTGATCTCGTACGCCTCTTCGGCGGAGAAGGTGAACATCTCCATGTCGGTCTGCCCGCCGATGGCGCCGATGGCATAGATGCCGTCGTCGACGCCTTCGAGGAGTTGCTCGAACGGGTATTGGCGCGGCTCCATGTAGGTGTTGGACATTCGGACGATTGGGACGAAGCCGTACGTGAGGCAGCGGGCGTTGCCGGTGGGGGGTTCGTTCATCATGGCCGCGGTCTCGCGGGAGTGCAGGCGGCTGGTCAGCACGCCACCGCGGATGAGATACGTCTTGGTGCCCCTGGTGCCTTCGGCGTCGTAGGCGTAGTATCCGGCCTCGCCGGGTGCGCTGGGATCATCGCAGATGCACAACGCGTCGGGCCCGAATCGCCGGCCGATGCTCATCATCTTCTTGAGCCGTTCGTTCTCGTGTATGAAGTCGGCCTCGCTGAGGTGCCCGAATGCTTCGTGAACGAACACGCCGCACAGCTTGGAGTCCAGCACGACGGTGTGCGGGCCGGCCTCGGGCGGCTCGGCGGACAGGAGGTCGATGGCGCGCTGAGCGACCTTCTCACACACCTCGTCGCGGCCCTCGACGATCTGGTAGCCGCGAACGTCCCCGACGCTGTCGTAGGCGCGCTGGACGTTCGTCCCGTCCTTTGCGACGGCCATGGCCATCGTGCCCGTGAAGCACGTCTCCTGGACCAGCTCGGCTCCGTCGGTGGTCACCAGGTGCTCCACCACGGTGGAGTCCCGGTAGACGACACTCGAAGTCTGTATCTTGGGCATGGCGAGGATGGTGTTGTTGTATCGCTCGCAGAGCGCCTGTTTCTGTTCGAGCGGGATCTGGCGCGGGTCGACTTCCGGTTTGGCAACGACGTGGTCGGTCGCCGGTTCGACCGGCGCGAGACCGGTGGGGTCGCGTTTGACGAGCCGCGCCTGGGCGCACGCCGCCTCGACGAAGCGCGGGAGTTCCTCGACCTCGTTGAACGACGCGAAGCCCCAGCCGCCTTTGACCATCGCCCGCACGCTCCCGCCGAGGCGGGTGCGCCGGCCGATGCTCTCCAGCTCTTTGCCGGTGTACTGCACGGAGGTGGCGCCGGCCTCCTGCACTCGGATTTCGATGTAGTCGGCGCTGCCCGCCCCGAGGGCCTTACGAATCCGGTCGATCATCTAGAACTCCATTTTCCTCAGCGACTTCGACCCGAGCCACATCGGCACAGCGCAAGCCGCGGCTGTCAGCACCAGCAGAACCGCTACCGCACCGCACAGGCCGAGGATCATCTCGAAGCGGGAGATCGCACCGGTTGCCCAGAGGTGGACCGGGATGGCCTCGACCGCCACGACGATGGAAACATACAACAAACTGAGTATCAAATTCAAGGTCCCACCAAAGCCGGACACGATCTTCGCGGGGCTGGTCTCGTGCAGGTTCGGATACAGGGCGCTCAGGCCGACCGCCATGCCGCTGAGTCCCAGCGAAATCATGCACACCGTGAACACGTGAAGCATGATGAACGCCTTGGGCTCGCCGAGCATCAGGTCGGACATGACCATCAACACCGTCGTGATCGTCACGGACGCCACGAAGGAGAACGTGAACTTGCTCCACAGCACGTAGGTCCGCTTCAACGGGACGAGCCCCAGGACCCAGAATCGGAGTCCTTCCAGGCTGAACATCGGGAAAACAAACCGGGTGGTCAACGTGGCCAGGACCAGGCAGATCGAGCCGAGGTTGAGGAACGTCGTCAGGTTCCGCCACATCGGCTGCGCGGCGGGATACCGCAGGTTGCGCAGGTTCAGAATGTAGAGCCCGAGCAGGCCGAACAGGACGGCGCACTGGGTCCACTGCACCGGATCACGGACGAAGGTCTTCAGGTCTTTCGCGATCAGTTGGTACATGGGCTGCCGTGTGAGGCGGCGCACGATACGTGGGATCGGGCCGCTCGTCGGCATGACGATCTCGAGGCGGCCGGCGCGGCGCCTTGACGACATCGAATGGATGCGATCCCACGCCCGGACATAGGCGCGGCTGGCAAACCCGTAGGCGAGCAGGCACAGGAACAGCGAATTGCTCGCCAGCAGGCCCAGGTAATAGAGCGCCTCGCCGAGGTTCCCCGATTCGACCCCATTGGCACAAATGGCCAGGCCCCGCGATACCCACGCGCTGGGCCAGTATACGCTGTGAGTGACGCTGACGCGCCGCAGCAGCGTCGCCGCCAGAAACAGCTGGGTCCCGGACCGCTTGGTGTGAATATAGGAGGGGCCGATGATCAGCGCGGCGACGGCCAGCGTGATCGC
>Ga0315553_10002853_pt1 | contig 13679 bp, 13 predicted proteins | sample SalMarSW160140MG_FD_203099 | JGI IMG/M metagenome (GOLD analysis project Ga0315553, IMG submission 203099) | Salt marsh sediment microbial communities from the Plum Island Ecosystem LTER, Massachusetts, United States - Salt Marsh Sediment SW1601-40 ... | reverse complement strand
CTTGGGCACGACCGCTCCCAGCCGCGACAGATCGACCAGGTGTTCCATCTCGCGGGCGTAGCCGAAGGTGCCCGACGCCACCATAACCGGGTTGGCAAGGCGGAGCCGGCCAAGCTCCACGCTGAGGTCGATGCGGGAAGGTTGATTCGTCACGAGTGCGGAGTGCCCAGTGTCTCTGTGGTCTGCCATTGCGCGTCGATGGACGGACTCGGGATACCGTTCGCGCAAAGCGAGGCGCGCTTTGCGTCGACGACAAGGCCTTAATCGCCAATGTAGCTATCGTGGCGAAGCACGACAATCGGCGATGGAAATCGCTGCTGCACTCGGTTCGCAGCTTGCCGGAGATTGTCGGGCGATAAGGTTCAGCGATTTGGCCGTGCGCGGTCCCTTGCGACTGCGCGTCGTCGCGCGCGCTCCCACTACCCCACTACGCGCGCAGCGCGGCCCCTTGCCCAGCCGACAGCATCCATGCCGTCATGCGGAGCGAACCGGCTAAATGACGCCGCCGTGCGTACGGAACGGAGTCATGTGGTCCGGCATATCCAAGAACCAAATGCGCTCCCACGTGTCGAGAAGGTTGCGCATGTCCTCGGAAGTAAAAATTAGCTCCCGCGTGCGGCGCTGCGGGTCGCCCGAGTACGCGGGCAGAAAACACCCTGCGTTCGTGCTTAGCACTACACCAAGCAGCGCCGCGAAGAGTAGCCGACGCATCGCCATCATCCTCCTTGCAAGGCACGTCGCACTGCGAGCAAGCGAAATGCTCGGCGTGAGACGGACTCGGTAGCGTTCCATCGCGACCTGTGCGCCGGGGCGCATCGGTCTATCCGCAAACGCCCAACCGAAGCCGGCGGGCGCTGCCATCGTTCCACGAACAGGATTTGTACGAACCGACGAGTTGCTTCGATCCTGCGACGCATCGTGCCGAAGCGCGTCCCGCTCGCGGGGCGACATTCGCCCAATCGGGGCGATCGCGCTTTCGGATTCCCTCACTTGCCGCGTCGCGGCACCGGCGTAGGACGAGAAAAGCTGTGAGTCCGCCGGGGACTCATTCCGACTCATTCAGGATAAGACTGCTGGGGACGTGGCAGGCCGCGCCGCGGTTCGACTCGACCTGGGAAACTCGATCCATGCATGGGCGGGAAGGTCGCCGGCTTCGCGTCAGCATGGGCTCAAGCTCGTGCCTCGTGTCACTCCGTTCGGCTGGGACTTGTTCCGTAACCCTGGGAAGGGCTGTAACTTCCGGCGGCGGGCGAGGTCGACGGAGCCTTGCCCACCTCCGACCCTGGGCGTCCTTCGCCGCTCGGTCCGCCCGCCTGGGCCTGCATGGCCGCCTTCGCTTTGGCCGCTTCGCGCTCTTCAAGCTGCCGTACTTTTTCCTCCATCTCCTTGCCAGGCTTGAAGGTTACAACGAATTTCTCCGGCACGTCGACCCGATCGCCGGTGCGAGGATTGCGTGCCTTGCGGGCAGCCCTCTTCTTTACCTCAAACACGCCAAAGTTGCGAAGCTCAATTCGGCGGTCCTCGACGAGCGTTTCGACAATGGCGTCAAAGGTCTTTTGAACGATTTCCTTCGTCTTGAGCTGGGTCAGCCCGATTTCCTCGGAAATCGTCTTGACGATCTCTTTCTTAGTCACGGCACCGCTCCCCTGGGGCAGTGGGGTTTATTGGCTGCGCTTCGATCTATACAGCCGGCGAAATGATGCCCCAAGTGTAGATGCCGTAAGAAGTAGAGTCAAGATCAAACGATTCTGGGCAGCCCAGTTCCACTATCCTGCGGAAGCTCCCGCGACCACTGCCGGCCCGCCCGTGGCGGTTGGGCGTTTTTGCGCAAACGACCGATACCAAACCGTTTGCGTCTCCGAAGTCGTTGCTTGCCGGAGCCGCGTGTGACGTAAGTAATTGGTGCTGAATGACTAAAGCGAATACCGTCGGGATTGCTGGCTGACGATGACGACACGCACCTGGTGAGTGCGCGCGGGTCAATCGTTATGACCGTCGCATCGAGTATCGGTTGCCCAGCCGGCAAACTTCAGCCTCTTTGACAAGTCGCCTCTGCGCAGCCGCGCCGTCCCCGCTCGCTAGCCGCGTACTGTCGCGCGTTGCTCGGGCCTCAGACGCGAATCTGCGAGCGTTGGGATTCGATGTCCTCAAGCTGGTAGAGCTTTCCCTTGCCGCTGCCCGGACACACCTCGCACGTTTGCTGCCAGGCCTCCGGCGTGCGCACGTTGGAGTCCCAGAACGGCCAGGTACGGCACTGGCGCGGCCGATGAGGATAGACCGTGCACTTGCGAGTCTCACCATCGAAGAACACGCAGTCGCCGTTGGAATACTCGACTAAGCTCTTACGCACGCCAACCTTACGGACGTACTTTCGCTCGAACTGGCCAACCTTCATGCCCAGGTAAGCTGCAAGTTTTTCGACCTCCTCCTTGTTGACCCAAACGTAACCGGGCGCGCCCGTGCAGCAATTTCCGCACTGGGTGCATTGGAATTGCAAGCCTTTGTGATACCACGGCTTGTCGGTCACGAGGCGATTCCTTGCACGAATACCATCCGGGTTGCCGCCAAGTTTCCGCGGCGTGGCAAGATTCACCATCCCACGATAGGCGATTCTCAAGCTCCCACTGCTGCCGAGGCGATATCCCCCACAGCCCGAATCGCCTCATCAATGTCCTGCTCGGTGTTGAACGGCCCCACGCTGAACCGCACCGTGCCGCCCCGCTCGTTCGTTCCCAACGCATGTTGCATGAGCGGCGCGCAGTGGAACCCGGCCCGAGCCTCAATTCCGCAGGCGGCGTCGAGCGTTCCTGCGACTTCCTGGGGATCATACCCCTCGACGTTGAAGCTGACTACGCTCCCTTGCCGCGTCGCATCAGCCGGGCCGTACACGGTAATGCCTCGTTGGCCCAGAAGTCCGTTGAGAAGACGTGCCGTAAGCTGCTGCTCGTGACGGCGCACGGCATCGATTCCGCGCTCATGCAGGTACGAGAGTGCCGCCCCGAGGCCCGCCAATGCCGGCACGTTGTGGTTGCCCGCCTCAAATCTGTCGGGCATCGATTCAGGTTGCCGGTCCTGTTCGCTCTGCGTGCCGGTTCCGCCCTGCCGCCACGGCGTAAGCCGCTGCTCGATACCCGGCGCCACGTACAAGATGCCGAGCCCCAGGGGCGCAAGCAGCCCTTTATGAGCCGGTGCGGCGACGAGATCGGCCTGCCAGTCGGCGACGTTGACCGGCATGTGTCCCACGGACTGCGCCGCATCGACGAGGAAGAGCGCCCCCGCCTCACGCGCGATGCGCCCGACTTCGTCAACCGGTTGCACGGCGCCGGTGACGTTGGAAACGTGGATCAGCGCCACCAGCCGCGTCCGCGGCGTCACGGCGCGGCGCAATTCGTCGGGATCGACAATACCCGCAGCGCCGCACCCGACCCGCGTTACCCGCACGTCCGCGGCCAGTTCGAGATACCTGAGCGGCCGCAGCACCGAGTTATGCTCGACGACGCTGGTGATTACGTGGTCGCCCGGTCGCAACGCGCCATGCAAGGCCAGATTAAGCGAATCGGTGCCCGAGCATGTGAACACAATCTGCAGGGGATCGCCCGCACCGAGCAAGTCGGCGACCTGCTTGCGAGCATCGGCTACCAGGCGATCGGCCTCGATGCCATGGCGATACCCGCCGCGTCCGGCCGCAGCGCCGCCGTGCCGCAGGTAACGGTCGACCGCTTCGTAGACGCTGTCGGGCTTGGGCCACGAGGTGGCCGCGTTGTCTAAGTAAATGCGTCGCAAGGGAGGGCGCGGGCTGGGTTCCATGCCGTCATTGTATGTGGCATCGCGGCGAGGGTAAGTGCGGGCGCGGCGGGATGGCCCCGGGTCGCTGCCTCTGCCATTCGTGAGCCCGGCGTGCCGCACGTGCGCCACGGACTGCCAGGATGGCCGGCTATGCGCACGGGCCTGTATACCCCGTCGCCATGCGGCGTCATTCCATTGGCAATCGACACCCTGGTATAAGGAACGGCCGGCGCGTTACCATGACGCGCTTACGCTTGGAGGCTTACTCCTGCGGCACATGTCCTGCCCGGGCCGGCGCGTAGTAGCTCACGCGGCCGGCGCCCGCCGCAACTGCTCACCGTTCATGGGGCGCGAAGGCACGATGGCCCTTCCGGATGAAACAACCGTCGTCTCGCTGTTCCATAGCCGAACGGCCGACCACGGCGACGACACGGCCATCTGGGTGAAAGAGAAGGGCGACTACACGCCGCAGAACTGGAGCGACTTCGGGCGACGCGTGCGGCGAACCGCGGCGGCGCTGGTCGGCATCGGGGTGCAGCCCGGCGACCGCGTCGTCCAGGTGTCCGAGAACCGCTACGAATGGATCGTCTGCGATCTGGCGATCCAGATGGCTCAGGCGGTGCACGTGCCGGTTCATGCTCCGCTGACCGGTCCGCAGATCGCCCATCAGATCGTCGACTGTGGGGCGCGTGCCGTTTTGGTCTCGACGCCGGCTCAGCTTGAAAAGCTGACCGCGGTGGAGAATCGGTTGCCTGAGCGGATTCGCGTCGTGTGCTACGACGCGTGCGACGCTTCGATTCGTGGGCGAAAGGTCGTGCAGCTCGATGAGCTCACGGCCAGCGTGGCAAGCGGGATGGGGCGCGAGGCCGAGCGACAGGCCCTGATGTCGGTGCGGCCCGATTCGCTGGCCACAATCCTGTACACGTCCGGCACGACGGGTGAGCCCAAGGGCGTGATGCTGACGCAGGACAACCTGGCGTTCAATGCGCTGGCGACGATCAAGGCGATTCCGCACGCCCCCGGCGACCTGAGGCTGTGCATTCTTCCGCTGAGCCACATCTTCGCCCGCACCTGCGACTTATACACCTGGATTGCGGCCGGTTCGCAACTGGCGCTGGCCCAGTCGCGGGAAACCGTGCTGGAGGACTGCGCCGCCGTTCGGCCGACTCTCATCAACGCAGTGCCGTACTTCTTCGAGCGAATCGTGCGACGTCTTGAGGAACAGGGAAAGTGCGGCCAGCCCGGCGCGCTGCGCGAGCTGTTGGGCGGGCGGATTCGTTTCTGCTGCAGCGGTGGCGCCGCTCTGCCCGAGCACGTGTACGATGCTTTCGCCGCCCAGGGGGTGACGCTGTTGCAGGGTTACGGCCTGAGCGAAACGTCGCCGGTCATCACGGTGTCCACACCCGAGCAGAATCGTCGCGGCACCGCCGGTCGTCCGCTTCCCGGCGCGGACGTGCGCATCGCCGACGACGGCGAAATCCTCACCCGCGGGCGGCACGTTATGAAGGGCTACTACAACAACGCCGCCGCCACCGACGAGACGATCCGCGATGGCTGGCTCTACACGGGCGATCTGGGCCAGCTTGACGGCGATGGATTTCTGCGCATCACCGGGCGCAAAAAGGAGATCATCGTCACCACCGGCGGCAAGAACATTTCGCCCGTGCTCATCGAAGGGCTGCTGGCGCAGGAGCCCCTCATCCACCAGGCGATGGTTGTCGGCGATGGCCGCGACTTCCTGGCCGCGCTTGTCGTGCCCGAGCCGGGTGCGCTGAAGGAGGAAATCACTTCGCGCCGCATCACCGTCGCGTCGGTGGCCGACGCCCTTTCGCACCCCGACGTAGTAGGCTTGTATACGGAGCGGATCAGCCAGCGGCTTTCGGAGCTGGCGCCCTACGAGCAGGTGCGCACCTTCCGCTTAATCGATCGCGCGTTTAGCATCGAGCAAGGCGAGCTGACGCCCAAGCTGAGCCTCCGCCGCGAGGTGATCGAGGAACACTTCGCCGGGCAGATTCGCGCGATGTACGGCGCAAAGTAGTCGCGCAGCGCCCGACGTAACGTAGACTCGCGAGGGAGGGAGTCTAGAATGCTTCCGAGCGTGGGCACGACACAGTCTCCCCTCACAGGCCGGGCGAGTAAGAGTTGATCCAAAAACCGTCGGGGACTGGCTCATTTTGCGGAGCTGCGTGGATGGTGTCCCGCTTCCGAGCGATACGCGGAGAAAAATGTGCCTGTCCCCTTCTCTGGGACGGTTTTTGGATACGCTCGAAAAATCGCGAGGGCCGGCCATGACCGCCAATCCACCCGATACCGACCGCGACATGGCGGACGAGAAGCCGGCCGCCGAAGCCACGTCGTTTGCCGAGACGGCGCTGACGCTGGGGGGTAAGAGCAAGGAAGAAGCCCGCCGCATGGGGGCCGTCGACCGCGCCGACGACCAGGTCGAGGAGCTCTTTCGGCCCCAGTACCAGACGACCAACAGTCCCATTCATCGGGCCGTGTGGGAAAGGTCGGTTCCGATAGAGCTGTTCCAATCGACCGAGGAAACGACGCCCCCGGACGTGCAGCGGGTGATGGACGACTCAATCGAGGTCGTGCGGCGGCATCGCGAGTCGGGCACCGTCTTGGGGTCGGACGCGAAGATCACCGAACGCGTTTTCGAGGACCTGGCAGCGGTGGGCTACTGGGGCTTGCTGGTCGGCCGCGAACACGGCGGCAGCGGCGCCCCCTTTCGCAGCTTCGCCCCGTTTCTGACGCGGATGGCGATGGTCGATCCGACCATCGCGGGACTGGCTTCGGTACACGGCTGCATCGGAGCGGTCGATCCGCTGCGCACGTTCGGCAGTGCCGAGCAGAAGCAGCGCTATCTCCCCCAACTGGCCAGCGGCGAAAAACTCTCGGCCTTCGCGCTGACCGAGCCGTGCGCGGGCTCCGACCTGACCGCGCTGCGTACCACCGCAGTGCGCGAGGGCGATCACTTCGTCGTCAACGGTGAGAAGCTGTTCATCACCAATGTTCTGCCGGGGCGTACGATCGGCCTGGTGTGCCTGGTCGACGGCAAGCCGGCCGTGTTGATCTGCGACCTGCCCGATCGAGAGAACGACTCGTTCCGACTGGTAAAGTATGGGCTGCACGCGCTCAAGCACACGCACAACCAGGGAATCATCTTTCGCAACTTTCGCGTGCCTGCCGAAAACCTGCTCGATGCCGGTCGTGGCAACGGGCTGACGATCGCCTACCACGGACTGAACCTGGGCCGCGTTTCACTGTGCGCCAACGCGGCGGGCACGATGCGGCTCATGATGGCCAGCATGCTTCCCTGGGCAAAGTTTCGCCGCACGTATGGCGAGCCCATTGCCGAGCGCGAGTTGGTGCGGCGTCGGCTGGGGCGATTGGCCGGTCTGGTGGTGGCGTGCGACGCGCTGGTGGCATGGTGCTCGACGCTCTTGGATGCGGGCTATCGCGGTGAAATGGAGTGCATCGTCGCCAAGATCTTCGGCAGCGAATCCCAGAAGGAGGCCGCCGTCGAGATGTTCATGAAGACGCACGGCGGCCGCTCGTTCCTGGCCGGGCACATGTTCGGCGACAACGTGCACGAATACCTCGCCCCTTGCATTTACGAGGGCGAAGGGGAAATGCTCGGCATGGCTCTGTTCAAGTCGCTGGTCAAGCAGCACGGCACCCGATACTTCGAACCGATTGGCAAGGCGCTGCACGCACGCGGCATCCGCAAGCCCAACTTCCTGAACCCGGTGCATGCCTGGGCGCTCAAGGGGCCGCTGTGGCAATACAGCCTGTGGTTTTTGGGGCAGACGCTCATCCCGCAAGGGCGGCCCGCATTGCCGCCGTTGCCCGATCGGCTGAAAGGGCACGTCGACTTCGCCATCGAGATGCTTGGCTCGTCGGCGCTCGAAATCAGCGGCGCCATGCGAAAGCACCAGCTCAAGCTGGCCGACCGGCAGTGCCGCATTTGGGAGCTTTCAGCCCGCGTGCAGAAGATGGTCGTCATGTTGTGCGCCAGCCTGTATGCCGCTCGCGGCGACGACCCCGTCGTACGTCAGGCGGCCGACATTCTGTGCCAGGATATGACCCGGGAACTGACCGGCCAGCGCCCCACGGACCGCTACTTTCGTGAAGCGTCGCAGTTGGGGGAGGCGATCGTCGAGGGGGGCTTCCGCTCGATCGCCGGCCTCGCGCCCGACGAAATTCTGATGCCGTACAAGAACGATTAGCGGCCGCGTTGCTCAAAAACCGCGGTTAGCCGCGACGCGCAGCGGAGCGTGTCCGACCGAATCGGGAACCGCTGCCACCCTAAGCGCTCCGCTCCGCGTCGCGGCTAACCTTCCGACCGGGGCGGAAACTGCCACCCGTTCCCGAATGTCCAATCTTGACGGCCTCGCAAAAAGTGCGAAGAATATGCCGTCGAGTTGCACCTCGGAGAAGCGGGCAGAGCATTCGCCGTGGCTACCTTCGCCGTCATCCTCGCCGCCGCCGGCAAAAGCTCGCGCTTCCATAATAAGAATTACAAGAAGCCTTTCGTGCCGTTGGCCGACCGGGCGGTCTGGCTTCATTCGACAGAGAAGTTCCTCAATCGCGACGACGTAAAACAGCTCATCATGGTGGTGTCGCCCGAGGATCGCGAGGACTTCCTTTCCAAGTTCGGAGCCAATGTGGCGATCCTGGGGCTCGAAATCGTCGAGGGCGGGGCCGAGCGCTCCGACTCGATCGCCAATGCGCTCGAACACGTGCGGCCCGACGTCGACTTCGTGGCCGTGCACGATGCCGCCCGACCCTGCATCGCCTCGGAGTGGATCGACCGCGTGTTCGCGGCGGCCGAGAAGACCGGCGCCGCCATTCTGGCGATTCCCGTCTCCGGCACATTGAAGCGGGTTGGTGCCGACCGTACGATCGCCGAAACGGTGCCCCGCAACGACCTGTGGGAGGCGCAAACGCCGCAGGTGTTCCGCCGCGAGTTGCTGATGAAGGCGTACGCGGCGCGAAAAGGCGCGGCGGCCACCGACGACGCACAGCTTGTCGAACAACTCGGGCACAAGGTGTCGATCGTGCCGGGCTCGACGGTGAACATCAAAATCACGACGGGCGAGGACTTGCACCTTGCTGCCCAGGCCCTCAAAGCATTGCCCAAGCCGAAGGTTCTCGGGCCGGCTCATCCCTTTGCCGACGACGACATGTGGCGGTGAGTGGACAAGCCAACACAAGGGGCGGAGCTGCCAACCGTACATCCTGGTAAAGCGAATCGCGTAGATCAGCGAGGCAACTTCGACAGATAGGCGCGCCGATCGGACGAGACTCGCAATTGTGTCTGCGGCTCGATTCGGTCGGACACCAACGTGACGGACGGTGTTATCGTGACGGGTCGGGGATTTCACCTCGCGCTGTCGCGCGAGGAAACCAAACAATTGATGGCCCAGGGCGAGGGGGCTGCCGTGCGGCAGTTCGTACTCGACCTGGAAGCGGCTCGCCAGGCCAGCAAGAGCGACCTGCTGTTGTCGCTGGACGACACGTGGGATGCCATGCATCGCTGTCTGGCCGACGGCGAACTGGACCCCCTGGGCGGCGAGTTCCCGCTCAACCACGCGATTCTGGGAGGCCGGCCGCTGTACAAGGACGACGGTTTTCTGGTCGCCTTCGTCCGGCCCGACATGACGCCGTTCATCGCCGAAGCGATCACCCACCTCAAACGCGACGAATTCCGCCAGCGATACTTCCAGCTCGATCCGGCTTCCTACCAGCGTGAGCCGAACCAAAAGGAATACGAGAGTGTCTGGAATGCGCTGCAGCGAGTGCGCGACTTCTACGAAGCGGCCGCCGAGGACCGCACCGCCGTGGTGTTCGCAGCCGAGATGTAGCCGCTCGTTGCGAGCCGGTTTCCGATGGTTGTCGGATCGGCGATTCCTTCCTTCCGGCTCTCCTTGCCTCTGACCGCCCGGCTCTCCCATGGACGACCTGTTTGCCGATCTGACTTGGCGCGGCGTAATCCACCAGGTTACCGATCCGCACCACCTGCCCCGCTGGCTGGCCACGGGCAGCCGCACGCTGTACGCCGGCATTGATCCCACCGCCGACAGCCTGCACGTCGGGCACTTGATGGCCGTGATGCTGTTGCGACGTTTTCAGCGCCGCGGGCATCGGCCGATCGCCCTGTTGGGGGGCGCCACCGGCATGATCGGCGACCCCAGCGGAAAGAGCCAAGAACGCAACCTACTCGACGTCGATACGCTGCGGGCGAACATCGCGGGAATGGAGACGCAGTTGCGCGCGCTGCTCGACTTCGATTCGTCCACCGCTCCCGCCGTACTGGTGAACAACTACGACTGGATGAGCCGCTTCGGCGTGCTCGACTTTCTGCGCGAGGTGGGCAAGCACGCGCCCGTGAGCGTGATGCTGGCCAAGGAGTCGGTCAAGGATCGCCTCGAGCGGGGCGAAGAGGGAATCAGCTACACCGAATTCAGCTACATGCTGCTGCAAGCCTACGACTTCGCCTATCTGCACGAGCACTTTGGCTGCGAGCTGCAAGTCGGGGGGAGCGACCAGTGGGGCAACATTACCGCGGGAATCGACCTGGCCCGGCGGCTGCGTGGCGCCAAGCTGTACGGCCTCACCTGCCCCCTGCTCACGCGGGCCGACGGAGCCAAAATGGGCAAGTCCGAGCGCGGGGCGGTGTGGCTTTCGCCCGAGCGCACCAGCCCGTACCAGTTCTACCAGTACTGGATCAACGTCGACGACGCCGACGCGGGCACCTGCCTGCGCTATCTGACCGAGCTCGATTCTGAGGAGATTGAATCGCTCGATCGCTCGCGGGCCGAGGAACCGCACTTGCGCAACAGCCAACGCCGACTGGCCGAAGAGTTGACCCGCTTGATTCACGGCGACGCGGGTCATTCCGCTGCGCTGCGTGCCACCGAGGTGTTCTTTGGCGCCGAGATCGTACACCTGGATGACCGCGAGCTGGCGGAGATTTTCGCCGACGTACCCAGCAAGTCGCTGCGGCGCGGGCGACTGGAGAACGGTGGCTTGCCGCTGGTCGATGCACTTGTCGAGTCGGGGCTGGCGAAAGGCAAGGGCGACGCGCGGCGCACCATCGAGCAGGGCGGCGCCTACGTCAACAATCGCCGCTTCGGCGACGTCGATGCCAAGCTAACCGCGAGCGATCTGGCCGGCGAAACGATTCTCGTCCTGCGCAAAGGCCGCAAAAACTACGCGCTGCTGAGGTTTACCGAATGAAGCCCTCCGTTTACATCGAAACGAGCGTTGTCGGCTACTTGGCCAGTTCGCTCAGTCGTGACCTGCTCACGGCAGCGCACCAGCAATTGACGCAGGAGTGGTGGGAAAAGCATAGCAGCGAATTCGATTTGTACGTTTCCGAATTGGTTATCACCGAAGTCGGAGCCGGAGACCGAACCGAGGCACAGAAACGGCTTGACCATTTGGAAGGGCTGCCTCAGCTTGCAATGACCGATGCCAGCCGTGAACTTGCACGCGAATTGGTCGACCGACATGCGATTCCGCGCGAGGCGGTGGAGGACGCGTTGCACATTGCGATTGCAGCCGTTCATGGCGTAGACTATTTAATGACCTGGAATTACGACCACATCGCCAATGCCCTGCGCCGTAGCGCAATTGAGCAGGTTTGCCGCGACAGTGGTTGCGAGCCGCCCCTGATTTGTACGCCCGAGGAGTTGATGGGAGAATCGTGATGCGCGACCCCATTGTCGAAGAGATACGGCGAAACCGCGAGGCTCATGCGGCTTCGTTTCGTTTCGATCTCGATGCCATATTCGCGGACCTCAAGAACAGGGAGCGCCAGTCAAATCGCAAGGTCGTGTCGTTGCCACCGAAGCCCGCCCGACGCTCGACACCCGCGAAATCCGCCGACATATGATGGAAGGGATGTACTACCGCTCCCCAGGCATCATGCCATGAATCGAATTGCGGTTGGCCAATCGCTCACGAACCAGCTTGCGGATCTCACCGTGCTGGTCGAAGTGGTCGACCAAGCCGGTCGCTCGCTCGGACATTTCGTACCGCTTTTGGCGACGTCCACGTCGGACGACTGCCCCTACACCGCCGAAGAGCTCGATGCGATGCGAGCCGAACAGGGAGGCCGACCTTTGTCGAAAACACGGAAGTCGCTAGTGGGGCGTCGACCTTTGCCGTAGAAATGGGAGTGGCTCTATGGATACGACCTATACTGCCGTTGTTCAGCAGGCCGGCGACTGGTGGATTGGTTGGATTGAAGAGATTCCAGGCGTCAACTCTCAAGGAAAGACTCGCGAAGAACTGCTGGAGAATCTCCGCGATGCGCTAGATGAGGCGCTGGAGATGAACCGGAGCGATGCCCGCGCGGCGGCGAGTGGCACTTACGAGGAAGTGAGCATCCGCGCGTGAAACGGCACGAGTTCGTCTCTCACTTGCGGCGGAACGGATGCAGCTTGATCCGCGAGGGGCGGCGGCACTCCTGGTGGGGCAATCAGGTCAACAATCGTCGGTCGGCCGTGCCTCGCCATAGCGAGATTCCCGACCCGCTGGCACGAAAAATCTGTCGGGACCTTGGCATCGCTGAGCCGTAGCGTGTGCCGTTTTGCGCGCCCGGGCAACTTTCTCGGGGCGTCACACGTGTGCCGACCCGAGCTACCGAGGGCCTTGTGGCAGCGCCAGGTCGCTCAGTACCACCGACGCAATCCACGCGCAGCCCAGGCCGCCGACGAGCATCAGCAGCATCGCCGTTCGCAGGCTCAGTCGCAACGGGCTTTCGCCTTTTTGCCGCACGAGCACACGCTGTCCATCGGCCCACACGGCAACTGAAACGAGTATCAGCAGCACGGCAAACGCGACCGACAGCTTGCCGCCGATCAGGAAGCCTTCCGCCAAGAGGAATCCGGGCGTAAGGGTCGACACGTAAACCGCCGCCAGCAGCACCAGGCTGCATTGCAGCCACATGGCGGCATGAAACCAATTGCGGCACAGCCGCGCGGTAAGCGGTATCATCGCCGCCAGAACCCCCGATGCGCACAGAATCCAGCAAATCGGGCTCTTCACCGCCTCGATCAGGGCGTGGAAGAGCTCTTCCCCCGACGCAGGCAACTCAATACTTTCATCGCCGCGTGATACGGAATAGGCCGACGACGCCAGCCCGGCAACCACCGTAAACTGCCACAGCACCGCGTTGAAGAGAATGAACCCGCTATACCACCACCACAGCCCGAAAGCGGCGCTTCCTCTCCGCGACCATGCCAAACAAACCGTGCCCACCGCCAGCACCAGACCGAAGAGATACGGCCAGGTGACCAACCACATGAACAGCGGCGCTTCGAGCGACGTCCAATCGCAGGCGTAAACCTGGCACGGAACAATCACCTCGCCGTTGCATCCCCGGTACGACGGCAGAAACATGCAGAGAAACAACAGCAGCCCCAGCGACCATTGTGGCGTGAATACCGACGCGAACACCTGTCGCCGCCCGGACACGGGCTGTTCGGCCTTCTCCGCGGATTGCGCGGCTTCGCCCGCAGTGCCGTCTTCGAGTGGCGAGTTGGTCAGGGAACGTTCCGGCTGGGGATGCATGGTTTTCCCGGTAGCGTGACGTCTGCAGATTCGATCCCACTCGGGGCAGAAAGATTCCCGGCGGCGGGACATTATTCCTGGAACGGCCCGACTCGCCTTGGCTGTGCCTCGCGCTGTGCCTCGCCGCGTTGACCGAATGACGGGCCCGTGATACGATTCTCTCCTTGCCAAAAAGCAGCTCTTGGCCGGAACAGCAGCGGGAGAACGCGAACGTGACTTGCAGCGAACGAAAGAAAGAGATCAAGCGGCGTCGACATCGCCGTAAGAAGCTGACGCAGTTCGGCCGCCGCGCCCCCAAGGCCACGGTC
>Ga0315553_10002852_pt1 | contig 13685 bp, 26 predicted proteins | sample SalMarSW160140MG_FD_203099 | JGI IMG/M metagenome (GOLD analysis project Ga0315553, IMG submission 203099) | Salt marsh sediment microbial communities from the Plum Island Ecosystem LTER, Massachusetts, United States - Salt Marsh Sediment SW1601-40 ... | reverse complement strand
TTGGTAGATTTAAGGGAAAAAGAAAGAATTGGAAAAAAGCGGTTGTCGCTCTTCGCGAAGGAGATTCGATACCCTTGTTTGAGGGGGCATAGTTAAATGGCTAAAAAGAAAAGTAATCCAGTAACTCCCGGGAGGAGATATTACAGAGGGCAAGATTTCTCTAATATAACGAAGAAGAAAGGGGAGAAAAGTTTAATCGAAAATCTTCCCAGTACAGGTGGCAGGAATTCACAGGGTAGGATGACCGCCAACCACAGAGGCGGTAGGGTTAGAAGGAAGTACAGGGCTATAGATTTTAAAAGAAATAAGTTTGAAATAGAAGGAAAAATCAAAGCTATTGAGTACGATCCTAATAGATCTGCTTGGATAGCTTTAGTTTTTTATGCGGATGGAGAAAAAACATATATTATTGCACCTGAGGGTATAAAGGTTGGAGATATTATTAATGCCGGTCCCGGTTCTCCTGTGTCAATCGGAAATTCTCTTCCTCTTTCAGAAATTCCACCCGGTACTTTTATTCATAATATAGAACTCCAGCCCGGTCGTGGAGGTGCTCTTGCCAGAGGCGCGGGAACAACTGCTCAAATTTTGGCGATTGAAGGCAAATATGCTCATGTAAGATTACCTTCGGGAGAAGTTAGATTGGTTCTCTCTACGTGCAGGGCTACAGTTGGGAGAGTAGGTAATATTTCCCATGATACTATTTCGGATGGAAAAGCCGGTAGGAGAAGGTGGAAGGGTAGAAGACCCAGGGTTCGCGGTGTCGCGATGAATCCTGTCGATCATCCTCTCGGAGGAGGAGAAGGTAAATCTTCCGGAGGGCGTCACCCTGTTTCCAGAACCGGTATACCTGCAAAAGGTTATAGAACGAGGAATCCTAAAAAACAATCTTCCCAGTATATTATAAAGAGAAGAAGAGTAAAGAGGAGGAGGAAGTAAGGTATGGCTGAAAAATATGTGGACGCGAAGTTGATGAAAAAGATAAAAAAATGGAAAGAAGGGGATCCTCCGATTAGAACATACAGGCGTAATTCAACCGTTACGGAAGATATGGTTGGCCTTACTGTCGAAGTGCATAACGGGAAAGATTTTATAACCGTTTTCATTAGGAGGGAAATGATAGGATGCAAGCTCGGCGAATTCGCTCCTACTAGAAAATTTCATAAACATGGTGGACAAAAAGAAACTGTTGTTAAATAGAGGTTTTTGATGGAAGGAAAAGCAATCCAGAAGAATATTAGGATGTCACCTAAGAAAGGAAGAAGAATTATCCCTCATATAAAGGGTAAATCTGTTGTTGAAGCAAAGATGCGCTTGGGATTTTTGCCGCATGGTGCAGCCAGGATTATTAAAAAATGTGTGCACACTGCTGCCAGCAACTATATAGATAAAGCAGGCGAATTAGATTTGAAAGAAGAAGATTTATATATAAAATCAATCAGTATCGACGAAGGACAAAAGTTAAAAAGATATAGACCTATGTCTTTCGGTAGAGCGGGACTTATTAGGAAAAGAACGTCACATATTACGGTTGTGGTTGATAAAATAGGAGAAAAATAATGGGTCAAAAGACGCATCCGATAGGTTTTCGAGTTGGTGTTAACAAAGATTGGAAATCCAGGTGGTTTTTCGGAAAGAAATTTGCCGAACCATTAAAAGAAGATATTGCTATAAGAAAATATTTAAAAACCGAATTTAAAGATGCCTGGATATCCGGCGTAGAAGTTGAAAGGACCGTAGAAAATATAAGAGTTATAATTGAAACGGCAAGACCGGGTATGATAATAGGAAAGGGTGGAGAAGAAGTTAAAAAAATTCGCGAGAAATTAAATGAAATGTTAGGTAAGAATGTTTATCTTGATATTAAAGAATGTAAAATGCCTGAGCTCGATGCTTCACTTGTCGCTCAATCAGTGGTTAAACAATTAGAGAGGAGAGTCTTACAAAGAAGAGCAATGAAAAGAGTTGTTGAAGAAGCTATTAGAATGGGCGCTTCAGGTATTAGAGTGCAGTGTAAAGGAAGACTCGGAGGAGCGGAGATAGCCAGGAAAGAATGGTATCTCGAGGGCAGCGTTCCGCTTCATACGATAGATGCTAATATAGATTACGCACAGGAAACAGCTAATACTAAATCCGGAACCATTGGTGTTAAGGTCTGGATTAACAGGGAAGTATATTAATTATGTTAATGCCGAAAAGAGTTAAACATAGAAAAAAACAAAGAGGAGGTAGCCTTAGAGGTAAAGCAACAGCCTCTGTAAAATTAGATTTTGGGGATTTTGGACTTAGAACGCTTGAATCGGCTTGGATTTCCGCGCAGCAGATAGAAGCGATGCGTGTTACTGTAACTCATTATCTTAAACGGGCTGGTAAGTTATGGATCAGGATATTTCCGGATAAACCGGTTTCCAAAAAACCTGCAGAAACGCGTATGGGGAAAGGCAAAGGTGAGACTCTTTACTGGGTTGCTCCCTGTAGAAAAGGTAGAGTTATTATAGAGTTGGAAGGAGTTTCCGAAGAGGCAGCGCGAGAGGCGCTAAGAAGAGCGAGCGCGAAATTGCCGGTTAAGACCCGATTTATCAAAAGAGAAGGAGTTTTATAATGCAAGCTAAAGAACTCAGGGAAATGACCGACGCGGAACTTAATTCGGTAAAGCATGATTTAAAAGAGGAGTTATTTACTTTGCGTTTTGAAAAAGCAAGGGGTAAAATAAACAATCCCGCGCGGTTTAAGCAGTTAAGAAAAGAAATCGCGAGGCTTGAAACAGTTATGAACGAAAAGGAGAAACAAAGTGATAAGTAAGGTTGGTAGAGTCGTATCTGTAGCTCCGAAAAAGACCGTGGTGGTTCTGGTGGAGAAAAGAATGCAGCATCCGGTTTATAAGAAATATATTACAAAAAAGAAAAAATTTTACGCGCACGATGAAAAAGAAGAAGCATCTTTGGGGGATTTAATACGTATTGTGTCGACTCGTCCTCTTTCAAAACTTAAAAGATGGAGGATAGATAAAATTATTGATAAAGCAGGAGAGGATAAGTGATTCAGCAGGAAACAAAATTGAAGATTGTGGATAATACAGGAGGAAAAGAAGCCTCTTGTATTAAGGTTTTAGGTGGATCGGGTAGACGATACGCGGCTCTGGGAGATATTATAGTTGTAAGTGTTATTAAGGCTACACCCAGGTCTTCGGTGGAAAAGGGCACTGTGCATAAAGCAGTTATAGTTCGTACGAGAAAAGAAAGAAAGAGAGAAGATGGTACGGCAGTCCGTTTCGATGATAATGCGTGTGTTCTTTTAGATGCCAATCAAGAACCTGTTGGTACAAGAATATTCGGTCCTGTTGGAGAAGAATTGCGACAAAAAGGATTTATGAGATTGATTTCTCTTGCGTCGGAGGTGCAGTAGTGAAGATAAAAAAGGGAGATAAGGTAATGGTTGTTACCGGCAACTACAAAGGCAAAAAGGGAAAAGTAAGAGAAGTGATAGCTGAAGATAATAAGCTTGTTGTTGAGGGAATTAACTTGAGAAAAGTACATACGAAACCGAGAAGGCAAGGAGATCCCGGCGGTATCCTGGAAAAGGAACTTCCTGTTGCTCTTTCAAATGTGCGATTTATCTGTCCCTCATGTGGCGAGCCCACAAGAGTTGGTTTTATGTTTCTTGAGAACAAAAAAAAGGTTCGTCACTGCAAGAAATGTAATGAAATAATTGAATAAAGAGGTGAGAATGGGAGATATGCCGAGACTGCAAAAATATTATAAAGAAGAAATAAAGAAAGAACTTTTGAAAAGATATAGTAATAATATGAGCGTCCCCGGATTGGAAAAAATTGTTGTGAATTGTGGGTTGGGTAAATCGGCGAAGGATCGCGCTGTGTTTGATTCAGCTGTTGAAAGTTTGAAAGAAATAACGGGGCAGAAGCCGATAACTACTCGTGCTAAAAAATCTATTTCTTCTTTTTATCTAAGAGCGGGAGAACCTGTTGGGTTAAAGGTTACTTTAAGGAAGAATCGAATGTTCGAATTTCTTGATAGACTTATTAATGTGGCTATTCCAAGAATTCGTGATTTTAGAGGATTAGAACCTGATTCTTTTGACGGTAGAGGAAACTATACTCTTGGAATTTCCGAGCAGTTTATTTTTCCTGAAATAGATTATGATAAGGTTAAAGAGGTGATAGGTATGGACATTTCAATAATTACAACTGCGAAGAACGACGAAGATGCTGCCGAATTGCTTAGAAAGTTTGGATTACCATTTAAAATTACAAAGGTTGAATGATGGCTAAGAAATCATTAGTTGTAAAAAGTAAAAGGGAACCAAAATACTCGACTCGCAAGGTTAACAGATGTTTTAGATGCGGAAGAAGGCGAGGATATTTGCGCGATTTCGGATTATGTCGTTTGTGTTTTAGAGAACTTGCGCTTAAGGGAGAAATTCCCGGAGTAAAAAAGGCTTCCTGGTAGGAGGTTGTTTTGTTGACAGATCCGGTAGCTGATATGATTACAAGAATTAGAAACGCAGTTGATGCGAGACATAGACATGTTGAAATCCCGGCTTCTAATATGGCTAAGGAGATAACAAGGGTTCTTTTAGAAGAAGGATATATTGGTAATTTTGAATTCATTGAAGAGGGACCCCAGGGTACTGTAAGAATTACTCTTAAATATATAAAAGATGAGTCCCCAATTCATGAGATCAAAAGAATTTCTAAACCTTCAAGAAGGATTTATGTTGGAAAAGAAGACATTCCTCTTATTAAAAGAGGGTTCGGTATTTCTATTTTGTCTACTTCTAAAGGTATAGCAAGCGATGCCGTGGCTCGCAGTGCGGGTGTCGGCGGCGAGATTCTACTACAGGTATGGTAAGGAGGATTCATGTCTAGAGTTGGAAAACAACCTGTTTTTATTCCAGAAGGTGTAGATATCAAAGTTGAAGATAGAAATGTGAAAGTTAAAGGAAAAAAGGGAGTCCTAGAAGCAGCTATTCCTCCGGGTATCAATGTGAGCGTAGCGGATGGTAAAGTTACTGTTTCTCCTGATGGTAATATGAAAGAGGTTAGAGCCTTTTGGGGGCTTACACGCTCTTTAATAAATAATATGATTTTAGGTGTAACGGAAGGTTTTACGAAGACACTGGAGATCAGAGGTAGAGAATATAGGGTGAATTTAAAGGGTAGGGACCTCGAACTCGACCTTGGATATTCTCATCAGGTAAAAGTTACACCCAAGGAAGGAATCGGGTTTAATTTAGAAGGAGATAAGATAACAGTTAGTGGTATGGATAAAGCTCTAGTGGGAGAGCAGGCGGCTGAAATTAGGGCATTACGCCCCGCTGAAGTCTATAAAGGTAAAGGCATTAGATATGAAGGAGAATATATTATACACAAAGAAGGTAAGCGAGGAATCTAATGGGCGAGATTAAGAAAAGAAAATTCAGAAGATGGAAGAGGAAGATGAGGACTCGGAGTAAGATTTTCGGTACTCCCGAAAGGCCCCGTCTATCTGTTTGTAGAACGAATAAGCATATATATGCGCAGGTAATCGACGACTTGAGTGAAAATACTTTGGTACAGGCAAGTACCCTTGATAAAGAAGTTAAAAATAAATTGAAGGGTAAAACGTTAAAAGAAAAATCTAAAGAAGTCGGAGTTTATGTCGCGGAAAGATGCAAAAAAGCGAAAATCGACAAGGTAGCTTTCGACAAAGGACGTTTTGCCTACCACGGTTGTGTTAAGAGCCTGGCGGAAGGCGCAAGGGAAGGAGGTTTAAAATTTTAAGCGGATTTACAAAATCACGAATGAAAGTAGACCCCCGGGAGTATGAAATCGAGGAAAAGGTTGTTTATATCGGGCGTATCTCCAAAGTGGTAAAAGGAGGGAAAAAGTTCCGATATTCCTCATGGGTTGTAATTGGCGACCGAGAAAGTGTAGTTGGTTACGGACACGGTAAAGCGGATGAAGTTCCTGAAGCTATTCGGAAAGCTATCAAAGATGCAAGGTCCAGATTAATTAAAGTTCCGAAAGTTCATACTTCGGTTCCTTATGCTGTAACTGCCAAATATAAATCGGCCAAAGTTATGATAAGACCTGCTGCTCCTGGTACCGGTATTATCGCGAACGATAAATTAAGAGCAATATTTGAACTTGGTGGGTTTAGTGATATTCTTACTAAATGTTTTGGTTCAAATAATCCTTTTAATAATATTATTGCGGCGTATAATAGTCTGCTAAAAATGCGTACACCCGAAGAATTCGCCGAACTTAGAGGGAAGTCTATAGAGGAAATGTTAAAAGGAAGAAGAAAAATTGCTGAGACGAAAGATGCTTAAGGTTAAGCAGGTAAGGAGCAAAATAGGCTCTAATAAAAGACAAAAAGCGACATTAAAAGCTCTTGGATTGAAACGGATTAACGATGTTGTTATCCATGAAGATAATCCCATAATTCGCGGTATGGTTAGAAAAATTGCGCAGCTTGTAGAAATGGAGGAAGTTAGTGGGAACTGAATTAAGTAAAATTAGGCCGCCTGAAGGTAGTCGTAAAAGTAAAAAACGAGTAGGAAGAGGTCCCGGCTCCGGTATGGGAACTTACTCTACGCGGGGTTTAAAGGGGCAAAATTCACGAAGTGGCGGAGGAGTTCGTCCGGGCTTTGAGGGAGGTCAGACACCTCTTATAAAAAGAATTCCTAAGAAAGGTTTTAATAGAAGAAAAAGTATTGATTTATCGATAATAAATGTTGAGGCACTTAACAGGTTTAAAAGCGGTGAACAGGTTACAATAGAAAAGCTGAGACAGGCTGGTCTCGCGGAGAAAAAAGATAAAGTTAAAATTCTTGGTAGGGGAACTATAGATAAAAAGTTAACTGTGCATGCCCATATGTTTTCAAAATCCGCTCAAGAAAAGATTGAGAAAGCAGGAGGAGAAATAACAAAAGATGCTTGATGCCTTCCGAAACCTTTGGAAAGTAGGAGATATAAGGAAAAGAATCCTCATTACATTACTGATGTTGGTAATATACCGTTTAGGTAGTCATATTCCCGCGCCAGGGGTTAATATAAAAATACTTGGTGATTATTTTGCCGGTATGCGAGGTTCTGTACTTGGACTTTTTGATATGTTTGTCGGAGGTAATCTTAGCAGAGCCACTATTTTTGCTCTTGGGATAATGCCATACATTAGTGCATCGATTATTTTGCAGATTTTAGGATCGTCGATTCCTTTTTACCAGAGATTAACGAAAGAAGGTGAGGAAGGAAGGCGTAAAATGACCCAGCATATCAGATATCTAACCGTTTTTATAGCTATTATTCACTCTTCGTCGTTTTCAATATTTTTGCAGAACCTTTCGGTTAGTGGTGTACCGGTTTTGCCTAATCCTACGCTTTTCATAAAATTCTCGATAATTGTAACCATGACAGCTGGCACCATTTTTCTTATGTGGATGGGGGAACTTATAACGGAGAATGGTATAGGTAACGGTGTTTCTCTTCTCATTATGATGAGTATTCTGGCACGAATACCTACGCAGATAATTCAGTTCGCTCAGATGTTGTTGGCAGGTACAAAGAGTTGGATTTTTGCTTTTGCTACAGTTGCCTTCGCTGTTGCTATTGTTGCTGCAGTGGTTTTTGTTACACAGGCGCAGAGAAGAATCCCTATTCAGTATGCTAAAAGAGTTAAAGGCAGAAAGGTTTATGGCGGACAATCGACACATTTACCGCTTAATGTGAATACCGCTGGTGTTATTCCTATAATATTCGCTCAATCATTCTTGATGATTATTCCTACTATCGCTGGATTTTTTAAAGGACAGGTTTGGGCAGATTGGATTGTTAATGTTTTTTCTCCGAGCGGCTTCCTGTATAATGCATTATTTGTTCTTTTGATTATTATATTTGCCTATGTTTATACTGCTATTGTTTTAAACCCTCAAGAACTTGCGGGAAATCTCAAGAAATACGGTGGTTTTATACCGGGAATCAGGCCGGGAAGAAACACTGCCGAATATATAGATAAAACGATCGCGAGGATAACATTGCCGGGAGCGACTTTCTTTGCTATTATTGCTGTTATACCGGTAATCTTTACGACTAAATTCAAATTACCTTTTTATTTCGGAGGAACTTCTATAATTATTATAGTAGGGGTAGCACTCGATACCGCCAGACAATTAGAATCCCAACTTTTAATGAGACATTATGATGGTTTTATGAAGAAAGGAAGAATTCGTGGAAGGAGAAGATGAAATTGGTTTTTTTGGGACCTCCCGGAGTTGGTAAGGGTACGCATGCCGATATTCTTGCTAAAGATTTAAAAATAACACATTATTCGACAGGAGATATTTTTAGAGAAATATTAAAAAGTTCTTCGCCGCTCGGTGAAAAGCTTGAGAAATACGTTAATTCCGGAGAGCTCGTTCCGGACGAAATAGTTTTCGAGACGGTACAGGAAGTACTGTCTAATAGTGAAAGTGAAAACGGATGGTTATTGGATGGTTATCCGAGGAACAAAAATCAGGCTGAACTGCTTGACGATTATCTGGAAACCGATGGTAAGAAATTGGATTGGGCAGTTTATCTTTATGCTCCCAATGAGGTTCTGATAAAACGATTGATTAACAGGAGAGTATGTCGTGATTGCGGAGCTATTTATAATTTGGTTAATAGTCCTCCGAAAATAGATAATATATGTGATAAATGCGGTGGGAATCTGATTCAAAGAGAGGATGATAACAGAGAGACAATCAAAAAAAGAATTGCTATATTCGAAAAAGAATTCGAGCCTTTAAAGGAATATTACGAGAATAAAGGTATACTTTTAAAAGTTTTAGCAGAAGGTAATTTAGAAAATATTGCAAATAATATTAAAGAAGGATGCCAAATTGGCTAAGAAGGAAGTAATAAAAGTTAAAGGAGAAGTTGTTGAAAAATTACCTGATTCAAAATATAGAATTAAACTCGATGTTGAGGATCATCCTGTTATACTTGCTTATTTGGCGGGTAAAATGAAAATGAATTATATAAGAATTGATGTTGGTGATATTGTAGATGTAGAGCTTTCCCCTTATGACCTTACTAAGGGCAGGGTTGTCTATAGAGAATCATAGGAGGTATAGATGAAAGTCAGATCATCAGTTAAAAAGTTATGTAAAGAATGTAAGATTGTGAGACGTAAAGGAAGAGTTTATGTTGTTTGTAAAAATCCAAAACATAAACAAAGGCAAGGTTAGGAGGTAGTATGCCAAGAGTCGCTGGTGTTGACTTACCTGCAAATAAACCTATTCATGTTGGCTTAACAGCTATTTTTGGTATCGGAAGATCGACTGCAGTGAAAATCCTTGATAAGGTTGATATTGAAAAAGGTAAGAGAGTTAAAGATTTAACCAATGAAGAAGTTGATAAAATAAGACATCTAATTGAAGGTGAATATAAAATAGAAGGCGAATTAAAATCCCGTATAAGACAGGATATAAATCGTTTGAGAGATATAAAATGCTACAGGGGAACAAGACATAAAAAGGGTTTACCCGTTAGGGGGCAAAGGACCAGAACTAATGCCAGAACAAGGAAAGGCCCCAGGAAAGGAGCAGTTGCTTTGAAGAAGAGAGAAATCAAAAAGTAAGGGGGATATGTGGCTAAAAAGAAAAGAAAAGATACTGCAAAGAAAAAGAAATTAAGAGCACCGGAGTTTGGAATAGTCCATATACATTCCACATTTAATAATACCTTGATTACTGTAACGGATAAACAGGGAAATACAATAGCTTGGACATCCTCGGGGAGTATTGGTTATAAAGGTACCAGAAAAGGAACTCCGTATGCTGCCACAAAAGCAGCTGAAGCAGCAGTTAGAAAAGCTATCGATGCCGGTATGCGTACCGTGGAGGTTTGGGTAAATGGTCCGGGAAGAGGAAGAGAATCGGCGATAAGGACTGTGCAGTCCGCGGGTATGAATGTTAGCGCGATTAAAGATGTTACTCCCCTGCCACATAATGGATGCAGACCTCCTAAGAAGAGGAGGTTATAAGTGGGTAGATATATCGGTCCCAAGTGTAGAAAATGTAAAAGATATAAAATGAAGCTTTACTTGAAAGGAGATAAATGCTATTCGAGTAAATGTCCTATAGGTGACGAATACATTAAGCCACCGGGCGAACCTCCGAGGAGATGGCGCTCCAGAGAATCTTCTTATGGATTGCAGCTTCGAGAAAAGCAAAGAGTTAAAAATATATATGATCTTCGTGAGAGACAATTTAGGAATTTGTTTAATAAAGCGACTGTGATAGAGGGTGTAACAGGTGAAGAATTGTTGAAATTATTGGAGAGAAGATTAGACAATGTTGTTTATCGCTTAGGTTTTGCTCTGTCGAGAAGGCAGGCGAGGCAGGTTGTTCGACATAATCATATTCTGGTAAACGGTAAAAAAGTGAATATTCCATCTTATCAGGTTTCTGTTGGTGATGTAATTTCGATTGAGGAAAAGGGTAAAAATCTTTCACTTTTCTCTGAAGCTCTCGCGCATGAAATTGAAGTTAAGGAATGGTTATCTGTCAACAGGAAAAAGATGGAAGGAAAAGTTGTGGCGGAACCGAACAGGGCAGATGTGGAATATCCTATTAAGGAAAATTTGATTGTTGAGTTATATTCTAAGTGATAGGGAGGTAAAAGTTGAGAATTAGGTCTCTGGTTATGCCGGAAGAATTAAAAGTTGTAGAAAAAAATGAAACTTATGGTAAGTTTTCTTTGTCCCCTTTGGAACGAGGGTATGGAATAACAATAGGGCACGCGCTAAGGCGAATGCTGATTTCTTCAATTCAGGGAGCTGCGATAACCGCTGTTAAGATTGAAGATGTGATGCATGAATTCTCAACAATAGAGAATATCAAAGAGGATGTTGCGGAGATTGTTTTGAATTTGAAAAAAGTCAGGTTTAGATATAATAGTGAAGAACTCCCTCAATATGTGATTCTTGAAGGCAAGGGTTCGGGTGAAGTTAAGGCTTCTAGTATAAAATTGACTCCCGGTTTAGAAGTAAGTAATCCGGATCAGCTTATCGCTACATTGGACGAAAATGGCGAAATAAGAGCGACACTACGAGTGGATGTAGGAAAAGGATTTAAGCCTAAAGAGGCTTTTGCAGATTCAAAAATGGCCGAGGGGACGATATTCATAGATACGAATTTTTCTCCGGTTAAGAGGGCCACGTATAAGGTTAACAATGTTAGAGTTGGTCAAAGAACAGATTTTGAAGAGCTCGTTATGGAGATCTGGACTGATGGATCTATTCATCCTGAAGAAGCGTTAAATCTTTCTTCCAAAATAATAAAAAACCATATCGAGTTGTTTATAGAGGAAGATATTTTCCAGGAAGAAGAAGAGGGTGGAGCGAGCGAAAAAGAAGAAATTAAACGGGCGCTCGATTTACCGGTAGAGGAATTGGGGATGGGTAACAGAGTGAGCAATGTGCTGAAGAATAAGAATATCAATAAATTAAGAGATATAGTCAAATATTCGGAAGAAGAAATGCTCAATTTTCCTAATTTTGGTAAAGTCTCATTAAAAGAAGTGAGAGATAGATTGGCTGAGTACAATCTTAGTTTAAGTATGGATTTAAAGAATTTGGAGGATAAAGGATGAGACATGGAAAAAAGGTTGCAAAATTAGGAAGAACTAAATCTCACAGGAAAGCAACTTTAAATAATCTTTTCTGCGCGCTTATAATAAATGAATCTATAAAAACTACGAAAAGTAAGGCTAAAGCTTTAAAAAGTTTTGCCGATAAGAAAATCTCTTGCGCGCTTAAAGCTGATATTAATGATAAGAGAAGATTTAAAAGCGAATTAGGGTCGAGGCAAGCATATTATAAATTATTCGAAACTATAGTTCCTCAGTACAAAGAGCGGAGTGGGGGATATGTTAGGGTGATTGATTTATCTCTGGGAAGAAAGGGAGATGGTGCTGTCGAAAGTATAGTAGAGTTTGTATAAGTTTAGACTGTGGTAGAAGAGAATATTTCTTCTTTAGAAAGAAGAGCAGAAGAAAAATCCAATTACGCTAAAAGGCTTAAAAGTAGTTACGGGAAAAAAACCTACGTTACTTTATTAAAGAAATATTTACTTGAAGTTTTTACTCCTTCAGAAATTGATTTCTTAGGTACTTATGATTCATTCCATTATATTGTTCTTTCCGATCAACTCCAATCCGAATTAGTAAGAGGCTTAAAATCGGTGAAAGATTTTCTTTCGGAAGGAGAAAAGCAACACTTGATGACACAGGTGGATGAATTTACTCATACTTTAAACAGGATTTTTAATGAGGGCGCTAAAACCGGAATTTCTCCCATTTTGATTGATTTTGCGCTCAAGAGATGGTTGAAAACACAAATGCCTTCAAAAGCCTCGATTCCAATCCATAAGAAAGTAAATCTTTCTTTGCAATTCTTTAGCAAAAGAGAACTTCGTAAAAGTACTTCCATAAGGAATCTTGTCCGTTTTACTGAAAGAGCTGTTTCTATACCGAATTCTCTTATTGATGTTAGATTGGAAGACTTTGCTGATTTTATTGAAGATATAGAATTCTTTTGTGATGTTTGTAAAATATTTGCCGGTTATTATATTGAACCGGTAAAAATAGAAACACAGGAATTCGATTTTAATAATATCAATGAAAAAATCAGATCCACGCAGGATTTAATTAAGGAAAACGCAGTAAAGAGATTGGAGAAATTTTTTGGAGAAGTATCAGATTTAAGCGTTAAAGACATTCGCCATAATACAAATGAGATAATAAGATATATAAATAGCGGGGAAGCAAAGTTAAAAGCATTAAGGGCTCAATTATCTAAGTTCAAGGATCTTTCCGGTATAAGAGAAAGTGTTAATATCCCCGGAATCCTCAGGTATTTTGACCCTAATCTTACTAATAAAATACGAGAAAACATGGAACGATCCGTAATCGGTCTCGGTGATAATCTAACGGGAGCGCCCAAATCGTTTTTGTCCCGCGGTTTTTTGGGAAAAAAAACAGATTTTGAAAGCATAATAAATTGGTTTATTGAAAAATATGACGCTATATTTGTCCCAACTATTTTAGAACTTATTTTTGAAGATATAGTAAGAATATTTCCCGAGTCGGAAAGTAGTTCAATAGAGGAAGCTCGTTGGATAGGTCTTCTCGCCCGCAGGGATAATCCTCCGGCAGTTTTTTTTATTCCCGAAATAGAAAGAAAACTTTCAAGGAAAGAGATTATCGTAAAGGATTGTTTGGATACCGTTTCTGTAATGGTATATGATATCAGGGGTTCGTCTTTGATGGGTGAAAAGTTGATGGACGCGGAGATGGAGGATCAAATACGAAATGAATTTCAAGAAGAATTATTAAAGGCGGTAGATGATTCGGGGGGATTTTTTGTAAAAGATACGGGAGATGGAGGTATTGTACTGTTTTCAGAAGAGAGCAGCGATCTTTATTTTGGTAAAGTATCCCTGTCAGAAGGGAAAAAAGAAAATCTTGAAGATGAGAAGTTTAAACTTAAGGCTTCTTCGGATTCCGCGACCAGGGCGATTCGGTGTGCCAGGAAAATGCTCGCGTATTCTGAAGGATTTGTAAGGAAAAATTTAAAAAGATATCAAGAATGGTTTAAAGAATTCGATGAAAAGGGAATAGATTTCGGAGGGATAACTTATGA
>Ga0315553_10002851_pt1 | contig 13692 bp, 11 predicted proteins | sample SalMarSW160140MG_FD_203099 | JGI IMG/M metagenome (GOLD analysis project Ga0315553, IMG submission 203099) | Salt marsh sediment microbial communities from the Plum Island Ecosystem LTER, Massachusetts, United States - Salt Marsh Sediment SW1601-40 ... | reverse complement strand
CGGAGAGGACAGCTTGTACGCCAGGCTGCTCGCATGCGCCGTTCGCTGGAAGAGGCGATGGTCCGCGGTGACCGTTTCGCGGCTTCCGAGCTGGAGGAGCTGCTCAAGCATCCCTTGCTGGCTCCCACGCTAAAGCAGTTGGTCTTTGTCGGGGAGGAGGCGATCGGCTATCCCACAGTAGGAGGCATGACGCTGGAAGCACACAACGGCGGTTCGCTTCCCCTCGCTGAAGGCGAACTAATGCGGGTGGCCCATCCTTACGATCTGTACTGCAGTGGCGAATGGCATCATTGGCAGCGCGACTGCTACCTGGACCATCGCGTCCAGCCCTTCAAGCAAGTCTACCGCGAGCTGTACCTGCTCACGGGTGCGGAACGCGAGGAGCGAACGGTCTCTCATCGCTACGCCGGGCACCAGGTCAACCCACGGCAGGCACTGGCGCTGCTTGGAAAACGGGGCTGGGTCAGCTATCCCGAGGAAGGGATACGGCGCACGTTTCACGAGGCGGGCCTCTCTGCCTGGGTCACCTTCTCGCAGGGCTACCTCACGCCGGCCGAGGTGGGCGGGCTCACCCTGGAGGGTGTCTCGTTCGCGCGGCGCGGGGAGTGGCAGCGATTGGCGCTGGCCGAGGTGCCACCGCGGCTCTTTAGTGAGGTGATGCGCGATCTCGACCTGGTGGTGAGCGTCGCGCACCAAGGCGGTGTCGATCCAGAAGCCAGCGCGTCGACGGTCGAGATGCGAGCCGCGCTGGTCCGTGAGACCTGCGCGATGCTCAAGCTCGACAACGTCGCGGTCGACGGGCGCTATGCGCTGATCGAGGGGAGCCTGGGCAGCTACAACGTGCATCTGGGCAGCGCCGTGATCCACCAGCAGCCCGGCGGCGCGATCTGCGTCGTGCCGGTACACGCCCAGCACCGCGGGCGCCTGTTCCTGCCCTTTGTCGACGACGACCCAAAGACGGCAGAGGTCGTGTCCAAGGTGCTGTTGCTCGCCAAGGACAGTGAGATCCGCGATCCGACGATCCTGGAACAGATCTTGCACCCGTCCTAATGTGCCTGGCACCTGCGCGTGACGGGTACTTACACCAACGAGCGCCGGGGTAGCCCAGGCCCCGGCGCTCGTGAAAAGGAGGAGAAGTATTCATATGATACTGCAGTCCGGCCCAATCCGCTGTACGGACGGGCCACGTTTTTCCTACGCCTTTCCGTCGTTTGCCCTTCGCTCGCGTGGCGAGCAAAACATAGTCCTATGGCAGGACGCCTATGCAAAGGGCAGCGAGGTGGCCCTTCCCAAGAGCCTAGCCTATCGCGGCGACGACTGCTGCGGTATCCTGTGCCTGGAGCACCATCAGGTAGCGCCCCAGGATCAGCAACATGGCACGATCTGCTTCACTTAGCCCCGTCTTGTACGTATGGGCGATCGTACGTCGCTCTAGGAATCCGGATGTGTCCTCAAAGCGCGCTGCTGTCCTGCCCTCGGCGTCGACGAGCGCCCAATCGGTCCGCCAAAAATCCCGGCTCTGCCAACGCATCGTGCGCCCGTCGGCCCAAGAGAGTGTTCCTTCCTCCGTCCACCCCGGGATGAACACTGCGATCGGTGAGCCCTTGGCGCCAGCAACGTGGACCTGCACCTCTTTCGAGAGCAGGCGAGGGCGCTCAAAGGTCCAGCTTCCGGCACGAGCCCGACCCTCGGCAAAGGTGCTGCCCCAGCCACCCCAGCGCAACGTGGCGACCGTCTGATCGCCAAGGCGCAGTTCGTCTTGGCGCTTGACCTTTCGCGATTCCCGCCACTCGAGCAAAGGCCGATCTTTTTCCTGTCCTGTCTGCCTCTTTCCCATCTTGTCCTCCTACTTCCAGTATATCACCTCAGCCGCGGCCTCGCATCGTCCGAAGGAGTGATTTGGGATCGTCCTGAGGATCAATATACAGTGAAAACGCGCCCGTAGGCGCGTATCGAAAGTAAAAGTAGGGAAGGGGGACAAAGCGTCAGCTAGGCGTCGATCCCAAAGACGGTGCGCAGCACGTACCCGATGCCAAAGCTCAGCGCGGCGATGCTCAGGCTCAGCCCGGCCATCTCCAGGAAGCGGCGCCGGAACGGCTCGTCCTTGGCCACAGAGACGTAATAGTTGAACCCGGCGATGATCAGCATGGCGATGGCCAGGGTCAATGCCAGGCAGACCAGGTAGTTGCCGATCAGCAGGTAGGGCAGGATCAGCAGCAGCACGGTGACCATGTAGGTGATGCCAGTGTAGACAGAGGCGCGGACCGGGTTCTTGGTCGTTTCTTCCGTAGAGGTGGAGAGATACTCGGAGGCGCCCATCGACAGCGCAGCGGCAATGCCCGTGATCGAGCCGGTAAGGGCGATCAGGTTGGTGTTCCGCAGGGCCAGCGTCAAGCCTGCCAGCGCCCCGGTCAGCTCGACCAGCGCGTCGTTCAGCCCCAGCACGATCGAGCCCGTGTACTGCAGCCGCTCCTCGTCCAGCATCGCGATCAGCTCTTCCTCGTGCTGGTTCTCGTCGCGGGCGATCTGTCTCGCCTCTTCGATCGCCGAGGCCACAGAAGCATAGTTCTCCTGCGCGCCCTCTTCGCCGCGTTCCATGAGCTTGATGCCAAAGGTAAAGCCCAGCACGCGGCTGATCAGGTAGTATTTCCACATCTTGATCCGGTCCGGTGCCACGTCCGCGCCGCTGTAGGCCTTCCACTGCTCATAGTGCCGCCGCTCGTCGTCGGCGATCGCCTCGAGCACGCGGCGGTTGTCGGGGTCGCGCTGCGTGCTCGCCAGGCGCCGGTAGATGTGGTATTCGGTGATCTCGTTGCGCTGAAAGGTCAACAGGCGTGCTTGGATGTCGGGATCGAGAGCCAGGGCCATGTCAACCTCCTCCGACCTGCAAGTCGCCCAGATTTGGATGCGTCCACCTCGATCCGCGCGCCCAGTGGGTGAGCTTGTTCTGTCAGAAGCCGATGTGCGTCCAGTCGGTGCCGGTGACGATCGAGAAGGCCAGGATGATAAAGAGGATCAGCAGGATCAGGCCGCAGCCGCAGCCGGTGCACGAGACGCCGCGGCCAAAGCCAAAACGATCCTGGAGCCAGTCAAAGATCCAGTTCAGGAAGGCCAGCTCGAGCAGTCCAGACAGGCAACCCTGCCGATCGCGCATCTCTACCTCGATTTCTTTCCCCGTGGTGGGGCAGGATGGCAGCTACTTACCCATCTGCTGCTGGATCTTGGCCCACGTGTCGCGCATCGATACCGTGCTGCTGAATACCATGTGCCCGTCCGCCGAATCCGGGTCGACGCAGTAGTAGCCCTTGCGTTCGAACTGGTAGCGCGTCCCCGGCGCTGAGCCGGCCACAGAGGGCTCGATCTTGCAGGTCGATACGTGGAGCGAGTCGGCGCCTACGTGCTCGGTAAAGTCGGTGCCCTCGGGCACGTCGAGCGGGTCCTCGACCGTGAACAACCGGTCGTAGGTCCGCACCTCGGCGTCGAGGGCGTGCGGCGCCGAGACCCAGTGCAGCGTCGCCTTGACCCGGCGCCCATCTGGCGCGTCACCGCCGCGCGTGGCAGGGTCGTAGGTGCAGTGCAGCTCGATGACCTCGCCGTTTTCGTCCTTGATCACGTCGACGCAGGTGACGAAATAGGCATAGCGCAGGCGCACCTCGCGCCCAGGCGCCAGGCGCCAGAACCGCTTCGGAGGATCCTCCATGAAATCCTCGCGCTCGATATAGAGCTCGCGGGAAAAGGGCACCATGCGCGTGCCCGCACCGGCGTCCTCAGGGTTGTTGATCGCCTCCATGTGCTCGACCTGATCCTCAGGATAGTTGACGATCACCACCTTCAGTGGGTCGAGCACGCTCATCACCCGCGGGGCGGTCAGGTTCAGGTGCTGCCGCACGAAATGCTCGAGCATCTCGATCTCGACCATGCTCTGGCTCTTGGAGATACCCACCTGGTCGATGAAGGTCCGGATCGCCTCGGGCGGGTAGCCACGGCGACGCATGCCGGCCAGGGTGGGCATGCGCGGGTCGTCCCAACCGGAGACATAGCCTTCGTCCACCATGCGCTTCAGGTAGCGCTTGCTGAGCACGGTGTAGGTCATGTTGAAACGGGCGAACTCGATCTGGCGCGGATGATAGATCCCGAGTTGCTCGAGGAACCAGTTATACAGCGGGCGGTGGTCCTCGTAGCCCAGGTCGCACAGCGAGTGCGTGATCCGCTCGATCGAGTCGCTCTGGCCGTGTGCCCAGTCGTACATGGGATAGATCGGCCACTCGTCGCCCGTGCGGTGGTGCGTCTCGTGCATGATCCGGTACATGACCGGGTCGCGCATGTTGATGTTGGGCGAGGCCATGTCGATCTTGGCGCGGAGCGTGCGCGAACCGTCGGGGAACTCGCCGGCCCGCATATGCCGGAACAGGTCTAGGTTCTCCTCTACCGATCGGTCGCGGTAGGGACTGTTCTGGCCCGGTTCGGTCAGCGTACCGCGGTACTCGCGCACCTCGTCTGGGCTGAGATCGCAGACGTAGGCCTCGCCCTTTGCGATCAGCTCGATTGCCCACTCGTACAGCTGCTGGAAGTAGTTGGAGGCATAGTACTCGCGATCTTCCCAATCGAACCCCAGCCAGCGGATGTCGCGCTTTTGCGCTTCGACGTACTCGGTCTCTTCCTTGACGGGGTTGGTGTCGTCGAAACGCAGGTTGTACAGGCCGCCGAAATCCTCAGCGATGCCATAGTTGATGCAGATCGCCTTGGCGTGCCCGATGTGCAGGTAGCCGTTGGGCTCGGGTGGAAAGCGCGTGTGAAGGCGCCCGTCGAAACGGCCGCTCCGGGTATCCTCGATCACCGCCTCGCGGATGAAATCGAGCGGTTCGTCGAGGTCAACGGGCACGGTGGCCTTGTCGGCTGGCTCGTTCATGGTTTCTTCTCCCTCTATCCTTCTCTGTTCTATCGTGCCTATTGTAGCATATCGTCCCCGAAACTCAAAGGGTGTTTGTCATCAGTTTGTTGGTCACTTTCGCCGTTTGTGCTATAATCTCAGATTAGGAGCAGGTCGCTCCATCGTAATATGCCCCAGTGGGCGGTTTTGACTCGTGATCGGCACAGGGATGGGAAAGGCTTGCCTGCCCACGATCGTCGGCCGATGACAAGGGGAGGCAATGGCAAAGGTATCGGGAACACAAAAGGGCGCAGAAAACGGCATCGGCATCGACATCGACGCCGAACTAAAGAGACTAGATCGCACCAAGACGCGCGCTGAGGCGCTCGATCGCCTGGGACAGGCGGGTGGGACGGAGGCAGTGCTGCCCTTGTTGGCGCGCTGTGCCGACCTCAATAAAAGGTGGCGTGCGGCCATCGCCGAGGCGCTGGCCCAGATTGGCGAGCCTTCGATATCACCCCTCGTCGAAGAAGGCTTGACGGACAGCTCAAAGCGCGTGCGCCGCTGTGCAGCGCGTGTGCTGGGCATGATCGGCTCCGCTGCGGATCAGGCGTACGAGGGTCTGGTTGCGGCGTTGGACGACGATTCACAGAGCGTGCGCCTGCGCGCCATCGCCGCGTTGGGCCAGATCGGCGGCCGGCGTGCTGCTGCGCCCCTGGTGGCCCTGTTCGACGACAAGGATGACGAGGTACGCGAAGCCGCAGTGAACGCGCTGGGTGCGATAGGGGAGCCGGCGTTCGAGGTTGTGAGCGAAACGTACAAAGCGTCCGATTCGCTGCGCGTGCGCCTGGCAGCGGTAGCGGCGTGGGTGGCGATCGGTGGGGAGCGGGTAGTGGCGCAGTTGCGTGCTGCGCTTGCCGACCCTGCTAGCCCGAAGGAACTTCGTGTAGCGATACTCGATGCCGTGCAGGATCTGACAGGTGCCGACGCGTTGCCATTGATCGAGGCTGCATTAGCAGACGATTCCAAGCACGTGCGGCGCGAGGCGGTGCGCAGCCTACGCGACGTCGATGTTCCCACGGCGACGGAGGACCTGATCGCCCTGATCGAGGATCCGGACGAAAAGGTGCGATTGCTGGCCGTGCGCGGCCTGCGCGAGCGATACGTGGAGCTGCTCGAACGGGTAGGGGAGGGGGAGATGGCGGCCTTGCCAGCCCTGCTCGCCGCCTGGCGCTCGATGGGTAAGCGCTGGCGCGACGACGCTGACGTCGTTTCCGCATCCCTGGCCGAGATCGGTGCACCGCTGGTGAGGCCGCTGGCGGCGACACTTCGCCCCGACGAGCCCGGGGCCGACGTGATCGAGCTCCTGGCGAGCATCGGCCCTGACGCGGAGGCGGCTTACGACGACCTGGTGGTCCAGCTCGACAACCCGGATCCCGACACGTGCGCTGCCGCTGCGCGTGCCATGGGTGCCCTGGGCGACGAAGCGGCGATCCCCGCCCTCGCTGCACGCCTTTCCTACGATCCAAAGATGAGCAAATCGGCGCGCAAACGCGCTGCGGCACTCCAGCATGCTGCTGCCGAGGCGCTCGGCATGCTGGGCCGCGAGGCACTGCCTGCGGCCCTCGACGCCGCGAGGAGCAGCGACGTAACGACGCGCGGCGGCGGCCTGTTGGCGCTGGGCTACATCGGCGGCGGTCGCGCCCTTGCCATGCTCGATCGTGCGGTCGAGGAAAAGAACGACGACGTACGCGATGCGGCCGCAGAGGCGCTGGAGCACGCTGCAGCCGGCGACGTACGCCGCCTGCAACACATGCTCCAGAACGAGGATCAGGACGTGCGTGCCAAGGCGGTCAAGGCATTGGCCAGGCTCGACGATCTGCGCTCGCTCGACCTGCTGCTGCGCGCCTATGGCGATCCCAGCGAGCAGGTCAACCGGGCCGTGGTCGAGGCCCTGGCACAGCGCGAGGGAGAACGTGCTACCTCGATCCTCATTGCTGCGGCAGCAGGGGGCAATATCACGGCGATCCAGGCCCTCAAGGAGCATCCCAACCGGCAGGCCATTCCCGCCCTCGCCGAAGCCCTCGACGCGCCCTGGTACGACGTGTACACTGCTGCACTAGAGACACTGTGCTACTATACGGAGGCCTTGAGCGGGGACGAGGAGGCTATGGCCGCACTACGCCTCTTGTTGCCCGAGTTTATCTATCTCTTGCACGACGATTCGGCCAAGACGCGGCGCCTGGCGCTGGAGACGATTGGGGCCCTGGGCGACGCCAGCGCGGCGTCTGCCGTGGCCGAGCTGGTGCGGGACGAAAAGAAATCGGTCCAGCTCGCGGCAGTGCGCGTCCTCGCCGCCCTGAGCGGCAAGGATGCGACCTCACAGATGCGCGACCGGCTGGCGCAGGTCAAGGACGAGGACCTGGCCGAAGAGATGGAGGATCTGTGGGAAGAGATGGTGGGAGAGGAGCTGTAGGTGGCGGTGCTCCCTCTCGCCTCGTAGTTCCTGGCGCCTGCCGGGGTACTCGCCGCTAGAAGTACCAGTACATGGTCATCTGATCGAGCATCACCCCCAGGCGCCACCCGATCTGCCCACCCGCGACCGCGTTGATCAGCGGGTTGAGGGTGAACCACAACAAGATGATCCCGTCGATGCTCAGGATCTGCGGCCAGCGAAAGGCCGCCACGTAGGTGGCTGGCTGCGGAGAGACGCTCGAGAGCAGGAAAATCAGGGTGGACGTGCCCACGCCGACGAGCAGGCCCAATATGGCACCGACGATAGTCGGGACTACCTTTTCCCGCCCGCGGAAGGTGCGCATCCAGCGCAGCATGGTGGCGACGAGGATCACGCTGTAGATCATTGTCGGGATGGCGAGCAGAAAAAAGAGGACCATGGCCATCGCCACCACAGCTAGGATCGAGATAAAGATGAACCCCGTTGCCGAGAATGCCTTGCCTTGCTGTGGAAAGCGGTCCAACCGCACCGCATAGCCCAGTACGACGGACAGCGCGATCTGCAGGCCGGCTGGGATGCCGATCGCCAGGGTGGACAGCATCGTTCCTTCCAGGCCCAAGCGTGTGCCGTCGAAAAAGGCGTTGGGCGGTGCGGGTGGCCCAGATGGCGTGCGTTGTGGAGGTGGTCCGAAATCCATGTCTTGGTGTATCCTCACTTTGTAGGTTTCGTTAACACTTTACACCAAGTTGTGCCTTGCGTCAAATGGAGAGCAGGAGGAGACGTTGATCGTACGCCGCTATACTGATCCTGTTGCCTATTGCGATCGCGTGCATGCCTTTCTCGAGCGCGAGGAGGCAGCCAACAACCTGCCCTTGGGGATCGTCTATCGCCTGGCAGAGGCTTCACAGCATGAAGGAGCGCAGTCGCGCCAAGCAGAGCGCCTACCCCTTCTCGCTCTCGTCGAGGACGATGAGTGCGTTGTGTTGACGATGATCATGACCCCACCGCACAACGTGATCGTCTCTGGCCCGCCGAGCGCATTTGTCCCGACTACACCTCCGCCAGAGGGAGAAACGCTGGGCGTACCCAACTTTTCTCCTATGGGGCCGCAGGCACCTGCCAGGACGACGGGCCGGGAGGGGGCTGCAGGTGCTGCTGTTTCTTTTCTCCTCGCTGAAAGCATCTCCCCACCGGGGGTGATTGGCTCGCGACCGGACGCGATTCGCTTTGCCTCCGCTTGGTGTGCGCGGACGGGCAGCATCGCGCACTTGCGCACCGAGCAGATGATCTACCGCCTCAACCGCGTGAATCCGATCGCGTACAGCCCCGGGTCGCTGATCCAGGCGGGAGAGGCGCACCTCGATCTGGTTGCGGAGTGGATGATCGGCTTCTCCGAGGTCACGCCAGAGGGTCCCCTCGAACGCGCGGAGGCACAGGCCCGCGCAAAAGAGGCGGTCGGTGCCGGGCGCGTCTACGTGTGGTGCGACGGCGAGCCGGTCTCTATGGCCTGGAAGACGCGTCCCACCAGGCACGGCATCACGGTCAGCGGCGTCTATACGCCGCCTGCCCTGCGCAGACACGGCTATGCGACCTCGTGCGTCGCAGCCCTGAGCCAACTGCTGCTCGACGAGGGCTATGCCTACTGCACGCTGTACACCGATCTCGCCAACCCGACCTCCAATCACATCTACCAGGAGATCGGTTACTGCCCGATCCAGGCCTCGATCGACATCGTCTTTACCCCGGCAAGGGGATAGGCGTCCTCTTTGATCGATACTCCACTGCGCATGATCTCGTGACGTGGAAGGAGGGGCTCATGGATGAAGCGATCGCCAAGTACGAGCCCCGCATCGTCTTTTGGTTCGTGGCCCATTTGGGCGGGGCGCGGGACATTCGCTATTGACCCCGCTCCTCTACCTATGGTAGAATAGAGCCAACGACGGATCGAGAAGGACGGATCGACGTGCTCGTTGAACGGACGTACTCCCAAGCGATTATCATTGCCACGATTGCCCTGGCCATTGGCCCAGGGTCGGTTGTGGTTGGGAGTACGTCGGCCTAACAGAGCTGGTTCTACGGTGTATAGAGGCCTCCCAACCGGGAGGCCTTTTTGTTTGTCGCGCGCACACGCCGTGTGTGCGCAGAGAGGATGTCCCGATGAAAGAGCTGATGTCCTACCTGCATCCGGTCGAGCCGTCGGTCGACCTGCCGGCGCTCGAGCGGCAAGTGCTCGCCACCTGGGCGGAGGAAGACACCTTTCGCAAGAGTGTCGAGCAGCGGCCGGTGGCGCGCTCGTACGTCTTTTACGACGGGCCGCCCTTTGCCACCGGCCTGCCGCACTATGGGCACATTCTGACCAGCGTGATCAAGGACCTGATCCCGCGCTTCCAGGCCATGTGCGGGCGACGCGTCGAGCGCCGTTTCGGCTGGGACTGCCACGGCGTACCGGCCGAGTACGAGACGGAGCAGGCGCTGGGCCTGGAGGGCAAGGAAGAGATCGAGCGCATCGGCATGGCAGCCTTTAACGAGGCTTGCCGCAGCACCGTGCTGCGCTATACCCGGGAATGGGAACGGATCGTGACGCGCATCGGGCGCTGGGTCGACTTTCAGAACGACTACAAGACCATGGATCCCTCCTTCATGGAGTCGGTGTGGTGGGCCTTCAAGCAGTTGTGGGAAGCGGGGCTGATCTACCGCGACTACAAGGTGGTGCACTATTCGTGGCGCCTGTCGACCCCCTATTCGAATTTCGAGGCCACGCTCGACGACGCCTACCGCGAGCGCGAGGATCCGGCGGTCGTAGTCCCCTTTCGCCTCGACGGGGTAGAGGATGTCTATCTCCTGGCATGGACGACGACGCCCTGGACCCTCCCCTCGAATATGGCTCTCGCCGTCGGCCCGGACACCACCTACTGGCAGGTGCGGTCGGCGCGCGATGGTCGGGAGGCGGACTATATCGTCGCCCAAGCGCGCGTCCACGACTGGTTCCCCCGCGGCACGTACGAGCGGGTCGCCGAGTTCGAGGGGCAGGCGCTGGTGGGCAGGGCCTACCGCCCGCTCATGCCCTACTTTGCGCACCTCGAAGACGAGGGTGCGTTCGTCGTCGTGGGCGCTGATTTCGTCTCTACCGAGGAGGGGACGGGGATCGTGCATCTCGCGCCGGCCTTTGGCGAGGATGACTTTTACGCCGCCAAGGAGAATGGCATCCCGCTGGTCAACCCGGTCGACGACGCGGGCCGGTTCACCGCCGAGGTGCCCGATTTCGCAGGGATGAACGTCTTTGACGCCAACCCGGCGATCGTGACGCATCTCGCCGATGAGGGCAAGCTGTTTGCGCAGGACACGGTTGTCCATTCCTACCCGCACGACTGGCGCACCGACACGCCGCTGATCTACCGCGCCGTGCCCTCATGGTATGTCGACGTGACGGCGCTCAAGGAGCGCATGCTGGCGGCCAACACCCAGATCAATTGGGTGCCGGCCCACCTGGGGCAGGGTGCATTCCACAACTGGCTGGCCAACGCCCGCGACTGGGCTATCTCGCGCAGCCGTTATTGGGGCACGCCGATCCCGGCCTGGGAATGTGCCGCCTGCGGGCACACGCTCGTCGTCGGCAGCGTGGCCGAGCTGGAGGAGCGGTCCGGGGTGAGGGGCATCACGGACCTGCACCGGCATTTCATCGACGCGATCGCGATCCCTTGCCCGGCGTGCGGAGCATCGATGCACCGCGTGCCCGAGGTGCTCGACTGCTGGTTCGAGTCGGGAAGCATGCCCTATGGCCAGGCGCACTATCCGTTCGAGAACAAGGCGTGGTTCGAGGCCAACTTTCCGGCCGATTTCATCGTCGAGTATACGGGCCAGATCCGGGGCTGGTTCTATACGCTGGTGGTGCTCAGCGCGGCGCTCTTGAACCGGGCGCCGTTCAAGAACGCGGTCGTCCACGGCGTGACGCTGGGCGACGACGGGCGCAAGATGAGCAAGCGTCTGCACAACTACCCGGACCCGATCGAGATCGCCGAGGCGTACGGTGCCGACACGCTGCGCATGTACCTCATGGACCACCCGGTGCTCGACGGGCGAGACAGTCGCATCGAGCGCGAGGGCGTAGTCCAGGTCTACCGCCGTTTCACCCTACCGCTGTGGAACGCGTTCAGCTTTTTCACGCGCTATGCGGCAGCCGACGGCTGGCGACCGGATGACCAGCGCCACGCAGGGAGGCCGCTTGACCGCTGGATCCGGTCGCGTGTCTACGAGCTGGCCTACGATGTAGCCGACGCGCTGCGCGCCTACGCGCTGCGGGCGGCGACGGCACTGCTCGCCGCGTTCGTCGACGATCTGACCAACTGGTACATCCGCCGTTCGCGCGATCGCTTTTGGAGAGCAGAGCAGGACGACGACAAGGCCGCCGCGTACGAGACCCTGTACGAGGTACTGGTCACGTTCGCCAAGGTTGCTGCGCCCACGGTACCCTTTCTGGCCGAAGCAATGTACAGGAACCTGACCGGCCGGGGCTCGGTCCACCTCGAAGACTGGCCAACGCCGGACCGGGCAGCGATCGACCCGGCGCTGAACCGCCGCATGGCCGCCGTCCGCCAAGCTGCGTCGCTCGGGCTTGCCGCACGGGCCAAGGCCGGGATCAAGGTCCGCCAGCCGCTGGCGGTGGCGTGGGTGCGTGCGGATCTAGCGTTCGACGATGCTGACCTGGCGCTCCTCGTGGATGAGCTGAACGTCAAGGCCGTCGAGCAGATCGAGGACGTACATGCCTACGCCGACCCGGTGGCGCGCCTCGACCTCGCAACAATCGGCCCGCGCTATGGCCCCGAGACGCCGCGCATCGCCGCTGCGGCGCGTGCGGGCGATTACCGCGTGCGTCCCGACGGGCGGGTCGTGGTCGCCGGGAACGAGGAGTGGACGTTTGCGCCAGCGTTGGTGCGCGTGCACTATGAGAACAAGCCGGGCTATGCGTGCGAGACGGCAGGCGACATGGTCGTGGTGCTCGACACGCGCCTCACCGAGGTGCTGCGGCGCGAGGGCCTGGCGCGCGACCTGGTGCGCCACCTGCAGGACCTGCGCAAAGAGGCCGGCTGCCGGCTCGACGAGCGGGTCACGATCGGCGTCGCCACGGACGATCCAGACGTGCGCCGCTGCTTGACTGAGTTTGGCGACACGATCCGCGCCGAGACGCTGGCACAGAGTTTGGTCATGGGATCGTCGCGGGCCGGGCTGGATCCGAGCTGGACGGTCACGCGGACGATCGAACTGGACGGCCACACCGTCCAGCTCGGCCTTTGCCGGACGGCAGAGTGACGCGGCGGGGCATTTTCGTCGGGGGCGGGCTTCCGGGTGAGCAATGGGACCGCCACGCTCCCCCCTTTTGGGGATCTAGGACAGCGTGGCACTGAATGCCAGGCTGTCGCAGATCCCCGCAGGGGGGAGCCTGGCGATCCCAGGATAGAGCACGCACGGAGCGCAGCGGTGATGTCCTCGCTCGAGGTGCTCAGGGCGGCCCAACAGCGAATGAGAGACCAGCGAATAGGCCGCTCCCGGCGGACTGATCTGCTCGTTCCCTTTCTATTCGTTGCTATCGATCGGAGGTGGACGAGCGGGAAGGAGCAGTGGACTGTGCCGGAGCCCCTGCGAGGAGTGTTGCTGCAGGGGCCCGGCACGATCCACGTTCAACGCGAGATGAAAAAGACGGTGTTCCGGTGCTCGCTAATCGAGCGAAAGACTAGTCAACGGCGCTGGTAGCGCTATCCCCCGTTACCCACTATCCGACCCACTCGCCTGGGGGGTCTTCCGGCGGGACTGACTCGGTGCCTGGAGCGACTGGACCGGTTGTCGTATTCACGTCCAGGGTGCGGCCGGCCTTGGCTGCGTACTCGACCGATCCTGCTCCGTAGATGTCCTCCAGCGTGAAGCTGAAGGTCCCGACCTCGAAACCGTCGGTCACGTCCCACTTGATGCTATAGTCGCCAGTGTGCGGGTTGACGCCCACTTCGTAGCCGGGCGTCCCGCCTAGGACGTTGGCACCCTCGGGAAGCACTATTGCCCAGTCGCTCAGATCCTTGCACTTGCCGCCCGGTTCGGTTACGATATAGCTCCAGGTGACCGTGCCATCCTCATTGTAGACCGGAGCTGAGGGCTCCACAGAGACTTCACAACCTGGCGGCGGCGGCTCGAGAACCTTATCCCCCTTTGCCCAGCCGACCGGCACGACCAAGAGCAGCAGCAGGACGGCAACGAATCCGATTCGTATGAATTTCATGATTCACTCCTTCGCTAACCCACTATGTGCACTCGCGTTGGTATCTCTATCGTATCATATTCTAGAATTCTATGGAATAAAGAATGCGTGAAATCTTGATAT
>Ga0315553_10002850_pt1 | contig 13692 bp, 8 predicted proteins | sample SalMarSW160140MG_FD_203099 | JGI IMG/M metagenome (GOLD analysis project Ga0315553, IMG submission 203099) | Salt marsh sediment microbial communities from the Plum Island Ecosystem LTER, Massachusetts, United States - Salt Marsh Sediment SW1601-40 ... | reverse complement strand
GACCCGGTCCATGCGCGCGCGCCGAATGCGATGTCGGGGGGGGGTACCAGCAGAGTCAGTTGAGCGAATGCGCGCCATGACTGGCAAGCTGCTTCCGCGGTAATGGAGCCTGCCCATGGCGCGCGCTGCTCGAATTTCTGCCGAGCCGAATGAGCGGCCTCGCCCAGGGGCCCTTAATCGAAAGACTGGCCTCGGGCACACCATTCTGGTCTTGTCCCGGATCGGTCGCCGCCGCTCCGCCGGACGCCGGATGAACAGCCAGCTGCCAGTCCAGACTTCGCTGGTCGAGGTCGACGTCGCCGCGCCCCTGAACGGTCCAGTCCGGGCTCTGCAAACGCAGATTGAGGCATTGCAGACGGTCGTCCTTGAGGGCCAGCTTAAAGCGCAGATCACTGAAGTCGGCCCATGAGGAGCCCGCCTCCTGCCAACCGTCCTGCCCCTCGACGGAGGCCGATTTCGCAAGCTGGGGAATATCCAAGCGGACTTGTCCCCCCTCGGGAAAGGCCACCTGCGCATCAGCCGTCATGCTTCTCGCCAGTTCGTCCATCGAGCGGCCCTCCATCTGCGCCGTGATATTGGCGTCCGCCTGGCCCGTAAGCCACTCCGGCTGCGAGAGGGCGCCCAGCAGCTGGGCCGCGTCGATATTCTCCGCCGTGATGCGCGCCCCGGCCACGGGCGTCTCGCCGCGAAGACTCGTTTCCACATGTCCAAACAGAGAGCCACCGAAGAGATCGAGCCGCGCAATTTCGGCGGAAACCACCCCCGACCGTCCTGAAAGCGTGAAGGCCGCCTCACCCGTCTCCAGCCAATCCCAGACAATGCGGCGGGCGGAGACCCTGAGATCGATACTGGCATTGCGCAGCAACGTCGTCAAAGGCGTGTCGCCCGACCGGGCGTCCGAGGCACCGACGCCGCCCCAGGACCGGAATTCGCTCAAGCCGAGCTGTTCGAAGGCAAGCGAACCTTCCAGACGCATCGCGTCCGGCGCTATGCCGAGCGCAAGCTCACCGTTGGCTTCAGCCGTACCCGCCGATATCGTGCCGGATTGCAACTGGATCTGCTCACTTGACAAGGCGAGCGCCCCGGCAATGCTGACCGGGCCGGGAATGCCGGTTGCGAAGCCTCCGCCCAGCCAATGGGACAATTCGTCCGCATTCGGCGTGCTCATCTGAACCTCGCCGTCGGCGCTCCAACTCCTCGACGGCGTCGCCTTGCCGCGGAAATCCACCGTCAGAAGCCGGCTCTCAAGATTGAGCCTCACCGAGCGCGACTGATCACCCCCCGAAGCGGGAAGCCTGCGGGTCACCAGATTGAGCGCGACCTCTTCGCCGAGCCAGGCCAACCGCCCGCTCAGTTTGATCCGGCCATCGGATTGGCGGAGATTGATGACCAGGCTGCCAATATCGAGGCGCTCTTCGGCCTCGCCCGGCGCGCCGATCTCGATTTGGCAATTGCTCAGCACCAAGGCCTCGAACGGTGTCTTATAGGGGGTCTTCAGGAGGGACAGCAGCGCGTTCACCGCCTTGTCCCGATCCGTCTCGCGCAGCCGGATCTTCGCGTCGTAAATCTTGACCTTGTCGAAATCGAGATTGCCCAGCAGCAGGTCGGTCCAGGCGATCCGAGCGACAATCCGGCCGGCCTTGACGCTCTTCAGATCGGGATAGTCCTGGAATCGCTCGAATTCGACATTCTGCGCATTGAGCGACAGCGAAAAAAAGCTCTCGATAGCCACCGGGCCGGCCAGCGTGACCTCAGAGCCCGTCCAGCTCCTCAGCTCTTCCACGAAATGCTTCTTCACCGGATCGGCATTAATCAAATAGGGCAGCAGCGCCGCGAAGGCGACCAACGGAAGCAGAAACGCAATGGCTCCGATCGCGAAACCATAAAACGGGGCTTTCAATCTCATACGCGCTCAATCATGATTGACCGGAATTCTGCTGGCCCCATGCGGCCTTGACGAGCCAAAACAACTGCCAGAGGACGGGGGGAGCCGAATGGATCGATCCCGCTATGCATAGGCGGCAAGGTTTGACGAGACAAGGGATGATTGACGAAAAGCCTTTATGGATTCCGGCAAAAGACGCCATTGCATCTAGCAATATCAACTGTTTCATGCGCCATCTCGCCCATAATTACGGTGCGTATGTGGCGGATATGCGGGACCTTCACGCATTTTCGATCCGCGTGCCCGAAGTGTTCTGGCCGGCGCTTTGGGATTTCTGCGAAGTCGTTGGGGATAAAGGCGGCCCCCCCTTCCTTCTCGACGGCGACAAGATGCCCGGCGCGCGGTTTTTCCCCAATGCCCGGCTCAATTTCGCCGAGAATCTGCTGGCGCGCCCGAACCAGAACGCCGCCATCGTCTTCCGGAGCGAGGACAAGGTCAAGCGCCGCTTGAGCTGGGAGGAGCTGAGCGCGACCGTATCGCGGCTCCAACAGTTCCTTATTGCGCATGGGGTCGGTGTCGGCGACCGGGTGGCGGCGATGCTGCCCAACATGCCGGAGGCGGTGGCCGCAATGCTGGCCGTCACCTCGCTCGGGGCGATCTGGTCTTCCTGCTCGCCCGATTTCGGCGTGCAGGGCGCGCTCGATCGTTTCGGACAGATCGAGCCGAAGCTTTTCATAGCCTGCGACGGCTACAACTATAATGGCAAGACAATCTCGACGGCCGAGAAGGTGCGCGACATCGCGGCCCAGCTCCCCGGCGCGCCGCTGACGGTAATCATGCCGCTGCTGGGCGAGGCCGATCAGGCGGCGGCGACGGTCGGCAATGCGGTGACATTCGAGGCGGCGACCGCCCGTTACGCCATCCGCACCATCCGCTTTGAGCGCCTGCCGTTCGATCATCCTCTTTATATATTGTTCTCCTCGGGCACGACCGGCGTGCCGAAATGTATCGTGCACTCGGCAGGCGGCGTTCTTCTGCAGCATCTCAAGGAGCATCAGCTCCACTGCGATGTGAAGCCGGGCGACAGGATCTTCTATTTCACGACGCTCGGCTGGATGATGTGGAACTGGCTGGTCTCGGGGCCGGCGAGCGGGGCGACGCTATTGCTCTATGACGGTTCGCCCTTCCATCCGGACGGCAATGTTCTTTTCGACTATGCCGATGCCGAAGGCATGACGATTTTCGGGACATCGGCTAAATATATCGATGCGCTGAAAAAGGCCGGGCTGCGCCCGCGCGACAGCCACAAGCTGGAAAGCCTGCGCATGATGACCTCGACCGGCTCGCCGCTGGTCCCGGAAGGCTTCGACTATGTCTATGACGCGATCAAGCCGGATTTCCATCTCGCCTCGATCTCCGGCGGCACCGATATCTGCGCCTGTTTCGTGCTCGGCAACCCGGTCTCGCCGGTCTGGCGCGGCGAAATCCAGGGGCCGGGCCTTGGCATGGCGGTCGATGTGTTCAGCCCCGGGGGCAAGCCGATTACGAGCGGCAAGGGCGAACTCGTCTGCACCAGGCCGTTTCCCTCCATGCCGGTCAAATTCTGGAACGACCCGTCGGGCGAGAAATATCGCAGCGCCTATTTCGAGCGGTTCGAGAATGTCTGGCATCACGGCGACTTCGCCGAATGGACACGTCATGGCGGCATGATCATTCACGGCCGGTCGGACGCCACGCTCAATCCGGGCGGCGTCCGCATCGGCACGGCCGAGATTTACCGCCAGGTCGAGCAGCTCGAAGAGGTGCGCGAATCGATCGTGATCGGACAGGATTGGGACAATGATGTGCGCGTCGTGCTATTCGTCGTATTGCGGGACGGCGTCCCGCTCGATGAGGCGCTCACCGACAAGATCAAGCAGCGCATCCGCAGCGGCGCAACGCCGCGCCACGTGCCGGCCAAGATCGTTCAGGTGCCGGACATTCCGCGCACGAAATCCGGCAAGATCACCGAGCTGGCCGTGCGCGATCTCATTCACGGGCGCGAAGTCAAGAATAAAGAGGCCTTGGCCAATCCGGAAGCGCTCGACTACTATCGCGAAATCCCTGAGCTGCAGGCCTGAATTTTCATGATCGATCCCGTTGAACTGACGCGCGAACTGATCCGGTTCGAGACCATCAACCCGCCCGGCAATGAAACGCCCTGCGCCGAACATATCGGCGGCCTTCTCGAAAAGGCCGGGTTCGACTTCGCCTACCATCCGATGGAGGAAAACCGCGCCAATCTGATTGCCCGGATCGGCGGCGGCAGCGGCGGAAAGCCGCTCTGTCTGACAGGCCATGTCGATGTCGTGCCCTTGGGCGCAGCGCCCTGGAGCGTCGATCCGTTTGCTGCCGAAATGGCCGACGGCAAGATTTACGGGCGCGGCTCGACCGATATGAAGAGCGGCGTCGCGGCGATCATTTCCGCCGTCGTGGAATTGGCGCCCCGCCTTGCCGGCACGCCCGGCCTGGTGCTCGTCATCACGGCGGGCGAGGAACGCGGCTGTCAGGGCGCGAACTTCCTGGCGAAGCAGGATCCGTCCGTCCTCGGCGAGGCCGGTGCGCTCCTGGTCGCGGAGCCGACCTCCAACCGCCCGCTCAACGGGCATAAGGGCGTGCTCTGGGTCGAGGGCCGCGCGACCGGCGTCACCGCGCATGGCTCCATGCCCGAAAAGGGCGAGAACGCGATCTATAAGGCGGCGCGCGTCATCGGCAAGCTGGAAAAGCTGAAACTCGAAGAGGGGCGCGATCTTCCCTCCGCCTTGCCGACGCTCAATGTCGGCTGGTTCCACGGCGGTATGAACATAAACTCCGTCCCCGACGAGGCGAAATTCGGCCTCGATATCCGCATGGTTCCGGGCCTCATCGAAGCCGAGGTGATGGAGACGCTCGCCAAAATCGGCGGGGAGGATGTCAGCTTCACCAGATTCGGTTATTCGGCGCCCGTCTACACCGAACCCTCCGATCCCTGGCTCGCGCAGGTCCGGGAGATCGCCGCCGACATCACCGGCGAGCGTCACGACCCCTCGATTGCGACCTATTTCACCGACGCCTCGGCGCTGACCGCGGCCTATGGCTACCCACCCGTTTGTATCCTGGGGCCTGGCGAACCGGATATGGCGCATCAGACCGATGAATTCTGCTATGTCCGTCGGATCGAGGAAGCCCGCGCCGTCTTCACCGAAGTCATTCGCCGCTGGTGTCGCCTCTGACCCAAAGGTAACGACGTGTTACCGGCTGCGAGATGCGGCGCGTCCGTGATGCGTCGCAAACGTGGGGTGCTGCAGGGCGATCCAAGATCAGATCAAACGGTTTCGAATTGGAAAGGATGCTGCCGAACACGCGCCAGCATCCTCTCGTCTAGCGCCAGAAACATCTCGCGCTAACTCGGTCTTGTCTCAAAATGGTCTTGAGAGATTTCGCCTAAAGGGTCGGATCGTTCGACCGGGGCCAGCTGACGAGCTTGAACGGCCGCGGCTCAGGCCGGCGATTTTCGGCGTACCGATCCGTCCGGCGGTGCTGACGCGCAAGCTTGGCCGTGTTCGCGCGCTTTACAACGCGGCTGTGCCGCTTGCGCACCAACTCGGCGCGCTCCGCCCGGGCGCTGGTCTGCGTCGTGCGGTAGACCGTGCGCGCCACCAGACGGGTCTTGGCCTTGCGGCTTTTCGCAGCGACCCGTTTGCTTGAGGCCGCCCTCTTCGCCGCAACGTGCTTGCCGGCAGCCTTTGCCGAAGCGACACGCTGGCCGCGTCCGAGCACGGTCAGACAGACCGGCGCAAGGCCGCCCATGCCGAGAACGCGCTTGGCGCCGCGAGACAGATCGATGATCCGGCCGCGAATGAACGGACCGCGATCATTGATCCGCACCACGACGCTGCGTCCGGTGCGCTGGTGCGTGACCTTCACCCGTGCGCCGAAGGGCAAGGATTTGTGCGCCGCCGAAATACCATCCGGCCTGTAGCGCTCGCCATTCGCGGTGACGGCACCCTCGTGATACCAGGAAGCGGTGCCGCATTGTGCCATGGCGGGCGTCTGAGAGATCCCAGTGCCCATGACGGCCAAGGCACAGATGCGGAAGGCTTTACGCTTAATCATTTGCAACTTTCCCTTGCAGTTCTTGATCGGCGCGACCGTAAAAAGGGAAAATGCGGCGAGAATCCGACCCGCTTCGCGCATAGCAGCTATGCGTAAAACGCATTACACGGAGAATTTTGCGGCTTAACGGGAATTAATCCGGAAACAGATTTTCCGGCAAGTGGCTGTCATCACTCGTCTAATGGCGACCATGCTTCACGCCCGGCTTCGGAGCCCTCCCCCTTCCCCTGCCCGTCCTCGCGCGTCTTTTCGCTTTCTAACGTCCGGGCGGTCCGCCAAAGCAGGGCATCCAGATTCGATCCACTTACGGCCGATATCAGGAACGGGGTCTTCCGGCATGCTTTCTTCAGCGTCTCGGCCTGCTCCCCGGCGCGTTCGGGCGTCACCATGTCGCATTTCGACAGGGCGACGATCTCGCGTTTGCGGTCGAGCCCCGCCCTATAAGCGCGCAGCTCCCGGCGGACGGTCCGGTAAGCAGCGGCGACGTCCTCCTCATTGACATCGACCAGATGCAGAATGACGCGGCAGCGCTCGATATGGCCCAAAAACCGGTCTCCGATGCCGACGCCTTCATGCGCGCCCTCGATCAGCCCGGGAATATCGGCCAGCACGAAGTCATAATCGCCCGCCTTCACGACGCCCAGCTCCGGGTGGAGCGTGGTGAACGGATAGTCGGCGATCTTCGGCCTTGCGCGGCTGACGGCGGCGAGAAATGTGGACTTTCCGGCATTCGGCAGCCCGACGATCCCGGCATCGGCAATCAGCTTCAGCCGCAGCCAGATGGTCATCTCGACACCGTCCTGGCCGGGATTGGCGCGCCGCGGCGCCTGGTTCGTCGAGCTTTTGAACCGCGCATTGCCGAAGCCGCCATTGCCGCCCGCCGCGAGCCGCACGCGCTGGCCCGGTTCGGTCAGATCCGCGATCAGCGTCTCATTGTCCTCGGCGAAAATTTGCGTCCCCGGCGGGACTTTCAGCGTCACATCCTTGCCGCTCGCGCCGGTGCGGTTCGCGCCCATGCCGTGGCCGCCCCGCCCGGCCTTGTAATGCTGCTGATAGCGGAAATCGATCAGCGTATTCAGATTGGCGACGCATTCCGCCCATACGTCGCCGCCGCGCCCGCCGTCACCGCCATTCGGCCCGCCGAACTCGATGAACTTCTCGCGCCGGAACGAGACGCAGCCATTCCCGCCATTGCCGGACTTTATGTAAACCTTTGCCTGATCGAGGAACTTCATGATTGCAACGCAAGAGGAAAAAAGGAGCTAATGGCCATCTTCGGTGATGAAGCTTTGTTACATCTGCGGTAAAGGCGCAAGAGCACGCGCGACTTTAGCGGGATGCCTCGATGACGCAAGCCAGCCCTATCGCCTTTCTGAAAGATGCCCGCGACACGCTCGCCCGCCAATCCGATCTGTCGCCGGAGACCCCGACGGTCAACCAATGCCTGAGCCGGCTTGTCGCGACATTGCGGGCGTGGCAGACGGCCGGCTTCGGCGCCGATCTCGCCGATGCGCCTGAACTCGCCGATGTCGCCCGCGACCTGCCGGCGCTTTGCGGGCGGGCCGAGTGCGAAATGGAGAAATGGTGGTGCCGCCGGATCCTTGCAAGCAACTGCCCCGGCGCGCAGGCCCTGGCCGCCTTCTGGTATCTCGATGCCTATGAAGCGCTTTGCCGAGCGGAGTTACAGCTCCTCCAGATGCGGCCGGCGGAGGGCTTTGCCTTTCTCGGCAGCGGCGCGCTGCCCGTGACGGCGATCCTGCTCGCACAGCGATGTCCCGAAATGCGCATCACCTGCATGGATTGCGACGGCGAGGCCTGCGCGCTTGCGGAGCGGCTTTTCCGGCTGCTCGGTCTTGCCGGACGTGTGGCGGTCAAGGAGATCGAAGCGGAGACCTATTGCCCCGAGCCGGAGGAGACCGTCATCTGCGCCAGCCTCCTGCAAGCGCCGGGCCTCTATGAACATTTGCACGCGCGGCAAATCCACCGCCTGATCGTGCGCGACGCCGAAGGGCCCTACCGCTTCTGTTATCGCCCGGCGCCCCTGCCCCGGCGCGGCTATGTCGAACGGGCGAAGTCAGCCGCGTGCCCGGAGCGGATCAACACCAGCCGCTATTTCGAGCTTTGCCGGCCCGAAGACGGTTAGGAGACTGCTCCCCGGGCTTATCGCAGCACCGCGTAATAAGCGCTGAATGAATGTCCCGACCGCCCTTGCATCGGCGCGCCAAAGCGAAGATATAGAGGGTGGGAGGTTGGCGGTGGACGTGTCCCTCGCCAACCGGGTCAGGTCCGGAAGGAAGCAGCCCTAACGAGCCCGACGCGGGTTACCGGTCAGCCTCCCACCTTTCCTCACCGAGAGCGCCGCAATCCTGCAGGATGCCCGGGCGGGCAGACGGGATCTGCAAAGAAAAAAGCGCTCGGATCGTGGCTTTACCCGACCCGAGCGCCCGAATTTTCGCTGCAGCCGCGCGACAGCGGCAGCGGCTCAGCCTTCCGGCTGGCTGACCAGCCGAATATAAGGCTTCGGCGTCGTCCAGCCTTGCGGGAATTTCGTCTTGGCCTCGTCATCCGTCACGGCCGAAGTAATGATCACATCCTCGCCGTGCTTCCAGTTCGCGGGCGTCGCGACCTTGTGCTTCGCCGTGAGCTGCAGCGAGTCGATCACGCGCAGGATCTCGTCGAAATTGCGTCCGGTGGTCATCGGATAGGTGAGGATGAGCTTGATCGCCTTATCCGGCCCGATGACGAAGACATTGCGCACCGTCTGATTGTCGGCAGGCGTCCGTCCGGCCGACGTATCACCGGCGGCGGCCGGCAACATGCCGTAAAGCTTGGCAATTTTGAGCTGCGGGTCGCCGACCAGCGGATAGTTCGGCGCATGGCCCGTCACGTCGCGAATATCGTCGGCCCAGCGATTGTGGTCCTCGACCGGATCGACGCTGAGACCGAGGACCTTCACATTCCGGCGGTCGAATTCGGGCTTCAGCCGGGCCATCGTGCCGAGCTCCGTGGTGCAGACCGGCGTGAAATTCTTCGGATGCGAAAACAGAATGCCCCAGCTGCCGCCAAGCCATTCATGAAAGCGGATCGGACCTTCCGTCGTGTCCGCCTCGAAATCGGGCGCGATTTGGCCGATTTGCAGAGCCATTTGTGTCTCCTTAGCTAACCTTCGCCGGCTCGATGTCTGGATCTGCAATATAGAAATACATTCTCATTTTCGCAACACCGAAACGCCAAATGAGAAAATCATTCCAAGATTCAGCGCTTACGAAAATGAAATTCTTGGCTGCTATGCCGCCTGCTTGCGCGCGGGAGGGGTGCCGCGGAAGGCTTCGAGCAGCTCTTTTTCGCGCAGGCGCGTTCTTTCCACCGAGGCCCGTTTGACGGGGCCGAAGCCGCGAATCTGCTCCGGCAATTCCGCGAGCGCGGTTGCGGTCTCAAACGTCTCCGGCCGCAGGTCGCGGGCGAACGCGTCGAGCAGCGCCTCGTAATCGGCAATGAGCCGGCGCTCCATCTTGCGTTCCGCGCTATAGCCGAACGGATCGAAGCGCGTCCCGCGCAGCCGCCTCATCGCGGCGAGCAGCCGGAAGGCGGTCATGATCCACGGTCCGAAGCCCATCTTGCGCGGACGGCCGGTGGCGGGGTCGGGCTTGGAGATCAGCGGCGGAGCGAGATGGAATTCCAGCCGGTAATCCCCCTCAAAGGCGCTGGCGAGCTGCTGCCGGAACGAGCCGTCCGTATAAAGCCGCGCAACCTCATACTCGTCCTTATAGGCCATCAGCTTGAAATAATATTTCGCAACCGCCCAGCTCAGCGCCTCGCTGCCCGGCTGCACCCGCGCCTCAAGCGCCCGGATAGCCTCGACCCGCCTACGATAGCGCTCCGCATAAGCGGCGTCCTGATAGGCGGCGAGGAAACGGACGCGCCGCTCGATCGCCTCATCAAGCGATTGCGACAGCGTCTTGCCCGCGGAAGGCTTTGCGCGCTTCTCCACCATCGCGGCAATCGGCGCCTCGTCGACCGCCAGCAGACGTCCCCAGCGGAAGGCTTGGAGATTGGCCTCGACCGCAACGCCGTTCAGCCGGATGGCTTCCCGGATCGCTTCGGCGGCGAGCGGCAGAAGACCTTTCTGATAGGCGAAGCCGACCAGCAGAATATTTGCCATCGCCTTGTCGCCCATCAGGCTCACGGCATATTTCTGCGCATCGACGAAATCGCAGGCATCGGCCCCAGCGTGAGCCTCGAGCGCCCGGCGCAGCGCCATCGCCGGCAGCGACAGATCGGGCGCATGGGTGAAATCGGCGGTCATTGTTTCGTGGCTATTGGCGATGACCGATGTCCGCCCCTCGCGAATGACGCTCAGCACCTTGGCCGATCCGGTCACTACCAGATCGCCGCCGAGGACGAGATCGGCGCCGGCGCCCGAGGCGCGGATCGCCTTGATCTCATCCGGATGCTCGGCGATGCGCACATGGACCGAGACCGGCCCGCCCTTCTGCGCCAGGCCCGACATGTCGATCACACCGACGCCCTTGCCTTCCAGATGCGCGGCCATGCCGAGAATGGCGCCGATCGTGACCACGCCCGTGCCGCCGACGCCGGTCACGACCATGGAATAAGGTCGGCCCAGCGGGGGCGAGGCGGGCTCGGGCGGCTCGGCGAACCCATTGCCATCCGCAATCGGCTCGCGCTTGGGCCTGCGGCGCTGGCCGCCATGGACGGTGACGAAGCTCGGGCAGAACCCTTTGAGGCAGGAGAAATCCTTATTGCAGGCGTCCTGATCGATGGCGCGCTTGCGGCCGAACTCGGTCTCGACCGGCTCGATGGCGACGCAATTCGACTGCACGCCGCAGTCGCCGCAGCCTTCGCAGACCAGCTCATTGATCAGCACACGGCGGTCCGGATCGGGATAGGTCCCGCGCTTGCGGCGGCGGCGCTTTTCGGCGGCGCAGGTCTGTTCATAGATGAGCGCGGTCACGCCCTCGGTCCGGGCAAGGTCGCGCTGGACGGCGTCGATGTCATCGCGGTGGGCGATCTGCGTGCCGGGCGGCAGAGTATTCACCGAGAATTTCTCCGGCTGATCGGAGACGAGCGCGAGGCGGCGGACACCCTCGGCGGCAAGCGCATGCGCCATCTGCTCGGGCGTCATCCCGCCATCGAGCGCCTGCCCGCCGGTCATGGCGACGGCGTCATTGTAAAGCAGCTTGAACGTCACATTGACGCCAGCCGCCACGGCGGCGCGCACTGCAAGGCTCCCCGAATGGATGAACGTGCCGTCGCCGATATTCTGAAAGACGTGGCCCCGCTTGGAGAAAGGCGCTTCGCCGATCCAGTTCGCGCCCTCGCCGCCCATATGGGTGAAGCCCTCGGTGGAGCGGTCCATCCACTGGACCATGTAGTGGCAGCCGATCCCGGCATAGGCGCGCGAGCCTTTAGGCACGACGGTCGAGGAATTGTGCGGACAACCGGCGCAGAAATAGGGGATGCGCTCCAGGATCGATTTTGCCGAATGCGCATGCGTTTCGGCCGCTTCGAGCTCCGCGATCTTCGCCGCCATCTCAGGTGCGTCGTTCCGTGCCACGAGCCGCCGCGCCAGAGCGAGCGCGACCTGCACGGGCTCGAGCGCGCCATTGGCCTGGAAGAGCTTTGCCCCTGTCTCGTCGCGCTTGCCGATGACGGCGGGGGCGTTCGGGCGGCCGTAAAGCTGCTCCTTGATCTGGGTCTCGATCAGCGAGCGCTTCTCCTCGACGACCACGATCAGGTCGAGGCCATCGGCAAAACGCTCGATTCCCGATGGCTCCAGCGGCCAGGTCATCGCGACCTTGTAAAGCCGCAGCCCATAGTCGGCGGCGGCGACTTCATCGATCCCGAGCAAATCGAGCGCTTCGACCGTGTCCTGATAGCTTTTCCCGGCCGTCACAATGCCGATTTTCGGGGCGCGGCCACCGCTGAGGACCATCCGGTCGAGCGTGTTGGCGCGGGCGAAGGCGAGAACGGCCGGGCGCTTATGATCGTGAAGGCGGGCTTCCTTGGCGAGCGGCGCATCGCCCCGGCGGATGTTGAGACCGCCGGGCGGCATTTCGAAATCGGCCGGAATAACCGGCTGAACCCGGTCGGGCCGCGCATCGATGACCGCGGTCTGCTCGACATTGTCCTTCACGCATTTCAGCCCGACCCAAACGCCCGCGAAGCGCGACAGGGCGAAGCCGTAAAGCCCGTAATCCAGGATCTCCTGCACATTCGCCGGGTTGAGAACCGGGATCATCGCATCGACGAAGGCGAATTCGGACTGATGCGCGGAGGTGGAGGATTCGCAGGTATGGTCATCGCCCATCAGGGCGAGGACGCCGCCATATTTGGAGGTTCCCGCATGATTGGCATGGCGGAAGACATCGCCGGAGCGGTCGACGCCCGGCCCCTTGCCGTACCAGATGCCGAAAACGCCGTCATAACGCCCCTCGCCGTGAAGCTCGGCCTGCTGGGCGCCCCATAGCGCGGTGGCGGCCAGATCTTCGTTCACGCCGGGCTGAAACAGAATATTGTGCGGACCGAGGACCTTGCGCGCCCGGGCGAAGGTCTGATCGAGATTGCCGAGCGGCGAGCCGCGATAGCCGGTGACGTAGCCTGCCGTGTCGAGGCCCCGCGCCGTGTCGGCTGCATGCTGCATCAGCGCCAGGCGGACGATGGCCTGGCTGCCGGTGACGTAAATGCGGTCCCGGCTGAGGTCGTATTTGTCGTCGAGGCTCACCTTGGCAAGCGCCATGGGACCACCTCCTTCAAACATGGCTGAAACGTGCTCGAACTATACGGTAATCGGCAAAAATTGCGCTAGTCCTGAATTCCGGGATGCGTTTGCGGCAGGCGACCGACCCTTAGCGCAACGCGCGTCCAAACATGTTCCCGCGAAGGCGGGATGGACGCGGGAACAGTTGCGCTCGTCTTTTGAAATAGATCAACCCTCGTTCAAGTGATTCCACTTGAACGAGGGTTGATCTAGCGCAAGATCAGTTCGGATGGAAACGCCCCTGTCGAATGCGCGGATGACCTCCCCCCCGGTAAGCGCTAGTCGCTCATCGTAAAGGTTCGCGAGCGGGAGAGGTCGGGATGCGTCAGCATTCCGGGTGATGGGATCATGAATCGATAGGATGTCACCCCTCACCCAGCCCTCTCCCCGAGGGAGAGGGGGCTGCCGGCGCAAGCTGGACCGAATCAACTTAAAATGATCTCGCTGTCGTGCGGTTGCGTTTCAGCCGCGCGCGCCTAACCCGCCGTTCCGGTCCGTTGATGCGCGGCTGCCGTGCGCTCCTGCAATGCGCGCAATGTGGTCAGTTCGAGCTCGGTCGGCGACGGCGTTTCTTCGAGCGCATCGGCGAACGCCACCTCCCAGCCGCACGTCTCCTGCACCATGTCGCGCGTGACGCCGGGATGCATCGAGACGACGGTAAACTCTTTCGTCACCGGGTGCGGTTTCCAGATTGCGAGGTCGGTGATCAGCCGGGTCGGGCCCTTGGTCCGAATGCCGAGGCGCTGACGATGATCGCCGCCCTCGCCGTGGCCGAAGGAGGTGTAGAAGTCGATCTTCTCCACCATGCCGCGTTTCGACTGCGCCATGGTGATGTAGATCTCCTGCGCCGATGTCGCGATTTCCGGCGCGCCGCCGGCGCCAGGCAGCCGGG
>Ga0315553_10002849_pt1 | contig 13693 bp, 13 predicted proteins | sample SalMarSW160140MG_FD_203099 | JGI IMG/M metagenome (GOLD analysis project Ga0315553, IMG submission 203099) | Salt marsh sediment microbial communities from the Plum Island Ecosystem LTER, Massachusetts, United States - Salt Marsh Sediment SW1601-40 ... | reverse complement strand
CTTGAGACCTGCGGTCAGCCTTTGTGGCTCGGTCGGGAGACCGGCCACAACGCAGGTCGACCGGTCACAACATAGCGATCGCATCAGGTCCCGCCCGGCAGACGGGACCTACCTTGCCGAGTCTGCGCGACCGGCCGTTCTCCGCATCCGAAACCTGCTCCAACTTTCTGTTCGTTCCGAATCCGACATGGCGACGATACCAATAGAGACCCACCGCGGGCAGGGACGCCGACGCGGAACATGCTGACAGGCCTACAGGGAGGGAGGGCAACGTGGCGAGGGAGCGACGATTGGGGCGCGGACTGGCAGCACTCTTGGGCAGTCCGTCGGTGAATTCGAACGAACATGACGCGGACACCGAGCAGCGAAGCCGGGGGAATGCTTCCGCAGCCGAAGGCAGTGCTAGCACCGCCCCGTCGGATCGCGCGGAGTCCGATTCGCCCGCCGACGGCAACGACGCCCTACTTCGACTGAGCGTCTACGATGTCGACGACAATCCTTTCCAGCCGCGCCGCGACTTCAGCGAGTCGGAACTGGCCTCGCTGGCCGAGAGCCTCAAAGAGCACGACATGCTCCAGCCCATTCTGGTGCGCCGCGTCGGCGAGCGCTACCAGCTCATCTCGGGCGAGCGGCGGCTTCGGGCGGCCATCAAGGCGGGCTGGTCGACGGTGCCGGCGCGCGTGCGCGAGGCCGACGATCGCCTCGTGGCCGAGCTGGCCATCGTCGAGAACCTGCAGCGCAAGGACCTCAACGCGATCGAAAAAGCCCTCTCTTTCAAGCGGTATCTCAACGAGCACCGCTGCTTGCAAGAGGATCTCGCTCAGCGGCTGAAGATCGATCGCTCGACGATCGCCAACCTGCTGCGACTCCTGGAACTGCCCGACGCCGTGCAGCATGCAGTACAAAAGGGCACAATCTCCGCTGGCCATGCCCGAGCGCTGCTTCCCTTGGGAGATGAGCGCGAACAAGTCGCCCTTTGCGAGCGCATTAGCGACGAGGGACTAAGCGTCCGCGAAGTCGAACGGCAGGTGCAGGAGACGATCCAGCGCGACGACGCGCCTGCCACCGTCGCCATGCACGGCCGCCGCCGACCGCAGCGCAATCAGCAGATTGCCGCGCTCGAGCAGCAGCTTCGCATGGCCCTCGGCACGCGGGTCGACGTGCGCAAGGGGAGCCGCGGACAGGGCCGCATCGTCGTGCACTTCACCAGCGCCGACGAATTCGACCGCCTGCACCAATTGCTGACCGACGCACACGGCCCCCAGCAGCAGCTCGCCGCCGGCTAATCGCCACATTCGGTGCAACGCAAGTCTCGCCACAAGCGTTCGTGCGTTCGTCGTCGATCACGCTATGGCGAGAATCTTGGTTTCCGATGCGTTGCAGCCGCCACGACAGTATATATACATGTGTATACACAAGGTTCATTGACGCTCATCGCGACTCAGGCCCTCGCGCGCTTCGCTGCAACTCGCGGCTTTTCGCCCACCCAAAGACGGGCGCTTCGGAAACATTCGCCGGAATGTACACTGGATTGTCGATCGACTCACCCGCCACTTGCGCCACGCTTCGACTCGGGAATGCCGGCGGGTTTTCTGCATGGTGATTATTTCGAGCCGCCGACAGGCGAAGCTGCTCGACAATCGGGTCGCGACCCGGCCGCTGATACCGGCGAGCGTCTACCGGGGTTTTTTCGCGCATCAGCTGGCCGAGATTGAAACTAAGTGGGCGGCGGCGCGAGAAAGGGCGGCGGAGTTGGGACAAGCCGCGGGGCTTGCCCCATTTGAGCACGCGCATTGGGATTGGCGGAATAAGGCGGATAGTATAGAAGCAGGGCAACACATGCTGGTCGCCGTCGAATCGGACAATGAGATCCAAGGACTCATGGCGGTCCTCAGACATCCGCGCCGCGCCCGTCTCGGTGAGGGTCACGTCGTTTACGTGGACTACCTGGAGTCGGCCCCCTGGAATCTCAAGGGTTCGACCGATCCGCCTCGGTTGCTCGGCGTCGGTACGGTCCTGATGTCCGAAGCGGTCCGAATCAGTATCGAAGAAGGCTTCGAAGGTCGCGTCGGGCTTCACTCGCTTCCGCAAGCCGAGCCTTTTTACAAGAAGTGTCAGATGACCCGGCTGGAACAAGATCCGAGCTACTACGACCTGGCCTATTTCGAGTATTCCGGGCGTCAAGGGATTGAATGGCTGAACGCGATAGGAGAGCCCCAATGACGAACCCATCCACCGAACACCTGTTTCAACAGGCTGCGGAGGCCGAAGGCGGGATGAGTGTGTCGGCGGGAGCTCGCGTCGCTCACGTCCGCCTGGCACTGGAGTCGGGGCGAGCCATTACGGTCGATTTGTCGCAAGTCCCTGAAGATTCGCGTTCGGCGCTGGTCAAGGTGATTCGTGAAATGGTAAGATTGGCGTCCGGCCGGTCTCACCAGACCGAAGTTGAGCCCATCGAGGACTCTGCGAAAAGGTCGTCGTAGACGCATTGGCCGAGCGGTTCGAACCCGCAACGTGCACGGGTTGCTCATCGACGCCCTCGCCCCCTCGCCGGCAACTCGCCGCCGGCCGATCGCGCCTCATTGCGTCGCTATCGTTTCGCTGGTGACACTGCGGTTGGCTGGCAAACATCTCGCCCGCCACTGCACGAACCGGTTGGCGCTGCGAGTGTCGAATTCCCTGTACGCGCGCGTTTGGCTGATACTATACCCATGTACATATACATGCCCGTTGCCGCTTGTTTCACGCACGGTTAGCATGAGCTTCGCACCGGTGCGACAGGAAACGCAGGAGCGGACGCTGTACTGGGTCCGCCGAGAGTGCCGGTGTTGCCAGGAGAAAACGGGGCGTAGCGCAGCCTGGCTAGCGCGCCTGCTTTGGGAGCAGGAGGCCGCGAGTTCGAATCTCGCCGCCCCGACTTGATTGGACAAGAAGCCCTTCGGCGAGAACGTCGAAGGGCTTTCGGCTTTGAATCGGCGGCGTTTTCCGCAGTTAGACCAGTTCGACTTCAGTTCTATCGATCGGCGATTTCACAGGGGTATTCTTCAGCTCTTGTCGCAATCCCTTGTTTCATGAGACGTTTGGCGGTTCAAAGGAACTGAGAGTGTTGAGCAACCGCTTTCCCAAGCAACATGCAATGACGAGACGACGTCGTGGTAGAATGTGGCCATGTGCCCAGCTCAGCCGATATCGAATGACGACCACTGCCAGCGCCATTTCGCCACGACGCACTGGAGTCTTGTTGTCGCCGCTGGCGACCTGCGCCGAGACGACGCCCGCGAGGCATTGGCGCAGCTCTGCGGAACTTACTGGTATCCACTCTATGCCTACGTTCGGCGTCACGGCATTGGGGCCGACGATGCTCAGGATCTGACGCAGGCATTCTTTGCGCGGCTGCTGGAAAAACAATCGTTGCAAGTGGCCGACCCGCAGCGCGGCAAGTTCCGGTCGTTCCTGCTGGCTTCGATGGATCACTTTCTGGCCAACGAGCGTGATCGGGCGCGGGCACAGGGGCGGCGGACGCGCGATGCTGTCGCTCGATCTGACGACGGGCGAGTCGCGTCTGAGCCTCGAACCGGCCCACACTCTGACGCCTAAGCGGCAATTCGAGCGGCGATGGGCTCTTACATTGTTGGAGGTCGTCATCCGCCGTTTGGAGTCGAAGTACCAGGCTGCCGGCAAGGCGCAACAGTTTGTTCTGCTGCGGCAGGCGCTCGCCGGCGACCGCGAGCGGCTGCCGTTTGCGGAAATCGCGGCCGAACTTGGCATGACCGTCGAGGCGGCCAGGCAGGCGGCCCATCGGCTGCGAAAACGCTACCGCGCGCTGCTGCGAGAGGAGGTCGGCCGCACAGTCGCTGAGCTGGGGGACGTGGACGAGGAATTGAACAGCTTGTTCGAGGCCCTGGGAAAGTGAGTGAATATTTTTGTCACGTTCGCGGTGGATTGCTTTAGAGATAGGTAGAGACGAAACAATTCGAGGAACTCTGCCATGAACGAAATCCGCCGCTGCCCTGAATGCGACGCTGAAATCCCGGCCGATGCCCCAGCCGGACAATGCCCCAAGTGCTTGCTGCAAGCGGGTTTCGAGAGCGAGGATCTCTCGCAGTCCCAGCTCGATGAGACGGCCCCCAGCCCCGGCTCCGCCCGATTTCAAGCGCCGCGAGTTGACGAGATCGCCAGACGTTTTCCCCAACTGGAAGTCCTGGAATTGCTTGGCCAGGGCGGCATGGGGGCGGTTTACAAGGCCCGCCAGCCCGGGCTCGACCGGCTCGTCGCAATCAAGATCCTGCCGCCGGAAGTCGGCCGTGACCCGGCCTTCGCCGAACGATTCACCCGCGAGGCACGAGCCATGGCGCGGCTAAGCCATCCGAATATCGTCGCGGTCCATGACTTTGGGCAGATCGACGGGCTATTCTACTTCGTGATGGAGTTCATTGACGGCGCCAACCTCAGGCAGACGATGCAAGCGGGAATGCTAAAGGCGGAGGAAGCGCTGGCCGTCGTCCCGCAAATTTGTGATGCCTTGCAGTACGCCCACGACGAGGGCATCGTCCACCGCGACATCAAGCCGGAAAACATCCTGCTCGACAAGCGGGGCCGCGTGAAGATCGCCGACTTCGGCCTCTCAAAACTGCTGCGCGAAGACCATTCCGGCGTCGCGCTGACCGGCACGCACCAAGTGATGGGCACGCTCCGCTACATGGCCCCCGAACAGATGCAAGGGACGAAAGGCGTCGACCACCGCGCCGACATCTACTCCCTGGGTGTGGTGTTCTACGAACTGTTGACCGGCGATGTACCGATGGGCCGCTTCGACCCGCCGTCGCAGAAAGTCGAAATCGACGTGCGTCTGGATGAAGTCGTGCTGCGAGCGCTCGCCCAGGAACCCGACAAGCGCTATCAGCGCGCCAGTGACGTGAAAACGGGCATCGAACAAGCCGCATCGAAGCCTACTTTTCAGCAACCCATTGAAAGAGGTACATCGCTACGCCGATTGCACCTCCGACATGGTGATGGTGCGTTGGTGTTTTCAATCTGGTTGATCTCGCTGGTGTTGTGGGGCTGCTGGCATTTCTTGAAAGCCTTCTCTACGGGCAGATTATTCACGACCGACTTCACGACGGTCAGCGACACGGAGGGTTATCTTTTCTCTGCATTGTTGATCGTGGGCATCGCCTGGCTCGTATTTCAACATTTTCGTCGACGCAGCCGGAACGGCAGCCATCGTTCGGACACGCTTGACGCGAGTTAGACACCCGATTTCGACCCGCCGACTTGGTGGCTCGGCCAGCCGGCCGAAGTCCGCAAGCCGCTCAAGGGGCTCTTGTGGCTCGCATTTTTCGCGCTCGCCGTCATCTTCGTCTCGTTCGGTTGGCGGGAGCAGCTGAACGCGGAACCCGGTGAGCCCGAAACGCATGTCCGCGTCTTTGAAATGGGGGCCTTCGATCCGTGGTATCACCGCGAAACCTACCAGGGGCCCAGAGACGGCTCGACCAACGTCAGGTTTCGAGGATCGTCAGGTTTCAATTTAATCAGCTGGTCGATGCTGGCCGGCGTGCTGGCGGCGGTCTTGCTGAGCGTGCTGGTGGGAATTGAGAAGCCCGAACGCGCCGTGCGGCCGGATTCCCAGAAACCAGAACCGACTCCGGACAAATCCGCTCGCTTGCCGCAACATGATCTGGCTCACGTTTATGCGGTAATCGCCGTACTGGTTTTGTCGGCGGGAATCGTGGCGCTCTTGATTCTGCTGGCCTTCGTCAACGACGGCATCTATCACCCGGCGGTCTGGGTCACGTTCTTCACCTGCCAGGTGCTGGCGGCGACCTTTGGGCTGCTCGGACGCCGCTATAGGCTGGGGAAGTTCACGGCAGCGGGCGCGGTGGTGCTGTCAACTGTCGTGTTGCTTGGCCAACTCTTGAGTTCATACGATGCCGAGCCGTCACAACATCGTTCGCAAGGCTGGGCTCTGGCCATTCCGACGCCCGAGAAACTCAAACCCGCCGCCCGACGGTTTCTCGATTACGTGATTTCGCGCCGATGGAATGAGGCGGCGGCCGAAATGGTTTCCTACGCCATGACGGGGGTTACAGGCGATACCTGGATGAAGGCCGGTTTTCTGCAGATGCAAGCCCAAAAGTCCGAGTGGTATCCGATCCTTAAAAAGTCCACGCCGGAGACGCTGCAACAGGCGATGGGCAAAGCGACCGTGGAAGTACCCGGTCGGCTGACCGATGGCAGTGGAGCAAGCCAGGTTAGTTCGTGCGAGTACAAGCTCATCATGCCACCGCCGCCCACCGATCCGGAAACGCCCTCCATTTCCATGAATCTGCGGTTCGTCATCGAAGAGGGGCGTTGGAAAGTCGAGCACATGCGTGGCGGCGTGTTCCGGAAGAAACACTAAAACCATCACGTCCGCATGGACTTGCCGTCATCCAGCCGCCGCCGAATCCCGGCTTCCCAGCTACGGACTCCATCCAGAAAAAGCTCAACCGCCGTCCTGTCGCCCCGACTTGAAACCACGCCAGGACCTCGGAGTCAAGCTGGAGCTCTTTCTTCGTGCGCTGCTTGGACTTATGATGCAATTGGCGTTTTCGCGGTGCGAAAGCAAAGAATGCTGGTACGTGCCAAATCGCCGATTCGAGCGGGGGGCCGCTCGCAGAGCCGAGGTCTCCGCCGTCCGTTTCTCATTGCGGGAGGATCAACGTGTCCGTATCCGATTAGACCGAAACCGATTCGAAGCGAGCTCAGGAGATCTGGTCGGAGTACCAGCAGCACCACGATCTATCTAAGAACGTGGGACAGGCCGCGGGCATGGATCGCCGCTCGGGGCGGATTTGGTTGGGCGAGTCGATCCAAGCCGTGATCGCCCAACGGGATTCAGACGGCAGCGAAGCTCCGTTGCTTTTCGTGCGGGTCGGTTCGGCAACCTACTATCGAAAGGGAGCTTGCCGTGGATCGAGGGCACCGTTTCGGAGGATGGTGTACCGGTGATCGACGTGGCGGTCGGCGGGCAACTCTGGCGGGCGATCCTTGACACAGCGCAGCGCCAATCATGATCGGATCCCGGAAACGGGCGCTACTTCCGAGGAAGGCGATTCCTTCGCACGGCCTTGTTGCCCATGACCGACGCACTTTTCTTCGAGCAGGTTCAGGTCGGCCAGCAGTGGATCAGCCCTGCCCGCACCGTCACCGAGACCGACGTGGTCAACTTCGCCTGCCTCACCGGCGACTTCGACCCGTTGCACGTCGATCATGAAACGGCCCGCAACACCGCGTTCGGCAAGCCGATCGCGCACGGATTGCTCGGGCTTTCGCTCGTCGCCGGGCTAAGCATTGCCTGCCCACGGATGCGCACCGCCGCCTTCGTGGCTATTCGCGATTGGAAGTTTTTGAAGCCGATTTTCTTCGGCGACACGGTGCACGTGGTATGCGAAGTGGTCGAGAAGAACCCCAGCGGCCGCCGCCGCGGGCAAATCATCTGGAATCGGCAGCTCGTCAACCAGCGCGGCGAGGTCGTGCAAGAGGGCATTCTGGAAACGCTTGTCAATCTCGCGCAACCGGGCGGCAAGGCGACCGACGGCTCGCCATCGGCCCGCCCTTCGACGGAGCCACCGAAGTAAACGATCGGATTCCCATCGGTCGCATGGAGCGCACTTCTCCTTTGTCCCCGCCTCCTCTGCCGACGAAGCGCCTCGATGCAATCCGCCGCACGTCGCTGTCGCCATCGACTGTTGTAGGGGAGAGCCGTACGCTACAATGGAGAGAGTGGGCGGCAGCGATCGCGCTTCACAGGGGAATGCATTGTTTCAACGTGACGACTCTCGTCCGTGGCAAGCAAAGCTGCAATCAGGAGAATGATCCCCGCACTTGAATCTCGCGCCCCGCACGTATGACTCACACGAACAAGTCAAATTCGAGCGGCGAAGAACCCGAGCGCCCGGGCGAGCATGACGATGAGCGTCGGCCGAGCCTGCTGGCCGAGGCCATACACTTTCTCGCCCACGAGAAGAAATGGTGGTTGCTGCCCATTATGTTGATGCTGCTGCTGTTGGGTCTGGTGGCATTGCTGGCCAGTCCCGGTGTCGGGCCGTTCATATATCGCCAGTTTTGAAACAATCGACCCGTTCTGGCCGGGACGGCGTGCGAGCGTCGGCATCCGAGTTATGCCCGACGCACCGGCAATTCGCGGTCCCGCGAACGACACGACATTGCATTGGTCGGCAGGGTACGGCTTGGACGACGCATTGACAGCAGTGGCGCAAGGCCCACGCTCAATGACTGCTCGAGACACAACAAAAGGCACACAATCGCCTTTGGCGGCCAATCCACACCCGCCGGCCGGCGCCGAATCGAATGCCGCGCGCAACGCAAGCGCGGAGGTGGAAGAAGCGCCCGTCGCCGACAGCGGTTCCCTCCTTGGCCGACGCGCCAATTCTCCGAGGAGGTGGCGGCGGTGGCTGCTTCGCGCGATGGGCGTATTACTCCCGTTCGCGTTCGTGCTGCTGGCCAACGCCACGCTCTGCTGGCTTCACGTCGGCGACGATACGCGGCTCGTGGTCCGCTCCGAGCGCAGTCCCAACGGAGTCTACCACTTCAACCCCCGCGTCGACGCCGCCTATGCCTCGCTCGATCTGCTAGGTCCGGAACCTCGGGGCTTCGTGCTTCCCAAGCCAAAGGGAACGTTTCGCGTGGTGGTAGTGGGCGCGTCGTCGGTTGAGGGATATCCCTTTCCCTCGGAGCTGTCGTTCTCGCGCCACCTGGAGTTGATTCTCTCGCGACAGCTTCCGGACCAGAACGTCGAGGTTCTCAACACGGGAATTGTCGGGCTGAGCACGACGCCGCTGGTCGACGTGGTCACTCGCGCTCTGGCGGTTTCGCCCGATGCCGTTGTCGTGTACGCGGGGCACAATGAGTTCTACGGAGTGGGGGGCGTGGCCTCGAACGCGCCCCTGAGCCGGTGGGCGATTCACGCGCGTCACTACCGTCTCGTGCAGGTGCTGTCGGGGCTGTTGGCATCCCCCGAGTCCGACTCGGCGGAGCTGATCACGCGGCTTCCCAGGGAAGTCGAGGTGCCACCCGACAGCCCTCTGGTGGCGTCGGCCCAACAGCAGTACCGCCGCAATCTGGAAGCCATCGCGGCAGCCTGCTCCCGTGCCGGCGTGCCACTGATCCTGAGCGGGATCGTATGCAATCTGCGCGACCAGAGCCCGATGCGCCCATCCAGCGAGACGGCCTTGGCCGACGATTCCGGCAGCGGCGACGAGGACACGGGCCGAAGCGTGTCACTCTCGGACGCGCGCGCCGTCGAGCTGATGGACGCCGGCTCCTTTGCCGAAGCGCGCGACAATCTGGACCAGGCGATACTTGCCGAGCCCCAAGACGCCGTGTTGCATTACCGCCTGGCCCAATGCCTCGAACACCTGGGTCGGTCCGATGCCGCGGCCCGCGAATACCAATTGGCATGCGACTATGATGTTTGCCGCTATCGGGCGCCCAGCGTGTTTCGCGAAATTGCGGCCGACGTTGCCCAAAGCGACAAGTTACATGCGATCCACTTCGTCGATCTCGCGCCCGAATTTGCCGGCGCCACGCAGTTCACGGCGCCGGGTCACGACCTGTTCATCGACCACGTTCATTTTACCGTCGAGGGCGACTGGCTTGTCGCGACGACGCTCGGCCGCTCCCTCGTCGAACAAGTTTGCCAGGGATCGTGGCGCGAAAGTGCAATTCCCTCCGACGCTGAGCGAGACCAGTGGCTCAATCTGTTGACGGAAGATCGCGTGGTCTCTTACGCGCTCGGGTGGATTCTGACCACCGTTTCGCCATTAGACCAGGCGGTCGACGTCGAGCGGCACCGCGAGACGCTCCAGGCGAAGATCGAGTACTATGCGAGTCAGCTTTCGAACGAGGACTCTGCGTGCTTCGCGTCACTCGACCCGAAGACGCGCGTCAACGACCTGATCGACGGCCTCGGTCGGGCCAATCTCGACCTAGGACTGACGCATCACGCGGTCGATTTGTTCGAGCGCGGAAAGCGACGTCGGCCCTGGATGCCCAATTCGTTCGTGTTCGCCGCCGTGTGCTACGAGAAAATGGGACGCCGCCAACGGGCCATCGAAAACATCGAGCAGTCGTACCATACGACGATGCCGGAAACGGTGCCGCTTCGCGCCGTACAACGCGACCTGTCTCGACGGCTGGGGCTTCCCGCCGAGCCGGGTTCTTGAACAATCGACGCCAGGAAGGCGTCCAGCCGCCATAGCTGGCCCCCGAGGTGCCGCACAGCGAGTCGAAGCCGGCCGGAATGATCCCGCAGCGCCAGACCGATCGTCATCGAGCTTATCCAAAAACCATCGGGAACTGGCACATTTTGCGAAGCCTTGACATCCTGCGCCGTTTTCTCGGACCCCACGGAGCAAAATGTGCCTGTCCCCTTCTCTGGGACGGTTTTTGGATAGGCTCTCAGAACAGCGGCTTGCGCCCCAGCTTGCGGCGCACGACGGCCCACTGGCCGGCGTGCATCATCCAGTGCAGGCCTTGCCCGGCGAACATCACGCCCACCGTGGGGGCGAACTGCCGCATCTTTTCCGGCCCGGGCTTCGCCAGGTCGGCGTCGCTGAGCTTGGCCAGCGCAGCCAGCGTGCCGGCCCGCTGCTGGTCCATCAGCTTCACGTACTCCGCCTTGGTGTGAAAGTCTGCCGGCTTGTCGCTCTTGGCCGTTTCGGTCGTGTGCTTCTCGGCGAATCCAGCCGGCAGCAGCGGCATCGAGCCGGGACAGACGCTCTCGATCATCTCTCGCTCCGACGCGATCAGGTGCCCGAGCTGCCAGGCAATGTGATTGGCGCCGGGCGTCGGGCGCACCATGAGATCGGCGTCCGACAGATCTTCGAGGTAACCCTTGACGACGAACGTGGGCGGACCGAGCGACTCTTTAATGTGTTCCGCGATGCTCATGACTGCTACTCTCCCTTGGATGGCAATGGCTGCCTAGCCGGCGAGCGGACGAATGCCGCCAGCACCAATCCGGCGGCCATGCAGGTGGTGAGATCGTAAAACGCTTGCACCAGTTTCCACTCCAGCGCGGCATACCACCAGATGGCATCGCCCAAGTCGACGAGCACCGCCGCCGTCAACCCCACCAGCGCCGCCACCATTACTCTGCTGGCGTAGGTGGGCAGCCCGCGCGCCGAAAGCCGCAGCACCATCGCCAAACACGCGGCCGCGGCGACGCACAGCACGAAGCCCATTCCCATCCGCATCGGGTTGGGCATGGTGTCGCCCCCCGGCACAATGTGCACCATGGCCACGGGACCCTGCTGGGCAAGTTTCGTCATCGCTTTCGTATCGTCCCGCCGCGCCGGAACGAAGTACGTGCCCGATTGGGGAAAGTGCTGCTTGAGCGCCGCCCCGGCAGCCATGTCGTCAGCCGACTTCAACCAAGGCGTATAGGGGAGCGACGTCGTACCCCAATACAAAAAGCCCCAGAAGAACATGGCCGCCCCCGCCAACACGACCGCGACGAGCGTAAGCAAGTACGATTTCATGGCTGCGATCCCTTCTGCATCCGCACCTGCCCCCGAAGTTCATTTTGCACTTTGCATTCTGCACTTTGCACTTTGCATTCTGCACTTTGCATTCTGCACTCTGCACTTTGCTCTGCCGCTCCGCTCTATCGGTCGGGAATTTCGTAATCGTGGCGCTTGGCTCGGTCGTCGGTCAGATATTGGACGAACTCCCAGTCGTTCCCCTCGGGGTCGTAGAAGTAGACGCGCTTTCGATAGGGATGCGAGTTGGACACGGTCGATTCTCGATAGCCCGCGGCGCAAAGCCGGTCGCGCAGCGCCTCGGCGTCGTCGACCTCGAAGCCCAGGTGATTCACGCCCGGCCTTCCTTCGTAGGGTGCCCAGGGTTTCTCGTTCGCGTCGGTGGCCTGACTCAGCGCGATATACGCTTCGTCGGTGCCGACGTGTACCCAGCGGCTTCCGTCCGGGTCAATCGCATCGTGGCGAATCCGAAACTCGGGAAACGCCGCCCGTAGGAAGCGGATCATCCCGTCGATGTCGCGCACGCAGAGATTCGCATGCTCCATGCGAACGGTCACGGGAACGCTCCTCGTGCAGACGGAAAGCGACGATCGGCGGCCTCACCCAATGTCAGAGGCTATCCGGAAACCGTCCGGAGAAGGGGACAGGCACATTTTGCTCCGCGAATTCCTCAGTGGAAGAGAGCCACTCGTGAGCCGCTCCGCAAAATGAGCCAGTCCCCGACAGTTTCCCGATAGCCTGTCGGACGCCTTGATGATAGCAAATGGCGCCACGAACTGCTTCGATACCGCACGGACCGGGCTCAAGCGAATTTGGCCCGTAGTCGCACGTGCCTGACGAGAGAAATGGCGATCCAAAGCACCGCGACGAGGGAGCCCAGCAGGATGAGCAACAAAGAAACTTCGAACACGAGTAAGCTCATCGCGAACTGTTCACCGCCGGTCTTGCTCCGATAATACACTTGCTGCGTGGGGTCGCCGCGCGGAACCACTCCGACGCCGGGAAGTCCGCTTTGCAGTTCCGCCAGTGCTTGCTCCGTCACGTGCCCTTCCTGATAGTGAATCTCCCGCACCGTGCCGAGCCGTTTCAGCTTATCCACGGCGGTCGGCGCGTCGTCGTCCCCAAGGTCCCAACACACCAGCACGGTGGGACGCGACAGCCAGCCCTCGCCGAGAAAATCGCGGATTCGCCCCTCCTGGCCCGAAAAATGCTTGCGGACAAAGAAGCCGACCGCCGTCGGCTCCCGCAGATAGGGCGCGATCCCCAACTCGGATAATTCGGCCACCAGGGCCGACTGCTCCTGCGCCTTGCGATTCTCAAAGGCGATCCAGGCGAAAACCAGCGACAAAAACAGCACGGACGCAAGCAATGCTTTTAGGCTGAACCGAAAGGAACGTCGCTTTGGCAGTGGTCGAGCCGTTTCCAGCATGGCTTCGCTCCGGATCGCGCGACAGCGTGGGTGAAACAATCGACCGGACGCCAATGCTCCGGCCGCCGAGAGTAACCACGGTTCTAAGCGATTCGCTTCGGCAGGGCGAAGATTGGGAACAAAATCTCGAATTGGCCTTCATAACGAGGTCGCGGCTTGGACGCATCCTTGGGCAACACGTCGACCATGCTGGCGTCCGGCGTAACCCGGCGTTTCGATTCCGACGACTTGCTCATCCGCCAGGCGCGAGGCACCTTAATCTGCCTCAAGCAATCGGGATTCTCTGCTTTAGCGCTTCGATCCTTTGGGCGACGAATGGTGCAATCTTGAACCAGCCGGCCGGAAGATATCTAAATGCACTGACTGATTGAAGAATATCCTTTCCGAAAAGCACGCTGCGTTTGTTCAACCAAGAATCAAACGCATAAACGCACATTCGCTCCGGCCCACCTTTCGTTAGCCATACTTCCCACGCAAGGACGATTGCCACAACTCTATCCGATTGCCTCACCGCTTTCTCAAGTCCCGGCTGAATTGCACTCTTGAAGTTCGGAGTTGATGACCACGCCTCAGGGATTCTCAGGAAGATGAGTCCAGGCTTTCCTTTCGGCAGTTGTCTTCTTGCATGGTCGCATGTACTCCACACCGATTGAGGAGTCATGGTCGTATCTTTGGATTTCGCTTTGAATTCACAACTAACGACTCTTCCTAGTGATGTTGT
>Ga0315553_10002847_pt1 | contig 13700 bp, 13 predicted proteins | sample SalMarSW160140MG_FD_203099 | JGI IMG/M metagenome (GOLD analysis project Ga0315553, IMG submission 203099) | Salt marsh sediment microbial communities from the Plum Island Ecosystem LTER, Massachusetts, United States - Salt Marsh Sediment SW1601-40 ... | reverse complement strand
TACATGTATGGGGATGAGTTTGCGATTCCTATCTTTGGCAACGGCACAGATATGAGGCACCATGATCTGCTGTTCCTGAATAGCTATTTTGAAAGTATATCTGGACTTACCACTACTGGTCTTACAACGATTACTGACATCTCTGATTTTTCTGCCACTTTTATATTTTACAGATCTTATACCCAACTGGTTGGAGGCCTAAGCTTCATTTACCTGATTATGTTGATATTTTATCCTGAACAGAAGCTTATCTCTATGAGCAGTATTATAGGATGGGGAAACATCCTTAGGCCAAAGGCTCTAACACTTACTATTGTTGTCATATTTTTTTCATACATTGTTATCTTATCTTCGGCTACGTATTTGCTTGGGGGGATAGATGGTATTGATGCTATCTCGATAACCTTTACGACAATCACGGGAAGTGGCTTTGAAAATGTTCCTGGGTATATTTCAGCAGATCACCCCGCACGATTAGTTTTATTAATGACTGGGATGGTTATCTCAGTTTTACCCTTTGCATTTCACTATTCAATTTTTAGCAGACGATATAGAAGTAAAGGCATTTCTGAATTAATTCTAGTTTACTCATTAATCATTCTTGGATCTATCTTATTATTCCATCTCTTCGAATTTTCCCGATTGACGTCAGATTCCTTCTTCACTTCTTTGTTCAATGTAATAAGTGCATCTACCACCACTGGCCTGACCATCGAAGGCGGTGTTGGAATATCCACACCGTACTCAGTCCCGGCTAAAATAGTTATAATGATACTTATGCTGTTAGGCGGACTAGCTTTCTCTACTTCAGGGGGAATAAAGATCGATAGGATTGTATTGATCTTTCGCAGACTACTCCGATTGAGAATTAATCGCTGGAATAACACCTGTTCGATACCGTTATAGTTATAGACATCTTATTGATGATATGAATGAGAGGAAAACTACCAGCAGAAAAGCTGAGAGCTCTCCTACAATATCTCACGGCAAAGAAGTAAAGGAAGCCGTATATATCATTATGCTATTCATTTCTGTATCATTGCTTGGAGGATTGATCCTAAGTCATAATACTGGATATGATCTTCAAGATTCTATATTTGAATCGATATCAGCCCTTACTACCACCGGGTTATCTTCTGGGATAACGACGGCTCAATTAGATCCTGGTTCGAAAGTTCTTCTGATCTTCAATATGATAGCTGGGCGTTTTGAGATAATAACGATCTTCTATATATTCATAAGAATGCTAAAGATAGTGAAATAGCAGTGAATTTTCCAGATGTCAACATTAGCCTGGATTAGAATTCCAACAATTTCTATTTTCTTAGGTAATTAAGTGATGACTGTGTTTGTAATAAGTTGACAAACATTTTTTAAGTAGCATATCTCCAATGCTGGTAATGAGCCCCTTTACCTACGGGAGGCATTAGCGCTGACGCAGCTGCTGCTATCAATCTCATGCCAAATACTTTTGGGCTAATCTCCGCTTAGAAAGAAGATCGTACAAATATTTGCTGTGGGTTCGTTAATTAGATCTACTCCTATTAACATAGATGCGTACGTAATTACAGGATTACAGTGTGTTCTATGAGAAGTGTTGTCTATCTGATTGTTTATTTGAGGAAAAAATTAGCTGATTGAGTTAGCTCCAGTTATATTTACATTAGCCGTCTGGTTCGTTACTCCTCCAGCCATTGTTCCATTCCCAGCTTCTGCTTCCTTTACGTCTACATCAGCGTCATCATCTGACGGCGGTGACGCCATAGCGTTCTGTGATAACGACCGATGTGCCTGCTGCTACCACCACCAACGTTAACATCGAGCCAAATATTCTTTGGTTAATCATTTTCTAGAAAGAAGACCGCACGAATATCAGAGAAGACCGCACGCCCTCCAGTAGATTAAAGGCATATTGGGAATCAAATACAGATGTCGAAATATAATACAGTCTTGTTATAGACCGTTCTCTATTCTTTTTGGCAGCGCTGATCTGAAAAGCGTGAAATCGATAGATTCAGACTCGTATTTCACAACTTTTTTAGTTCAGTCATACTTACAATATCCTTATTATGGGAGTAATTAAAAAGTCATGATATTCTCCTCCATAACAGACATGCTGATCGGTATGGTTTTAGGTATGATTGCCAGCCCACTCTTAATGAAATTGATTAGATCCTTGCAATCAAAACGCAAAGTAGATCGGATTTTACGAGAAGCTGCTGCTGATTTGCAGAACCGAAATAATGATAATAGTAATATTAATCCCGCATAAAACAGTTGTAATGTTCTTTCAGCTATTCCAGTATGATCAGGTCGTATATCAGATGATTAACCTTGGCGATCAATCACCCATTTATCTGTGCCTAATACGTCATCATATACCTCTCTTAGATGTTCCTTCTTGGGTAAAAGAATCTTCTTCTTTAGTACTTCGTCATCAAAATAATCTGTACCCAAATCGCCGAGATCATAAGCTTTCTTTGGTAAAGATGCTGAAATATCTGCTAGCCTTCCGTAACTTGATTTCGTTAATCTATTTTTCATTACAATCTGTTTTATTTCATCCCATTCTTGTAAATTAGGTATTAGAACTGTATCTCGTTCATTTTCAAGAGCCTTATCCAAGACATGGTTATTTATGAACTCCCATACTTTATCAAAGTCAAGCTGAAATATAATACTCCAGTTCGTTAGAATATCTTCTGTAGGTTTCATTCTTCTCTGAAACTGATTTATAATATTGTGACAATGAGGAATATAATTGGATGGAATCCCTGGCTTCTCTTAATATCTTCTCTGATTCAAACAACTCAAGCTGGCTGTATGGTCTAAACTCGTTATCATATTCGAAGACTGTTAATCTAGCCTCGTCAGTCTCAGCCTCCCGATTAAGTCTACCCATCACCTGAATCATACTATCAAGAGGAGCTTTTTCTCTAAAAATATGCGAGAAGCTTATATCCACTCCTGCTTCCACCACTTGTGTCGATACGAGTGTCTCTTAGTACCGCTACTCTCTCATAGACAGTCAGTGTCTTCAGCACTGGTTTGGAACGGCCTGCTGGTTCGTATTGATAAATTCTACGGTTTTGGTAAGTCATTCGTGTACTACCACTATTTATTTCGGCATAGTGTGTGGAATGAGCAACTCCTGTATTACAAAATTAGGTTAGTTAATCTGAAAACGAGAATCTGAATTCTTATGATAATTCAACGATCTGGGGAATAAATAGATCTGCACCCATTGCTCCTTAACTACAGGAAGACCAAGCTGACCTAAACCAATTATGAGCACTCTACACCTCCAGTGAATAGTATTAGGCCATACGCCTACACCCTGAGGAAATGGAGGTCGAAAAGAACCTAGGAGAAGTGCCTATTCTGTAAGAGGGAAAAGATGGATGTGAACTGAATTAAGGTCGTATATTGAGCCGTTTCCATCTAGGTTTAGATATCCCTCTGTGGTATTATTCCATCCACCTTGTATTACAGAAGCACCAGCTAACAATCCCCCTCCGCCACCAACAACCACTATATCCTGATTTGTTGTATTTGTTTCACGATTGATATTCTGAATTTCTAATCCTAATTGCTTGTCGTTAATGGGAAATACATCATTTATCCTTATTCCTTTTACTGAGCTCATGACATGGTACGATGGTTCACAATAATGTGGAGGCATTCTCTCACTAATACTACACATTTCTGACATCATGCCTGGTTTGTGCTCCATTCCGGATCCCCCCATTGTCATCATTCCACCCATGCCTGACATTCCCTGTCCTTGTCCACCATGTTCCATCATTCCACCCCTGCCTGACATTCCCTGTCCTTGTCCACCATGTTCCATCATTCCACCCCTGCCTGACATTCCCTGTCCTTGTCCACCATGTTCCATCATTCCACCCATGCCTGACATTCCTTCGCTATCATCACCACCATGCTGCATCATCATTCCTCCTGCTCCTGATCCTCCTCCAGCCATTCCACCCATGCCACTACTTCCATCGGTCGTTTGCTGTGTTGGGCTTGTCATATTTGTCATATTTGTCATATTCTGTTGAGCGAACACATTCCCAGAAGATGCTGTAAATATTTTTTCTGAAGATGCACCTAGAGCAACTCCCAGAATTGCCAAGGTAATCAGTATAAATCCTGTATTTCTATTAAGTTGTTTTGCTACTCGTTTCATATAACCACTAGTGAGTGGCAAGCGTTTTAACTTTATCCTTGATATGCATGCGCTTTCAGCAGTTACCAGAATGAAAAGACTGCTTTTCAGTATCGATTTTAATTCTCTTTGTTTAACTCGTAGAAAATGAATGGTTTCTAGAGCCTTCACCACAGGCAAATAAAAAATAAAATCTGTGTCTTAATAAATTATAGATCAGTACCGGGAAAAATATTCTGATTCCATTGGATCAGTTAGAGCAGTCTAATAACGTATTAAAATGTGGAAACGACATAGCCGTAAGATATAGAGCTGACGTGACTCTCTTGTACGTTATTCCTCCGGATGCCAGATATGAGGTACATGACCTTGACTTAAATGAAGGTGATAACAGGATTTTGCCATCACACCCTTTTGATACAGAATCAATTAAAGTTGCCTATTTGCAACCATATAGGTGGTTTGAGTCTTTCCCAAAAGCTTTAGAAAAGAGCATCAGTACACAAGTCAAGGTGCTTGTTGCATGGATAGAGGGAGGGATTCCGTAGCAGCCGAGATAGTACACTATGCAGAACAAAATAGTATCGACTTGATCGTAATGGATACATTCCACAAGACAATAAGAGTGCGTTTGAGTTGGTACCTGGTTTAGAAACTGTTTACAAGAAAAGAACATTAAGGGAAGAAGGCAAAGAATGGTTAGTTGAATCATATACACCCGAAGAATTTGATGTGACGGATCCTGATGATATTAAATGGATGAGTACTAGGTTATCACCTATGCCATGGCATACCCATGATCAACCAATTAGAATAACCAACGTGAGTGCACAAAGTCTTCCTAGAAGTTTTATATCCTTTAGTGAATTTGGGCGTTCACAATTCAAGTCTCAAGAGTCGGTTGTAGGTTGGGATTATCATGAGCTGATGAGGTTTGACATGATTTTTGGGCCCTATTATTTACGAGTCTGATTGAAACTTCTAGACATAGCATCTGGCTACCCCAGATTGAGAATTCAATCTAGCCCAAGGTGGGTCTCATCTGACCTTATTTTAGGCCCCACTTGTAGTATGTGTATATCAATCCATTGGCAAAGTGCCAAGTCATTACATAACTTTCAATTTTCCATGTTCTATGGGCTCAGAGGGACGCATATTGTTTACAATGTGAGTCGTAGAAGTGGCTATATCACACCGTTAACATCGTTTATGTGTCGAAGAATGAACCAAATTCGCTGAATTAAGACCAATTTGTTGTGGCATTGTTATAGAATTGATATGTCATATTGTCATGTGACATCTTTGACTTGACTTGCATATGTATACTATTAATCAAGACTTGCATATGTATGAAAGCATGGTCGTGTGACTTATCATGAGTCGCAAACGAGACCTTATATCCACTTAAAGAGCATAGCACCAAACTTCAGTTCAACATTTATACTAAAAACTTCCGTAAACCGGTGATATATCGAATCACATATTATAATTTTTTTGTCTGGTCATTAAGAGGTAACGCCGATCTAGAAAACTCTTCTTCCACTAGTCTCTAGCTATTAATACTCTAGTTAGGCACAATTGAATATATGATGGTAACTGTTATAAGTCATTTTTTACGATTTTATAATATGAGTCAAAAGTCTCGGTATAGCCGCTGATCTACTTTATCGTATGCAGGGTTGTCAAAGTAATTACTTATATATTTCATATATCGTTTGTTAGCAGGTTTACCAGCTTGCGTACCTGTATTCAGATCACCATAACGAAACCCACTCATAACTTCAGTATAAGTAGATAGTCCAAGAGCAGCTAGGTAATTGGATCTCAGAGGGATGGGAACCAAATTGTACATGATTTTTGGGCCCAGTCACAATCTCAATTTCTGGTTAAAATAGCCCTATCATCTACTATCTAAACTAATCTTTCTACAAATGGCCATGTCTCCTTCCCCTGACTTAGCTGGGTATGAAATGACTGATATTGTTTATAATGCGTAGTGAGTAGTAATTTGTGTGTTGGTTAGCACAAAAAAGTAGTTTCCAGTGCAGGTCGCTTGATAAGACATCTTAATTCGCTTGATAAGACATTTTAATTGATACGAATAGCGTATCGTATATCATTATAAAATTGGATCAGTTTATCAATATGATCCAATGTGCATCATCTCCTGTTGCCTTCTATTCAAATGTAGTACAGCGAGCTCCCAGCGTCTCGTCTGCTATACCTCGATAGCAGGTCAATTGAAAACTGCTGTCACAGAGTTGTTCGATCCTGTCTGGGATACACATACAAACACTCTAACATACACAATCATGGTAGAATGCAACATTTATCAATCTGCCTAGTAAGTTTGGACGGACTGTGCTGGAGGTTGACATAGAACAAGGTAATGCTGTGTGGGTACGAAGCTCATGCTATTCAAATGAGAATGGACCAAAAAAGGTTATTTGGATATGCGTTAATTTTTTAGCACATACCCATCGGCCTAATAGAAAATATATCGGATATTAGTGCCCCTTTCTAAACAGTGCAGATAAAAACTATTCTCAGTGGCAAATGCCTTAGAAATCCTAAAAGTAGGGTCTGATTCTATACTGGGTAATCATGCTCGAAAGACGTGTTGATGATGATTCTTATCAGAATGGTGGTGAGGAGGATGCGGATACGGCCTTGGTGGTCAATCCAAGTTCAGCTAGCGGGTCGACTGGAAAAAACTGGGATAACCTATATGCCCAAATAAAAAATATTCTTGGAGAGAGCCCAAAAGTGGCATTTACGAAGAAAGCAGGAGACGGCATTATTTTGACTAGAGGATTTTTGAAAAATGGGTTTAAGAATATTGTTGCTATTGGAGGGGATGGGTTGATAAATGAGGTTGCAAATGGATTCTTCTCCATTACTGTAAAGGAAGAAGGCAGAGGAGGAAGAGTAGGCAAAGATACTAATGTATTCATTAATGACAGTGCATCTGAAGTACACGAGGAAGAAATACAAGACGTGTTAAAACCAGTAAATCCTAATGCGTTTATGGCTATAGTGCCATGTGGAACGCGGAACGTTCTAGCCAAATCATTAGATCTTCCTTCTCAACTGGAAGATTGTTGTCAGAGGATTGTCAATGGGAAACAAGTAAAAATTGATGTTATAAGCGCAGCAGTAACTCCTATTATGGAAGAGAGTAAGACAGACAGCGTAATTAAGGAAAAATTGGACTCTCATCGAATTTTCCTGAATGCAGCTGAAATTGGGGTAGGCGCAGAGATTATAGATAGATCAAAAAAGATTAGGGAAACAGTAAAGAGTCGTATATTATCCACAATTACCAGCATGTTTGCCACGGTACCGACGTATACCAGTAACATGTGTGAGCTTTCTGTCGATGAAGGACGTAAGAAGCTAATTACAAAGATGACAATGGCTGTTATAGCTAACGGCAGATTTCTTGGAGGAGGATTTATGCCTGCGACAAAGGCACATATTTCAGATGGATTATTGGATATAGTGGTACTAAAAAATTCAGGAAGCTTAAAAATGTTGGACGAGTTTGTGAGAATGAGAGAAGAGTACGATAGTAGCAAAAATAATGGTAATGAATATACTGATGACGGTAACATATTATATACCAGAGCGAAGAAGCTCTCTATGAAATCAAAAGAGCAAGAAAAAAGAGACGTGACAGTTGTTGTAGATGGCGAGCCTATCGGAATTCTGCCAGCAACATTTCAAATTCATCCAAATGCCCTGAGTCTAAAAATGTGAGAAATACACGCAGTGGATGCGTGGCTCAATAATTTGTTATTGACCCGATAGTACTCTTTGAAACCCTACGCAAAAATAAGCATAATTACTTTACAGACCTAGATTGAAAGTAATCGTGTGTCGATCGTGTGACTATCTAGATTTAGACTCCAGCCACGCATAAAGATCACTTAGTACATTAGGTTGTATTGGACCCAATCCAGTCTCCCATTTTGATGAGGGGTAAAAAAGATGCCCAAGGTTTGGATAAGTTATGAATTCATGGTTGACATGGCCTTTTTCATCCAATTTCTGATTTAACAATAATGCTTGTTGAATCGTAGATTGAGAATCGTTTTCTCCATTAAGAATCAATATATTGATCGAAGATGATACATTTCCAATTATATCTAGTGTTGGTAATAGGTTGCGATGAGATTCTACCCATTTCGGACAAATATTATCCACACATTCAGTATTACTAACATTAGTTGCGTTGTTAAATGATTCTATAAAAATGGGTTTTAACTGACTTTGAATACTTATCCTATCAGTAGCATTACCCTGAGTATTAAATAATTTTATCAAATCTTGTGTTACTGATTCAGTATCGTTATGTTCTGATCTGGGGCTTGTCAACAAAATATTCTTTAGAAAGTCATCTTTAGCAATGGTTTGAATCGATAGCTCCCCCGTATTATTTTTGTCTAAAACTTTTTTTGTGTACATTAGGGGGTTTTCTACTAACTGAAAGTCCATTATATCAATGAGGTTTTCTGCTACCGTTCCTATAAGCACAACATTTTCGACCTTTGTAGGATTATCTATTGCAACTCTTGGAGCAATCATCGTCCCTTCACTATGACTGATCAGACTTAGTTTCTTAGGATCGTATACTTTCCTCAGGTTGATTTATTAACATATCAAGGGCCTTTCAAGCATCATGTTTCAGATCGTTGAATGTAACATTTTTCCACACATTACTGTCTAATATCGTGCCATTTGGGCCAATGCCTCTCTTATCATATTTGAGTACTGCAAACCCTCTTTCGGAAAGATATTCAGAAATCTGTCCTAGTGGTTTATAGGTATTGGCTAAGGTTTCATCCATATCGGTTGTACCTGAACCATGAATCAATAGGACTCCAGGATATGGTCCTTTACCAATTGCTGGATAAGATAATTGAGCATTTGTTGATACTCCATTACCAAGCTCTATAATCAGATTTCTGTATCTGGTAACGTTATAATCAGATTGGGCAAACGTTATAGAGAATGGGGATAAAGACGAATTGAACGTGGTCGGTATGAACACGATCAATAGAATACCAAAAAATAAGCTCAAAACTGCAATAGACAATGAAATAGATTTAAAGAATCTCACTAACGGCAGAAATAACAATGCAATATTTAAACCTGGCCCTTACTGTAATTTTGCGTAAAGCAAACTCAGCCCTGAACAATGGCGATCCGTTGTGGGCGAACCCATTGTTGGCCGTGTCACAGATACATAATTGATTGATGAGCGAAAAGGATTTTGAAGTATTTATATCATATTTTAATGAAAATTATTCAATTCGATATAAATCCAGTCCCATCTACTGATATAACGAATGATTTTATTTCACCTCTATCACTAGATGTTGTACTTGCCAGCCATTCTCAGTCCAAGAATTTTGAATATAAAATATTGTAGAAATGTGTGAATTTAGTAGTTACCAAATGTTGTAGCTAAGCGATGTAATCAAATCTAAACTACCTAAGGATGAACAGGAGACGGTTTAAACTCTCATGTACCTCAGTGATCATCATAATGCTTGTTATATCAGCTTCACAAATATCGTCTGTACACAAGTCGCCTCAGGGCCTTTGATTTTCCGGATATTCTATCAGTTTTCTTTTCTTTGATATTACTTAAGGCGTCCCTCTAACTGGAAGTCTTGCAATAGGATTTGCCGTTGGAATTATGAGGGGATAATATGAAGTTGGAGGCGACGAGATCAAAAATGCCTATCCATACCTAATCAAGTCAAGGTTGAACCTGTCGAGTGGTACATTACTCTACGTGATGAATTAGTTCTCTAAAGAGGAATATCCTGCCGGCTTACCAAACTCAATGGTAGTGTAAATTTGAAGACAGCGCCATCGGTTTTCTCCTCCTGCTTACTCTCGGCCCATATTTTGCCACCATGAGCCTCTACAATCCCTTTACATATATACAAGCCTAGTCCCAAACCCCTTTCATCCTTTGTTGCAAATTTTGTAAATAACCTTGGAAATATGTCATGATGTATACCTCTGCCGTTGTCCTTCACACTAACAATAACTTTGTTATGTAAATCGTCCTTCTGTGTTGATATTTCGATGTACTTCACACTTTGTATGGCGGCATCACCCAACTCCTCACCTTTATTGTTGTGTCTGCGGTTTACAGACCAAATGGCATTACTTATGAGATTATTCAATACTTGGGTTACGCGGCTTCGATCTACTTGCACGATGGGAGGAAGGACATTATCATTGTTGAATACGATCTTTACACGTTTTGGATGAGGAAAGTCACTAATCTGGCTCTGAAAGTCTTCTATGACTTCTGAGATGAGAGAATTCATATTTACCACTTCTGTTCTCAGTTTGATAGCTTCACCCTCTATCTTGGTGACATCAAGGATGTTTTCAGCAAGTTTTTGAAGTCGCCTCGCATTTCGCAGAATAACCTTATGATAGGGGGCAAGGTCTATACCTTTATCTAACCTTAGTATCTCTTCAGATAATCCCAAGATTGGTTGTATAGGAGTCCGCAACTCGTGCGCTGCTAGATTAATAAACTCTCTTTGAGCGGCATCATGAATCTGAAGCTTAGCATATAGCTCGCTTTGTTTCCATAAGGTCTCAAATATTGTAAAATATGACATTACAGTCGGCTCGCTTGTTGCATATATCGCAGTACCCATTGCTTCTTCAGGAATAGGTTTAGCATCATCCCTTAATTCTACTACAAGACTAGACTTTCTGTCAACTATCAATATTGTTACTTGTATCTGTAATCCTGTCTCTTCGATGGTCTTCAGCTCAACTTTGGGATACTCATTGCGAATCATTTTTGCGACCTCTAGTACTGAATCATTTACGGGAGTAAGTATCTGGATTGTATCGACCTTTGATTTTTTACTACTTAGTATACTAAAAAGGCTATTTAGTAATCCTGACTTTGACTGACGCAACAAGGTATTCGCTGAGGAAAGCGAAATTAGTATCTCTTTATCAGAAGAATCAAGCATTTGACCAGCTAGGTGCAGTATTTCAACCGGTTCATACATAATCTCGATCGAATTTAATGGGTCAGGCATATTAGGTGGTTTGTGTCCTAATCCGTTGGTGCTGATCTAATAAATATTTCACATTTTCAATGAATTTGTCGCGAGTTACTGGTTTCCTCATAACTTCAGCCATCCTAACCTCAGGAAGTAATGTCATGAGCTCAGCTGTGGCGTCCAAAGCTGTAATGAAGAGAACCTTCATACGGGAATTAATGGACTTTAATCTTTGATATAACTGCAATCCATTAGGATGGGGCATACGGATGTCAAGTATCACGAGATCAAAGTTTGATTCTCGAGCAAATCTCTTGAGTGCAAGTTTTGGGTCAGAAAAACAATGTATAGCAAATCTTTCCTTTTCTAAGAATGATTGATAGGTGAAAAGGCAATCTGGTTCATCATCTATGACTAAGATATTTTGAGGACTTTCCTGAGTCGCCGCTGTTGGTATGTATGATGATGCGTAGCTAGTTACAAATTTATCGATAGCTTGCGGTATACCAGGTTGTTGGACACCTTGCTTCGTTTTCGCACATTCTAGCTTGTCTGATTCATACCTACGTCCCCGTAGCAAATTCTGGTGAAATAACATGGCTTTTAACTTTTCATATTTAATTCGGTCTGCTTTGATACTAGCGTTAGATATAATATGAAATATTGGGTAGAATTGTTTCAAGCCAACAGATAATGCTGAAATTTCTTCGAATTTATAATACTCATCAAAAGTATATAGTTTTTTCAAGACCTGATGAAGGTCACCTCCAATTACCATCGAATTAGGATTAGCTTTATTATTTATCTTTGCACACAGATTCATTGTTGGTCCGAAGAGATCTCTATCCATTGAAAATCGTGATTCAGCCAATTCCAACCTGCCATAGTCAGCGCTTATACGATAACTAATTGGCTGGATACACTCCTCTTCATAGAAACTGTTAATGATATTCCGCAGATCAAGTAATGAAACACCACATTCAAGGACATTCTTGAAGGCCTCTATGTTCTTGAGCTCTGCTGTATTTTGAAAGTAGTAGATCACAGAATCCCCGCCGGTCTTCAGGATCCTGCCCCCGAAGTGGCTGATTATATGGGAGACGGAATTAACGAAGATAGAGTAGAACTTTCTAATCTGGTCCTCGCGAGGCAACGAGGATGTAATAACAGTGGAATCGACGATATCAATCATACAGACACAAAAGTTAGAGGATATTCCATCAAATACTAGCTCTAAAGCGTTATCGTTTATTGTATTAGCCATCGAGCTATAGTTAGAGGGATCTAATTTCCCATCATTAAATTCATTAGATTTAGTATTATCGGTATCAAGGGTCAAAGTTAACACCATTTTCTTCAATTGCTCCACCCGGAGCGGCAATATAGTATTGCATATAATATAGATGCATGATACTTTGTAGATGCATGCATATAAACGTATACGTGTAGCTATAACAATTAAGATAATTCTTCCGACATATTCCTAATTCCACATATCCAGATTGAAACGTTTAGTTCAGGTTAAAGAATCATGCTGCACTAGTTACGCTGGTGGTTGGATCTCACACTAAAATTCATGATATCTGCGTCGATGATGCCGTTGAAATAGTAACTTACGCGGGGCCACCCCACTTCGCCTGCCTCTCCTCAGTTTCCTCTATCAATATGGTCATCTAAGATCCAACATCACTCTTATTAACATATGTTTCCATCTTTATGACTTACTTGCCCGTAGTATCTTTCGTATTAAACCGATCCATTCTCCAATTACATCCCCGATATTGCGGGATTCTGAGGATACGAAAGACGGATGCCACTGTTGTTTTCTAAATCGCAAATCCCCATTGGATGATAACTGGTTTCTATATGAAGTTCCAAGGCATCGATCCTCCTCATTGTATCTTGCTTCTATAGTATCTGTCGCGTATATAAGACGTAACCTCTACGTTTGTCCAATCAGTAGGATCAAACATATATCCCCTCTCCTCAAATCTCTAACTGTTGTGGAAAGAGTAGTGAGTATCTGCGCTGTCTCCAGTCCATGGTTCCAAAAATTCTTCGTCTATAATAAGACAGCACTCACTGGCAAGATTGGACTGTAAATCTGACCCGTGTAAAGCTCAAGGTTATCTGATGCGGTTATTTGACAACTAAGTGACTAGTGAATATTTGGAAATACAAAAAACTAATCATCATCAGTTTTTTAAGTTCCCGTTCCTTCACTCTTTGGTATGGAATTGACATGTATTATTCCGTACGAGACGAGACACGGGTAACAAACAAAAAAGAAGTCTTTTTAATTGTCCATCAAGCAAAATGAGCGTTACTGCCTTTAAGCTTCAGTCAGAATGGACTTAGACTTAATAACATTAATTCGCTAACTCACACTCCGCGATAGATACTTGAGGATGTCTAGTTTGAAACGTCTTATTCTATAGTAGTTAGCTATAGCACATGTTAGATCTTGAAATCTGGGA
>Ga0315553_10002846_pt1 | contig 13701 bp, 12 predicted proteins | sample SalMarSW160140MG_FD_203099 | JGI IMG/M metagenome (GOLD analysis project Ga0315553, IMG submission 203099) | Salt marsh sediment microbial communities from the Plum Island Ecosystem LTER, Massachusetts, United States - Salt Marsh Sediment SW1601-40 ... | reverse complement strand
TCTCGATCATGCCGCGCGTCAATCCCAGGAGCAGGCCGACCCAGATCATCGCGGAGGTACCACGCCAGCTCTGCTCCAGCAGTGGCAGGACATCGGGTCGGAACAGGTAGTAGCCAAGGTTGTTGGCGATGGTGGCCGGGGTGGGGAGCGTTACGCCGCGGATCAGGATCGTGAGCACGACGGGCGAGATCGCCCAGCCCAGGAGCACGATCCTGCGGGAGGTCGAGGGTTCCCCACGCCATACGCGCCAGGTGATCACCCCCAGCACGATCAGGATCAAGAGGCTGACGCCCAGGCGCCAGACCTGAGCTTCAGGGTAGCGGCCCCAGGTGAGGACCTTAAGGTTGCCGGTGACGGCCCCCCAATTCGCCTGGGTAAACGCCCAGGTAAGGAAGCTGCGACCGGCGAAGTAAAGGATGGCGAGTGAACCGAGTGTGAGCAGGGTATTGGCAAGACTGGAGAAGAGGTTTTCGCGCAGCCAGGCGACGAACCCGATGGATATCACAGGAGGTTTCCCAGAGGTCGGACGAGCTTGTGCCATCAGCGCTCCCGGATCTTCAGCCGGTCGTTGGCGAAGTTCATCACGGCCGAGATCATCAGGCTCATTAGAAGGTATGTCCCCATCATAAGGGTGATGACCTGGACCGCCTGGCCGGATTGGTTAAAGATGGTCGATGAGATGTTGTAGAGATCCGGAAAACCAACGCCCACGGCCAGGCTGGAGTTCTTGGCCAAGTTGAGATACTGGTTTGTCAGGGGTGGAATGATGACCCGCATGGCCTGGGGTAGGATCACCAGGCGCAGCACCTGTGATGGGGATAGGCCGGATGCGGTGGCGGCCTCGCGCTGACCCTTCGGGACGGCCAGGATGCCTGCCCGGACGATGTCGGCGATGAAGGCGCCGGTATACAGGACCAGCCCGAACAGGATCCCGGCGAATTCGGGTGTGAGGCGGGCGCCGCCCTCGATCCGCAGGCCAATCAATACGGGATCCTCGATAGCGAGCGGGTTACCGGGCAGGAAGATCCATCCGGCCAGCGGCAGCCCGATGATGATGAGTGCAGACCACAGGCCGGGACGGGTCTCGACCCCGGTCAGAATGCGTTCTTGCAGCCGGCGCCGGTAGACGAAGATACCGGCCACAAGTCCGATCAGCGTAAGGCTGATCCATACTGTGAAACCAGGCTGCGGAACCGCGCGCGGAAAGTAGAAACCGCGGTTGCTCAATGAGAAGGGTCCCACGATCAGGCGGTCTGCCAGCGAAGGAAGTTTTAGGATGATGCCGAAATAAATGAAGAATAACTGCACCAGCAGCGGGGTGTTGCGCATGACCTCGACGTAGGCACCGACGATGCTGCGCAGAAGCCAGTTATGTGAGAGCAGTGCCACGCCGGCCAGGATGCCGAGCAGGGTGGCCAGGACCAATCCGATGCTGACGACCCGTATCGAGTTGAACACACCGACGACGTAGGCCCGCCAGAAGGTATCTATACGCTCGAAGGGCAAACCCTCACCGATGCCAAAACCTGCTGTGCGTTTGAAAAAGTCAAAGCTCAATTCAAGGCCACGCTCATCGAGCGAGGTGAGCAGGTTCTGCACCAGCCAGCGTACGGCCAGCGCGACCATGATCAGGAAGATAACCTGGGCCAGTGCCTGCAGGAAGCGCGTATCACGCCAGAACATCCAGCGGCTAGGGGGTGGGGTCCTCGTGGGGAGCGGGTCTGCAGTCATCGGTCCCAAGATGCAGCCCTACCCGCGGGTAGGGCTGCATCGCTAAGGAAACGCGAGCGTTCGTTTAGCGCCAGGGCGGGGCGTACAGCACACCACCATCGCGTGCCAGCGCGTTGAAGGATCCCGCGCGCGGGATGTCGGTGCCATCCGGTCCCAGATGGCGTTCGTAGATCTCACCGTAGTTGCCGACGGCAGAGATCACGTCCACCATGAAGTCGGGTGCCAGGCCAAGCAGCGCACCAAACTCACCTTCCAAACCCAGCAGTCGGCTGACTTCTGGATCCGTGGGAGAACCCTCGGCGATCTCGGCTACGTTGGCGCTCGTGATGCCTTTCTCTTCGGCGATGATCAAGCCGTTTGTGACCCAGCGAACCAGGTCGCCCCACTGCTGATCACCCTGTGCCCAAACCGGTCCGAGTGGTTCCTTGGACATCGTCTCGGGCAGGATCTTGTGGTCGGTGGGGACGGCCATCGTCGTCCGCAGGCCAGCAAGCTGGGACTTATCGGAGGTCAGACCGTCGCAGCGTCCTTCATCGTAAGCAGCTGCTGTCTCATCCGATTTGTCGAAGACCAATGGATCGTAGGAGGTGCCCCGGGCACTGAAGGCGTCCGCCAGGTTCAACTCGGTGGTCGTGCCGGACAGTACGCAGACGGTTGCTCCGTCCATGTCGGCCAGCGTGTCAAAGCCGCTGTCCCGGCGAACCATCATGCCCTGGCCATCGTAGAAGGTGGTCGTGCCGAAGTCTGTTCCCAGCTCGACATCACGCGAGAAGGTCCAGGTTGTGTTGCGGATCAAGACATCGATCTCGCCTGTCTGCAGCGCCGTGAAGCGCTCGGCGGCGGTCAGCGGGCGGAATTCGACGGAAGGCTCACCGAAGATCGCCACTGCCAGCGCGCGGCAGAAGTCGGTGTCAAAGCCTACGAATTCACCGGCTTCGTTCAGGAAACCAAAGCCAGGCACACCCGAATTCACACCGCAGCGAAGAACGCCATTGCTTTTAACGGCGGCCAGCCGCTCCGATTCCATGACAAACTCTACCGGGACGTTGACCTTGACTTCCTGGGTCTCGACCACGACCACTTCCTGCGTCTCGATCTGGGTGATGATCTCCGGCTCGGCCGGCTGGCATGCACCCAGTGCGACGAGCAGGATGGCGGCACCCAATAGCAATAGAAATACTCTATTTCTTCTCATCTTGGTTGCTCCTCCTCATACATGTGTTGATTTGGCGGATATTAGATGGTATTCAAAATCGGTTCTGAACAGATATAGGGCTGGCGCACCTCCTTATTAATCCCCCTTCGAAAGGGGAAGTTCTTGGGATGTATTTCGATGTGGTCCTGGGTTTCGTTCTCAGTACCTCTGACGATTTCCGTTTGAGCGAAGTTCGTCTATCCTAGGTTAACTTGTTTATCGAGTCAAGCGGGGGCAGGGGATGTGGCGCGGACCAATTTCCCCTTTTGCACTCAAAGTGGTGCGTGGTAGCCTTGACGTGGAGTAATCGTTGAGCTCTCTCATCGGTAAGACCCTCGAGCACTATCACATTCAAGCCCCGATTGGGAAGGGAGGCATGGCAACCGTGTACCGCGCGGTGGATCAGCGCACGGGCGCCGAGGTGGCGATCAAGATCCTCTCCCCAACGATCAGCGCTGACCGCCGTTTTATCAAGCGCTTCCGCCGCGAGGCCGAGCTCGTCAGCCAGCTCAAGCATCCCCACATCGTCCCTGTCCTGGCCTACGGCGAGTCGGAAGGATACGTCTTCACCGCCATGGAGTTTGTTGATGGCGATACCCTCTACCGGCGTATGACGAGCGCGAGAGTGAGTTTCGAGGAATGTGAGCTCTGGATCGGGCAGGTTGCCGATGCCCTCAGCTTTGCGCACTCCCGGGGCGTCGTCCACCGTGATATCAAGCCGTCCAACATTATTCTCTCACGGGATCGGGGAGCCCAGCTGACAGATTTCGGGCTGGCGCGGGCGATCGAGATGCACAGCAGCCTGACCGGGTCTATGCTGATGGGGACGCCGGCCTATGTCTCGCCCGAGCAAGGACGCGGTGAGACGATTGATGCGCGATCGGACCAGTATTCGTTGGGCGTGATCCTGTATGAGCTGGCGACAGGCAAACTGCCCTTCGAGTCAGATTCACCGATGGCGACTGTTCTGCAGCATATCCAGGAGCCTGTGCCGCGACCGCGCCGCTTCCGGCCCGACCTGCCACCGGATGTGGAGGTCGTAATCCTGAAGAGCCTGGCAAAGAAACCTGAACGGCGCTTCGCCAGTGTAGCTGAAATGAACCTGGCCTACCAGGCTGCGCTCGCCGGTCGTCCGTTGCCGGACCTGGAAGGGCTCGGTGCGGCGGCAACCCAATTCATCTCCCCTTACTCGGCTACCAATCGCACACCTTCAGCCCCAGCTCCCAGCGTCCAGGGATCAGATCGACGATCCCGGCGTTGGCTTCCGCTGGCCCTCGTCCCGTTGCTGATTGGTGCTGGATACTTGATGGTCAACTTGCCGGGTGTTGTAGGCAGTGCCGACCAAACGCCTACTGTGCCCCCCACCCAATCTGCAACTGTCCCGGTTACCCCGCTTGTGCTAGGGGTTAGTGAACCAACCAAGGTGCCCGGTGCTCCAGTCCCAGCGGCCTCGCCAATCCGATCCGCCACATGCCCCGATCTTGTGCTCTTTCCTCTGCAGGTATCGGATGACGAAGCATCCTGGCTGGTGGACAACCAGGGAAGTACGGCCTGGGAACTCCTGGATATGAACCTGCTAGACTGGCCAACGGCGAACGGCATCCCTGAACAGGTTCGCTTCGGGGAAGGCATCCTGTGGGAGGGTGCGTACGAACCCGGGATGGAGCTCTCCTTCCGGGCAGGGGCTGATCGCACGCTTGCCCCCGGGGCCTCGACCCGCTTCGTGATTACCTTCCACTTCAAGGCCGGATTGCAGGGCTATGCTCTGGCGCTGAAATTCGACCAGGGGTGCGAAATCTCCGGCACCTGGTAGCTCCTCAGCAAGCCAACTCCTTTTAAACCTGGTGCAGCTCCCAGGGGGAATCTTTTGAACGCCCCGATCCACTTGATACGGCTGGTTGTATAATCACCAGCCGGGAACAAAGGTCCGTTTGATCCCGGTAGGGAGACTATCGATGACTGACCAAAGATTGGCGAACCTGGCACGCATCCTGGTTGAATATTCCACCGCTGTCAGGCCGGGCGACCATGTCGCCATCCTCACCCAACCAATCGCCATGCCGCTGGTGGAAGAAATTTACCGCCAGGTGCTGGCTGCCGGGGGATATCCCTATGTCCAGTTGGGGGGATTAAGATCGCGGGTTGAAACGGAGAACCTCGAATACCTGCTCTTCACCGAAGGCAGCGAGGATCAAATCCAGCACGTCAACCGCTTCGAGAAGATCATCCGGGAGGAATTCGAAGTCCTGATCGCTCTGTACTCGGAATCCAACACGCGCGGCTTGAGCAACGTCGATCCCACCCGGCAGCGCTTGCGGGCAAAGGCGTACAGTGAAGTTACCCGTGTATATCAGCAACGATCGGCGACGCGCGACCTGCGCTGGGCAATAACCTTATTCCCCACCCAAGCCTACGCCCAGGATGCCGAGATGAGTCTGGATGAATTCTCCGACTATGTCTTCCAGACCACCTTTGCCGACCGCGAGGATCCGATCGCAGCCTGGCTCGAACTGCGGGCCGAACAACAGAAGTTGGTCGACCGTTTGAAGGGCAAGAAGCGGCTCGAGGTCAAAGGACCCAATATCGATCTGACGCTCTCAATCGAGGGTCGTGATTTCATCAACTCGGATGGAACCCACAACATGCCCAGCGGCGAGATTTACACCAGCCCGGTCGAGAACTCGGCCAACGGATGGGTGCGGTTCACCTACCCGGCCATCCGTCAATCGCGCGAGGTGGAGGGGATTGAACTCAAGTTCGAGCACGGACAGGTGGTCAAAGCCAGCGCCGAGAAGAACCAGGATTTTTTAATCAACATGCTCGATACGGATCCCGGCGCACGCTACCTGGGTGAGTTCGCCATCGGGACGAACAAGCGCATCAACCGCTTTATCAAGAACATCCTCTTCGACGAGAAGATCGGCGGCACAATCCACATGGCTGTCGGCTTCGGCTTTCCGGAGGTGGGCGGGGTGAATGAGAGCGCCATCCACTGGGACATGATCTGCGATATGCGCGACGGGGGTCAAATCCTGGCGGATGGCGAATTGATCTACGAATCGGGCGAATTCCTATTCTAAGGCTGCCACGAGCAGCGCACAGGAGACAGGATATGGCGGATATCCGCATCGTGCGGCTGGCAAAACTTTTGGTGGAATATTGTGTAGAGGTCCAAGCCGGCGATCGCGTCGTCGTCACGGGCAGCACGCTGGCCGAGCCGCTCATGCTCGCGCTGCAGCGCGAGATCCTGCACGCCGGGGGTCATCCACACCTGATGCCCAATTTCCCCGAAGCGGATTACATCTTCTACTCGGAAGCAAACGAGGATCAGCTGAAATACATCTCCCCATTCGGTGTGATGGCCTATACCGAGTTCGAGGCGATTGTCCAGCTCATGAGCTCGGCCAACACGAAGGTCTTGAACAACATCGACCCTGCCCGTCAGGGGATCCACATGAAAGCCATGACGCCGCTCATGAAAACCTACATGGATCGGGCAGCCAGCAAAAACCTCAAGTGGGCGATCACGATGTTCCCCACACAGGCCTTCGCCCAAGATGCTGAGATGAGCCTCAGCGAGATGGAAGATTTCGTATATGCCGCAACCTTCGCGGACACGGAAGATCCGGTGGGCGCCTGGCACCGCATCCACGATGAGCAGGAGCGATATGTCGAATGGCTGGCGGGGAAGGAGGATGTTGTCGTTAAGGGCCCCAACGTAGACCTGAAGCTCTCGATCAAGGGGCGCGCCTTCATCAACGCCGATGGTGTGGACAACATGCCTAGCGGAGAGATCTTCACCAGCCCGATCGAGGATTCGGTCGAGGGCACGATCCGCTTCACCTATCCCGCGATCCAGGGCGGGCGCGAGGTGGAGGGCGTTGAACTAACCTTTGAGAAGGGCGAGGGGGTCAAGGCCACTGCGAAGAAGAATGAGGCCTTCCTGCTCGAGATGCTGAAGCTCGATGAAGGTGCCCGCGTGGCAGGGGAATTCGCCATCGGCACCAACAAGCGCATCGACCGCTTTACCAAGAATATCCTCTTTGACGAGAAGATCGGCGGCACGATCCACATGGCGCTGGGGGCGGGATTCAAGGAGATCGGGAGTAAAAACGAGAGTGGCCTGCACTGGGACATGATCTGCGACATGCATGACGGTGGACAGATCTTCGTTGATGGTGAACTGTTCTATGAATCGGGCGAGTTCAAGATCTAGAGTTCAACCTTATGCGGTATGGGTGGGGTCCTGAGGGACCCCGTTTTCATTTCCAGAGTACCTCTTACCAGCTGCATCGTATGCATATGCGCGGGCGATGCGCTGTGATAGGGGTGGGTGGGTGCCAAAGAGGAGCACGACCCAGCGGGCAGGGTCCGCATCGGCCAGGTTCTGGTTCGCCAGGCGGGTCATTGCGCTGGCGAAGACATCTGTGAGCCCGGTGCTGCGCAGAGCGAAGTCATCCGCCAGGCGCTCCCTCCAACGAGAGTACGCATTCGAGATCGGCATGGTTACCAGGCCCAGTAGCCCCATGGCAAAAAAGAGGACCGGCAGCCCTGCCGGATCCGCATTGCCCTGCAGCGGACCGCGTCGAACAGCCAGGTTGAGCGCAGCGCTGGCCAGGTAGAAGAGCCCCAGATTTAACAGGCTCTGGACGATGATCCCGAGCTGGATGTCGTTGTGGAGGTGGTGTCCAAATTCATGGGCCAGGACAACTTCCACCTCCTGCGCTGAAAATTCATCCAGCAGGGTGTCACCGAGCACGATACGGCGGGTGCGGCCGATCCCGACCAGTGCCGCGTTCGCCGCCCGTGTGCGCCTGCTCAGATCCATCGTGTAAACCCCTCGTACCCTTGTTCCGGAACGCTCAGCCAGCGCCGACAGTCGGTCAGCCAGTGCGGAATGCTCGCTCCCCAGAGGTCTGAATTTGTAGAAGATCGGCATCAAGAGTACGGGGGCGAGGGCGGTGAGGATCACGGACAGGAACGAGTAGAGCAGCGCAGCCGGGAGCCACCATCCATCGGGGTGAGCGCGGATTAGCGCATACAAACCAAGTAAGAGAGGAACGCTGAAGAACGCGGCCAGGAGCGCACCCTTTAGCTGATCGAGCATCCAACCGCTGCGTGAGCGGGTAGACATCCCGTAGCGGTGGGGAAGTGTGTAACCGCTAATAAACGAAATCGGGAGCGTGAGCAGGGCATAGGGGAGGGCGAAGGCCAGCGCAAAGAGGAGCAGGGCGAGCCACCAGGGTTGGGGAGTGGGAAGCAGGCTGCCGCCGGGAATTGCTCCCGGGGCTTCACGCACCCGGATGCCCAGTCCGGTGAAGATCCAGATGGACATATACAACCCGGAAGTCAACAGTTCGATCAGCAGCAGCTTGCGCCGCTCACGCGCGTACGCCCTGGCCAGCTCTTGCCGCTGCGGATCAAATTCGTCTATTTGTCCTTGCTGCATGCGGGGATTCTATCGCGTTCAGCTGCTTATTGTCGGAAGCGACGTAGGGGCACAGCGCCGCCGTGCCCCTACGAATTACGCATGGGTTGTTTATCGTTTCTCTAAACGCCGTCTAGCGCGCGGCTTGAAGGATCTGTCGCATCTCCGTTGGTGAAAGCTCGACCGGGTTGCCGCGCATGCTGCTCGAGCGGCCCGCCTTCTCCACGAGGTCCGGGATATCAGCATCCTGCAATCCGTATTGATCGAGACCGGGAATGCCCAGTTCCTGGATAATCATCTCCAGCCAGTTAATCCCATCATCTGCGGATGCGTCCGGAAGACCAGTCAACAACCGGCCAAGTTCATTGAAACGTTCGAGCAGCCCTGGATCCTCATCCATTTTGCGCAGGGCTACAAGGTTGATCCGCATAGCATGCGGGAGCAGGGCGGCGCAAATGGCGCCATGGGGTGCCGGGAACATACCGCCAAAGGGGCCGGCGAACCCGTGGACAGCGCCAAGCCCGGCATTGGCCAGAGCCAGCCCCCCCATCAAGCTGGTAACCGCCATCTCTTCGCGGGCTTGGAGATCCTCACCGTCATGGTAGGCGCGCGGGAGCGAGTGCGAGGCCAGACGGATCCCCGTCCGGCAGAACCCATCCGTCATCGTATTGCGGCGTTTACATAGGAAAGGCTCGATGACCTGGGTCAGCGCGTCAAGACCGGTGTAGGCAGTCACTGCGGGAGGCACTGATAGGGTGAGTTTCGGATCAATCAGCGCAACAAGTGGGATCAAGAGCCGGCTGCGCAGGCTCACCTTGACCCGGTGGTCGTGTGAGGCGAGGACTGCATTGCGCGTCACCTCAGTCCCTGTGCCAGCGGTGGTCGGGATTGCCAGATAGGGGAGAGGTTGGTTTCTGATCTCCTGGCCTTCCCCAATCATCTCCAGGAAGGGGCGTGGGTCGCCGCCGTTGGTGACCAGTGCGCTGATCGCTTTACCCCCATCGAGGGCGCTTCCACCACCAAATCCCACGATCAGGTGCGCGCCAGAGGCCAGCGCCTGCCGTGCACCCTCCTCCACCATGGTTACCGACGGTTCCCCGGTGATGCTTAAGATGCTCGTGTTGACGCCAGAACTTTCGAGGATTTTGATCAGCGATCTGGCGCGTTCCGGAGCAGATCCGGTAACAACAAGCGCACGCGCGCCATACTCGTGCGCGATCGGTCCTATTTCGACCAACCGATCCTGGCCGAAGATGATGCGCCCGGTGGTAGAGAATTGAAAGCGAGTCGGTATCACCAGGCTTGATCCTCGGGCCACACACTTAGGTGCGATATCCCCTGGCGAGGTTCGACCATCATCGGTTCGGCCGTCTCGCGCCAGGTCAGGTAGTGGGCCGTCTCCTTATGACGGGCGGTATCTTCCTGCTGGTAATAGGCTTCGACCAGCACGAAGCGCTGTGGATCATCCCGCTGCTGGATGACGTCGAAGCGCGCAACCCCGGGCTCTTTCACGCTCTCCCGGGCATTGGCCTTGATGGCTACCTTGAAGGCCTCGATCGCTTCTTCTTTTACATGTATGTGTACCAGGACGACGATCATCACGATCCTCCTTTAGCTGGATCTGCGCATTCGAGCACGATAGTGAATGGGAAGGGTATCGCATCATCTGCCCCGGCATCCCCCTGATCGAGATATTGGAACAGGAACACCCGGAGTTCTTCTACATGGGAACGGAGCCGTGAAAGATCGACGCCGCGGCAGTGGTCGGGCAGCGGATCCAGCCATTGATGGATGCGCATGAGCAGTTTCGTTGCACCAGCCGGATTGCCACGCTCGAGGTGCAGATGGGCGACGGTCACCTGCAGCAGTGCCCGGTACAGGTAGCCTTCCATCTGGCCGGCTTCCATCCAGGCGTGTTCCAGATCTTCATGCGCTTCAAAGAAGTGACCCGCGTTGTGGGCCTTGATGCCGCGTGATGCAAGTTCAGAGATGGTCCCGTCGCAGGCCGCGGCCAGGGCAGCAAGATCCGCGACCCGTACCCAATCTCGAAGCAGGCCTGCCAGGCCACGCTGGAACTGTCCCCGGGTGACGACCTTGTCGGCGCCGGCCTGGCGCGCAAGCTCAAGACTGGCTTCTTTGACGTGCGGGCCGAAGGCTAGGACCGGGATGCGCCGGGTGGCGGCGGAGGTCTTCGCGATCTGGATCCAATGCGCCCACGGGAGACGCGCCGAACTCGTGTCAAAGAGTAAGAGACCGGGCCGAATTGCAGCCAGCCAGCGGATGTAAGCCGCATCCGGGCCAAGCAGTGGCTCGGTCAGTGGGACCGCCCGTCCAACGCGCTCCGCGGCCGGCCCGAAGGAATCCGGATCGCCGATGACCTGAAGGGTGTACCCCAGATGCCGGGCAGCGTCCTGCAGCCGGGGTTCAATGAAGAGATCCTCGGTGAAGGCCAGGATGACCCCTTTTTGGTTGTGCAACTTGGGGTCTTTGTTTTCGCTTTCCATAGGGTCACATTGTAGCCCACGCGGATGAGATTGCCGGAAGCCGCTCGCCCGGCACCCCGCAGATCTGGATGCGGTCCAGTCAAACAGCCCCTGCTGCAAGGCACCGCATGCAATCTCATGTTATCCGGGCTGGCTTTGTGCCTATTTTCAGCGCCAATTCCACCGCGGATCTGTGAGGCGCAGCAGGCCCGGTTCCTCCAGTTTCACCGGCTCTAGTGGGGTGAACCTGGTCAGGCCAGACATCCTGGTAACCCGGTTCCAACCCACCGGAGCATGGTGCATTACTTTACCGGTGGCGTTCCGAAGTGGATTCGGTTGGTGGGCAGTGGACGGTTACACGCGTGGCAGGACGATCTGATCCTGCTTCTGGTACTTTCCCTTCTTATCAGCGTAGGATGTCGTGCATTCCTCATCGCCCTCGAAGAACAGCACCTGGGCGATGCCTTCGTTGGCGTATATGCGGGCCGGCAGCGGCGTTGTGTTGGAGATTTCGAGCGTCACAAAGCCTTCCCATTCCGGCTCAAAGGGGGTGACGTTGACGATGATTCCACAGCGGGCGTAGGTTGATTTACCGACACAGATGGTGAGCACGCCGCGCGGGATGCGGAAGTATTCCACCGTCCGTGCCAGCGCAAATGAGTTGGGCGGGATGACGCAGATGTCACCCTGGTAATCTACCATCGAGGCTTTATCAAAGGCTTTCGGATCAACGACCGCTGAGTACACGTTGGTGAAGATCTTGAATTCGTCGGCGACGCGTATGTCGTATCCATAGGACGAAACCCCGTAGGAGATCACGCCATCCCGCACCTGGCCCTCCTCGTAGGGCTCGATCATTCGCTCTTCACGCGCCATCTTCGTGATCCAGTGGTCAGGTTTTAAACCCATGCAATCCTCCAGCCTCTATGGTTTCGCTACTGCCCGTTGGGGGTCATCCAGCACGGGGTTTTCAAGGGCACCCAGGCCTTCGATCTCGACCAGCACTTCATCACCGTCGAGGAGCGGACCTACGCCGGCCGGTGTCCCGGTCAGGATCAGGTCACCGGGCTCGAGGGTCATCACGGCGGAGATGAAGGCCACCAGGTGGGTGATGTTAAAGATCATGTCACGCGTCGAAGCCATCTGACGCATCTGTCCGTTCACGCTGCAGGTAATCAGCAGGTCGGCCGGATCGAGTTCGGTCTCGATCCACGGGCCCAGCGGGCAGAAAGTGTCGAAGCCCTTGCTGCGGGTCCATTGATTGTCGGTCCGCTGCAGGTCACGCGCCGTCACGTCATTGGCGATGGTATAGCCCAGGATATAGGATGCGGCCTGGTCCGGGCGGATCCAACGCCCGCGCTGCCCGATCACGACCGCCAGTTCGGATTCGTGCTCGACCTGCTCAGACTGCGGCGGGAGCAGGATCGTCTCGCCCGGCCCGATGACGCTTGAGGGGGGTTTGAGGAAGATGAGCGGGAGTTCGGGAACCTCGGCATCATGCTCGGCTGCGTGGGCAGCGAAGTTGCGGCCGATGCAGATGATCTTACCGGGAGTGACGGGCGCAATGAGCCGGACGCTCTCCAGCGCAGTGGAGGCAGGCTTGCGGCTGAAGGGTTCGAAAGGCGAGCTACTCAGCTTTCCGACCTTCTCACCATCGACCCAGCCCCACTGGGGCTTGGTTCCTTTTCTCGCCTGGTAGCGGACGATTTTCATACGACCTCTCTCAACCTGGGCGTGGGTTACCGTGCGGCATGCCGGCGGGTTTGCAAAGCTGGACCATTATACTGACCCGCGCCGTCTTGCGTGAGGGAAACACGGTCACGGTTTTTTCGCCCACGCAAGATCGTATTGGATCTGCCAGGGGAAGACCTCGATCTCGACCAGGCCCAGGCCGCCGAGCACATCGGCGAAGCGATTGCGCGGGAAGGTTTTCCCCAGGATCCAGCGTGCTTCCCGTCCGACGCGGTTGGTGACCAGCAGCCATCCGCCCGGGCGGAGCACACGCACCAATTCGCGCAGGGTTTCTTCCGGACGGGGTGTGAACTCGAGGATCTCCAGGCTGGCGACGAGGTCAAACGCAGCTTCAGGGAAGGGGAGCGGAACCGCCCAGCCACGCACCCAGGCCGTCCCTGTATCCGGTGTATGATCCCGGCCGAGAGCGAGCATGTGCTTGGAGGCCTCGACGCAGACCAGGTTCGCCTGGACGCCCTCGAGCTGGCACAGGCTCCGGGCCAGGCGGCCGGTTCCGGCGCCTACATCGAGCACGCGTGCATCGGGCAGCGTCCCCAGGACGGCTGCTACCGGTTCAGCGAGATAGCGGCGCTCAAAGTGCGTGTCAAACTGCTTGATGCCATCGTAGCGGTGGGCGGCAAGGTCATACAGCCAGATGACGAAGCGGCCGCCCAGGTGCGTCCCCTCGCACACCCACAGTTCCCAGTAGAGCAGGGTCAGAAAAAGGAGTACCGGGATCAGGATCCAGGGCATCAAGGTGGGGGCATCTCCAGGTTGTTGCGATGGTGGTGAAGTCGGGCAACTATAGCACAGCCCGGGGCGTGTTCAAGCACGCCAGCCCGGCCGGCGCGCGTTGACCCGCGCAGCGTCGGGCGCTATAATCCCTGCGAGGGCGGATAGCTCAGTTGGTTAGAGCGCTTCTCTTACACAGAAGAGGTCGCAGGTTCGAGTCCTGTTCCGCCCACTCTTTTACCCCCATATATGGGGGTTTCTCTTATATAGAGCTTACAGATGGGGGTGTCACGCTTCTATGTTGATTCGGGGGCTCGTTTCTGGTGCAATTTGGTGCAGTTCGATGGGTGTCACTAGCTCATCAAGCTTATCTGCAGCCATAACATCCATACTGGGAATGA
>Ga0315553_10002845_pt1 | contig 13702 bp, 15 predicted proteins | sample SalMarSW160140MG_FD_203099 | JGI IMG/M metagenome (GOLD analysis project Ga0315553, IMG submission 203099) | Salt marsh sediment microbial communities from the Plum Island Ecosystem LTER, Massachusetts, United States - Salt Marsh Sediment SW1601-40 ... | reverse complement strand
CAAGAGATAACTCTCTTGTTCCTCAGGTTAAAAGCCTGCTGCGCTACCTGTCTGCGCCACGAGCCCTATTTGCCTGCCCCAAAGTCTATGGCATCATCGTGCATTACAACAAGTCCCGTAGGTGCAATAAACGACCATGCATGAATGGGAAGCAGTTCTGCCTGAGCAAAGGACGGGGAATTCTGTAGCCATAAAAGGGTTGCGATAAAACACATAAATGGCATCACAGCTAAGGACGGCTTAGCTGTGTGAGCCACTCTTCTATAGGCTTCGGAAGCTAATAAACTTACTCTGTCAACCATCCACATTGTTTTATCAGCAAGAAAAATGCATGACGATGTTTGAAAATGAAGAATCGCACTTTGCGGTCGCGGTTTACTCAGAGAGTAGTTTCATCGGGTTTGTTTTAAAAGCTGCTACTCTTGAAGCATCTATTTGCATTGATAGAATCATAATATGTAAGAGCAATATTGTCGTATTCTCAATTGTACAAAATTGGGGGTATGGGAATATTGAATGACGGTACAAGGGCTGTGTTTGCAACCTTTCTTTTAGTGGTGTTTGGTCTCCTTATTTTGGTAATTTCAAGACTTCATTTTTATTATGAATGGTATCTTGTTCCACTACCAGGTGGAGGTTATGGAGATGGAACTAGATCTATTGCAAGTCCTTCATTCTATTGGATTTCATCTCTCGGATGCATGATTCTAGGAATTGGTAGCGCTTTGACTGTCTTCTATTCACACGCCGCAAAACCTCACAATTTACCAATTCGTCAATCTTTAGAGAATATTGTCTTGCTCACAGCTTTTCTGTTACCCAGTATGTATTCCCATCAACCGAATTTGACGATATTCTATTCAAACACTTGGGTTTATGGCTTTATTAGCGGCTTCAGTCAAATAGCTTTTTTCGTCCCAAATGTTGCTTTTTCGAATCTCGCAATACCTAATGAAATGATGATTGAGCTGGCGAACCTAATTGGTGGTGGAACACTCCTCATATCATATCTTGCTTTCCGAGGAGGATTGGTTGGTTCTCGTGATGTCCAATTTGCGCTCATTCTCAATCTGGGTATTGCAGGATTTTCTATTTCTTATTCGTTTATAGGGGTCATTGTTTTGGGGCTTCAGAGCGCAGCAGTGTTCATTCCAATTCCGGTGATGATTATTACTACTCTATTTCTTCTAAAACATAGACAAAACGAAAAGAGAGTGATTGAGAAGGTAATCTAACAATAAAGTATTCATGGAGAACCTTGTCTTCTCCGACAACTTTAAGAAGAAAATCGAGAGCCGACCGCACTGGATGCCCCTGTAGTGTAGTCCGGTCTAGCATTCAAGACTGTCAATCCAATCGGATTGACCGATGGAACGGACCTCTTGAATCTCTCTCATTCGTGGGAGAGATAGAGACAGACCCGGGTTCAAGTCCCGGCGGGGGCGCCACTCTTTCTTCAATGAATTTCCTCCTACATCGTGACTCAGATAAGGGGAGAATGTCTAATGCACCGAGTATGATGTCCTGTATTGAGATGCTGTTCGATCATAATCTTGCGTGTAGAGAACCACTTCTTCAGACTCTAGAACAGGTGAATGCTGAAGAGTTTGTGAAAGATTTGGGAGTTGGAAAAGGTTCGATTCGAAATATCCTCGTTCACATAATGAACACGGAGAGAAGCTGGATATCATTTCTGGATAGTCGTGATTCTAGGAAAATAGAAACAGAAAGCTTTGACAGTGTCCAATCAATAAGAGAGGTCTGGTCCAAGATTCATGAAGAAACGAGAGAATTCATAGATAGACTCAAGGAAGACCAACTGCAACATGTGAAGAGTGTCAAATGGGGTGACCAAACGATTAGCTTTACAGTGGGAAAAGCATTGATCCATGTGGCAAGCCACGAAACACATCATCGGGGTGTAATGACAGGTTTGATTAGACAACAGGGAATAGAACCTCCAGGTTTTGATATGATTTGAAAGAGGTTGAACATCTAGTGACACGATTTCTAGAAATTTGTTATGATGCAATAAAGAAACAGGAACAAGCAATCCCAAGAACAATTGATGCTGTCGATGAAACAGCAGCGTCAGTCATTGAAGAGAAGAAACAGATTGTCTTGGTTGGTTGTGGCGACTCGTATGCTGCAGCAGATTATGGAAGGTGGGCATTTCTAAGGATAGGACTCAACGCCATTGTTGTGTCACCTGACGAGATTGGTCATCTCCGTATTGGCAAAGACACAGCTGTGATTGGGATAACTGCATCAGGAAGAAGTCTAGCAACTATAGATTCACTCCGGAAGGCTAAGTCACTAGGAGCGACGATTGTTGTACTGACTGATAATAAGGATGGGACTGCTTCGCAAGAAGCTGATCATGTATGGGTTACTAAGTCAGGTGTTAGGACCTTCAATACAAGTCCATCAACACCCACCACAGCAGCAATGGCGTACCTCCTTGCTGTTTCATCAAGATTAGATGATGAGTCTGAAGGAAGACTTGAACAGGATATTAAGCAATTGAAGAGCATTGTAAAGGAACTGATAACTTGGGCTGAAAAAGAAGGAAAAGCAATCGCTCAACTCACTAGTCCCAATGTTCCTATCTATCTCATATCAGAGGGGCCAAACCATGTTGCGGCACAAATTGGGATGATGAAGTTCAATGAATATTCGGTTTTGAAAGGAATCGCAGCAATAAGAGAGGAATTTCGGCATCATTATAATATCTCAATCAATGATCACGAAAGCGCAGTGTTAGTTACAAGAAGTCCTGTTAATTCATCCGATGATGTCTACATGAGTGTACTTACTGATTCGCTCAAGATGAGAGCATATCACCTTCACATTGACGAGCGACTAAGTCTAGGACTTCCATTGGCACAGACTATTCCTAACATGATAGCGCTCCAAATGGCTGCGTATCATTCTGTTCTTAGATACAATCCAGATAAGGAGTCTTTCAAGCTACCTAATGCGGAGGCATTCAAAATCTACTAAATCTCTTATTTTGCACTAGGGCGAAGTGTAACTGGTCAATTGCTTTGCCATATTCCCAATTATCCAAGTTTGGGTAAGTTTTTGGCATCTCCTAAATTTGATTTTAAAAAGTTATTAATGCCCTTGCCGAATGGGCAGCTCTTGTCTAGAGCCAAAGTGTCTAAATTTATAAATTTGAGTTATTTTGAGAGATAGAAGATGAAATCAGAGATCAATGAGAAGATATACTCTAAAGTGTTCAGTGAGTCGAATGAAAGGTACCATATAGAACAAAAGGAGAAATTGGAGAGGATTGTAGATCTCTTTGAACCTTGTGACAGAGTCTTGGATGTAGGATGCGGCGACGGTTGGTTCGGAAAGAGAATAATAGAAGATTTCGGAGCAGATGTCCACGGTGTAGATATTTCAAAGGATGCCCTGAAAAAAGCTGAGTTGTCTGGATTAAAGGTGAAAAGACAGGATCTAGACGGAAATAAGTTGTCCTATCCCAATAATTACTTTGATGCTGTGTTGTGTGGGGACATTATCGAGCACTTGATAAACACAGAATTTTTCCTAAAGGAATTGAGGAGAGTTCTCAAAAAGAACGGGTTTTTGATTTTGAGTGTACCGAATATCGCTACATACTACAACAGGTTGTTGCTCCTAGCTGGTAAGTTTCCAATAGGGATAGAGTCTGCCTCTGAACTCGTCTTCCCACCAATTAAAGCAAAGGGGTTATACAATACCGGCCATGTGAGGGCCTATACTAAGGAAACCATAACTAAGTTAATTGTATACCATGGTTTTAGGATCGAAGATGTGAAAGGGAGTCCAATGGTAGCTCACAATGATCATATACTTGACAAATACAAAAAATATGTTGGGATCTCCAACTCACTGGAAAAGTTCTTCGCCAGGTTCCCAACTCTGGCATCTGTTATACTTGTCAAAGCAAGAAAAGTGTGATGCCCTTGCCGGGATTTGAGCCCGGGTCACAGCCTTACTGCCCACTGTTTCTACGGAGTTTTTGTTGTCACTTTGTGATTCTTCTAAAATCACGATGCAGACCTGAGTGAAGCAGGAACCGAACATCAGTCTTCAGTCTTGATGTCCAAGATTGTCTAAGTTTCGGGGAACGGCGAAAGGTAACTAAGGGGGTAGCTGGAAGCTCAACTTGTGACAGATGTGCTGGAACTCATAGCTGACAGCAAAACGCCAGACAAACGAAAAGAAGTTGTGGAGTACATTAATGCTCATCCAGACGAGTTTGGTGTTGTACTTGATTCCGTTTTCACAAGTAATTCAGATGAAACAATGCAATCCAAACATCACATAATTAGCTTGATAGATCTTCTAAGTGCGAAGCTTGCAATACAGATAATCGAACGAGTGATTGTAGATTCTGATTCACGTATCAAGGTGAAAGGACTACAAGTCGCCTATAGAACAAGGATTGATTCTCTTAACCCACAGCTTGTTGATATTCTTACAGATAAAGCGGAGGAGTTTGAAGTAAGAAAATGGGTGGTTCACATACTTGGAAGCACAGATTCTTCATGCTATGGCCGGATTCTAAGAAAAACAGCACGGGATATCCACGAAGACATAAATCTCAGAAAAGAGGCTGTCTTTGCTTTAACGAAAGTGGCTGATGATGAAACACTGGGAACCTTTTGTGCTCTTCTGGGGGATTCTAGTGTGGAGATGAGGGAGTCTGGTGCTTGGGCTTTAAGCAAAATGAGCGCTCCTGAATCAATTAATTGCTTACTTGCTGCGCTTGAGGATGAGTGTGAAGAAGTGAGAGACTGGGCAATACGTGGACTCAGAGATATGGATGACGCGAAGGCCTTGCAAGGGTTAGCTGATACGATGGCAAGAGTGCCTTCAAATGAACAGGTTCGAATGATACGACTAGTGGTAGAAAGAAGATCAGAGATTATTCTCAGAGCGATAACAGAGCTACTTAGTTCAGAAGATGTTGAAGTGCTCCGTGTGGCAGCCTGGGCTATTGGAGTTTCACCATATCCACCAGCAGTCGTTGCATTGAGAAATCTCTTGGAACATAATGATGAACAAGTTCGCTATTATTCCAAGGTTGCACTTGTTAGAAGTGGAGGAGTAGATTCTTCAGATTTAAATTTTTGAGGACAGACAGATTACATCATCCCTTGATAGAGACCCCCATCAACGAGTAGAAGTGCTCCATGGATGTAACTGGAAATCGGACTGAGAAGGAACGCACACACTGGTCCAAACTCTTCTGGTCTTCCCATTCGACCCAAGGGAATTCTAGCATTGATACTCTCTTCTGTAGACTCTGAAGCTGACATTAGCTCCTCAACTCGTTCTGTATGGATGTAACCCGGACAGACTGCATTCACACGAATATATTCAGGAGCCAGCTCACTAGCAAGTGTACGCATCATACCAATCACTGCTGGCCGGATTGCATTTGACAGTAACAGATTGGTGATTGGTTGTTTTACTGAGATTGAGGTGCTGTATAATATTGATGGGGAATCAGACATCTTCAGAAAGGGAATTGTTTCTCTGGTCAGCCATACTGCACTCATCAATGTGAGATCAATGGCTTTCTTCCAATCTTCGTCTGAAAGGCTTGAAAATGTACCAGGAGGTGGTCCTCCAGCATTAACAAACACACCATCTAATCGCAATATTTGTGAACCAATGTTCTTCATTAATCGTTTGACATCATCCTGCTTGGATAAATCAGCGACGAAATATTGAGCAAGTTCCCCAAGTTCTGAAGAGGCTTCTTTCAGTGATTCCTCATTGCGACCACAAATAATCACTTCAGCTCCTTCATTTGCAAGAAATTTGGCAACACTGAATCCAAGTCCTCGTGAAGCTGCTGTCACGAGATAAGTCCGGTCAATTAGATCGAGATCCATGGTTTAATCTATGCTTTCGTTCCTGATAAGATACATGGCTGTGTTCCAATTTTACATGGATGCAGGAAGTGTAGTTTTTTCATGCCTAGCTCCAAGTGTGATTTCGAGATGCAAGAATGCTGAGCTAAGACGTTGAAATTCGCTTGGCATTTTGAATTCTCCAACCTTTACAGATGCTAGGGCATTCTCAATCTTCCTTATTGAGAGGTTTCTGTTGTCTTTGGAATTGAAGGCGATAAGCACTCGAGTGTCATCGGGATCTGGCATCTTATAGACTGATTGACACTTGATGCCTTTGTTTTCAAGAGCGTGCTTAATCTTGGCTTCTATTGCTTTCATTACTCGAATACACCAAGAATTCGTATGGGCCAGGGTAGTTAAGCACCTGTATTAACTACGTATTACTCAATAGTAGCGCCAAAGGATTCTCGGGATTTCCGAGGGAATATCTTATCATCGGAGTTCTTGCTTTCAACCTTCGTTTGATAAGTGACTACTGGAAAGGTTGCGTGAGTGTGGGAAAGATGGACAAGAAAGGGTTTCACAGATACCTAACGGAAAGGGAGCAACCTATTCCCGAGGGTGAAGTTATTGAAAACATGATGATGGTGGAGAGATTTGAGGAGTTCATAAAGCAGTTTGGAAAGACACTTGAAACTGTAACAGAAACAGAATTCAGTAAATTCTCAGAAATCTTGATTGAAGAAGGTTCTAACACCTATCTCAACTATGCTGCATTGTCCCGTTATGCTTACTTCATCAAAAATATGAACCTATACTTACCAGTGCTTAGTATATTTGATGGCGGCGAAGTGATGAACGTCCTCCATGAAAGATTAGGTGAGCATGTTGGTGAGAAGAAACGTGATGAAATTCTCCCAAAGGCAAACCTACCTTCTTTAGGCATGCCAGATATGGAGAAAATGAAGGTCACCCGAGAAGTAGTAGAGAAGATGGAAAAAGTCCTAGATCCCTCGGACTGTAAAAAAATATTGGCTGATGTTGCTCACGGATTGCCTCGTGACTTCAGAAAGGGAGAACGTGAAAAGTTCCTGAAAGCTGGTAGTATTGATGAATATCTGAAACAGAAACGGGAGAATGCAATCGCAGAGTTAGAGAAGCACAGGGATGAGGGTTCCTTATTCTACAATCAATACATCACTGATGCTGTGGTTGAGTTTGTAAAGAGTCGTCCTGATGTATTGAGTGGTGAAAGAAGGGGAAACACCATCTATCATACAAAGATTCCATACATGGTGCAGGAGTATCTTGAAGCAACTGATGAGAGAAAGAAGCGATACTATGCATGTCACTGTGCGTGGGCTCGTGAATCAATCCTGAATGATGATGTTGATGTTTCATCTAGCTTCTGTCATTGTAGTGGAGGCTTTACCAAAATGCCTTGGGAAGCAGCACTTGATCAGTCACTAGAGTATGAGATGGTAAAATCTGTGCTCAGAGGTGATGATGAGTGCAGTTTCGTCATTCATCTTCCAGAAGATGTGAATTGAAACTAGGAAGTATTGTAAACTAAATCCATCTCTTTTTTCTGAAATAGAGCGTCAAAGCAATTCCTAGGAAAAGCATTATGAGCAGCAAAAGGGGGTAGCTCCAAGGTATGTCTAGTTCAGGCATGTCTTTGAAGTTCATGCCATATATACTGGCAAGCAGAGTAAGAGGTATGAATATTGTAGATATCACAGTCAGTACTTTCATGACTTCATTCATTCTATTACTCACCTTTGAGAGATAAATATCCATTATTCCTGTAAGGATTTCACGGTATGTTTCTAGAAGGTCATTTATCTGAATAGCATGATCGTTAAGGTCTCTGAGGTAGATTTGAGTTGAGGACTCAATCAAAAAAGAACTCTCTCGAAGGAGTTTTCCGGTTATGTCCCTGATTGGCCATATGTTTCGTCTCAATGTGATAATATTCCGTTTCAGATTGTGGATTTCTTGAAGAGTTTCATTTGTGGGATTTTCTGCGACTTCATCCTCAAGTGCCTCAATTCTCTCACTCAGTTCATCGAGTATTACAAAATAGTTGTCAGTAATCATATCAAAAAGTGAATAGGTAAGGTAATCTGAACCTCCCTTTCTGATTCGTCCGAGGTTGTTTGAAATCCTGTTCTTGACCTGTTCAAATAATGGTTTATCAGACTCTTGGAATGAAATGAGGTAGTGATTTCCAAGTATGAAACTCAACTGCTCTGAATCCAATGAACTGTCTTCGGTACTATATTCATATGATCGGAGGATAACATAGATTGATTCCAAAAGCAGCTCTATTTTTGGTCTTTGTTGTGTATTGACAATGTCTTCAAGAATAAGTGGATGTATATTGAAATTGGTGCCTATCTTTTGGATTAAAGCGATATCATTGACACCTTGAACATGAATCCATCTTACAATATCTGTCCTTTCGGATGGAGTGCAATCTTCCCAAGAAACAGTTTTTTGTTCATTGAACTCGTGTTGATTGAAATCAATAATCGTAACTATTGGTTCATGAACATATTTGCGTCCAGTGTGGATTAATGTCCCGGGTAATTGGCCAGCTTTTGCTTTGTGGACTCTCATTTTTTAACCCTTTTTTAGCAATACTCACAGGCTTATTGATATTCGTATATTGATAGACCCTAGTATTTAATTCAAGCTTAGTCACAATGTCTGAATGATGAAGCGAGTGCTGATTCTTGGACCAAGTGGCTCAGGAAAGTCAACCCTAGGTCAAAGGCTTGGTAGAATTCTTGGCATTCCTATTATTCACTTGGACCAAAATTATTGGAAACCAAACTGGATTGAAACACCTGAAGAAGAATGGCGAGAGAAAGTCAATGATCTAATCAGTTCGGAATCGTGGGTTATGGATGGGAATTATACATCGACACTCAAGCTTCGTGCTTCCAAGGCTGACACTATCATCTTCATTGATATTCCTCGAAGACTGTCATATCTTCGTGTATTCACTAGGTTTCTCAGATTTCGAGGTGAAACAAGACCAGACCTTACTGAAGATTGCCCAGAGAAGATTGATTGGGATTTTATTAGATGGATCTGGGATTATCCCAGCACAAGAAAACCGGTGATTCTTAGATTCTTGGAGAAGCAGAAATCAATAAAGAATGTGTTTGTTCTTCAAGGGCAGAGGGAGGTTGAGGAATTTCTGAACTCTATTAGAAGAAATGGAGATAGTCGGGTTAGCTAGATTTGATTCAGCAACATAATTCATTTAATAATTGTAAATGTGCTCTCTTTTATAAGGAGCGATTTACATAGAGTGAATGATTGAGAGATTAAGTAGAGAGTATCTTCGGTTATTCCTTGTAATGATTGATTGAGTTGCTGTTGTGCTCAGTAATACAACACAATACTGGGTTGTTCCGTAATAAACCGAGATGTCCCACTCAGCCACTTAACCCAATTCAAAACTGGTGAAATAGTAGAAGAATTACCAAACAATGGAAGTCTGGTCGGAGAAAACAGGAATGAAACAGAGAGGGTGAGAGAGACATGACGGATATAGTTAGAGAGAAGAAGGTAAACAAACGAAGCGTATGTATGAATTGTGGGGAGGCTACGTTCACGGAGGACTATGTCCGTGGCGAGAATATCTGTACTTCATGTGGACTTGTTGTGTCAGAACATATAGCTGATACAGGACCGGAATGGAGAGCATTCACTGCAGAAGAGAGGAATGCAAGAGCTAGAACTGGAGCACCAATGACTCTTACTATAGCTGACAGGGGTTTATCAACAACAATTGATTGGCGAAACAAGGATGCAAGTGGTAGGGCAATTACAGGTAACACACGCGCGGCCATCTACAGAATGCGAAAATGGCATATCAGAAGTAGGCTTCATAGTTCTCAACTCAGAAATCTTGGTATTGCAATGAGTGAGATGGAGAGACTATCCTCCCAGCTTGGAATTCCACACGATGTTAGAGAAACTGCAGCGCTGATGTATAGAAAATCTCTAGCAAAGAAACTTGTGAGAGGTAGAAGTGTTGAATCAATAGTTGCCGCATCAGTTTACCTTGCCTGCCGTATTCACAGGATTCCAAGAAGGCTCGACGAAGTTGTAGCTGAAACCAACCTAGATAGGAAACAGGTTGGTCATTCAGTTCGTTTAGTTCTTTCTCAAGTCAATATTAATGTACCACTAGCTTCTGCAAAGGACTTGATACCAAGATTGTCCTCAGATCTTCTTCTTGAGGGAAAGACTATCAAGAAAGCTACTGAAATAATCAAGAACGCTGAAGAAAAATTCGTAACAATAGGAAAAGACCCTGGTGGAATCGTAGGAGCTGCACTCTACATAGCTGGGATAATTGAGGAAGACAGGCGTACTCAGAGAGAAATAGCCAATGTTACACGAGTCACAGAAGTGACAATTCGTAATCGTTACAAAGAACTTGTTCGTGTTCTTGGAATCTCAATCAGTGCCAATTCGTAGCTAGATTCTTCTTTATTCTAATAGAGCTTGGATTTGTAATTTGGAAATCCTGAAATTATTAGAAAAGAATTGGTCGGAGCGGCCGGATTTGAACCGGCAACCGGTGGTTCTCCAGGAAAGTAGTCTGAGGTCATCTCAAAACATGTTCAGATGTTATTTTCTGACCAAGTTGTCCTAGCCTTGTGATTTCATCAATTGGATTACCAGTATTGGGATCTATAGCTAAGCATGCGCCATCAATCATTTTGGTCCTGAGCAATCCCTTGGCAATAGGATTGTTTCTCAGATGTGGTGCATCCAAAACTCCCTTTTTTACTGCGCGTACATATGTAACAGGTTCAATGAGTGGGTCTATTGAAGATTCATCACCCAGTGAACGAATAGTCGCTATGAGTAGTTGGGCTTCTTTGACAAGATCATTCTTACGCATCAACACTTCCTTATCGTCTAGCGGGTTTGGCGTTCCGAGAAGACAATCGTGAATGACTTGTCGTGTGATTTTGCAACTCTCAATAACATCGTCTGCAGTTGCAGCATGATCAGCCTCACAGAAACTCACAACATGCACAATATGTGGTTTCAACATCATACCGGTGTATATTGATGATGCAAGTTGACCCTTGCCTAAATCTAAGTCAGGAGGATAAGAAAAAAGGCCGGATCGTACTTGTCTTAGAGAAATAAAATAATGATCATGAAGCGACTCGATAAGTTCATTTTTTGCTAGCATCTTGGCAAGATCCATTTTTGGGGAAGTTCCCAGAGGTGTGTTTAACATGTATTGTGCAATGTAATGTCTAACACCAGCTTTCTTTGCGTTGTATGCGGAAAGATATGCCATGGTAACTGCAATTGTATCATGAGCACTTCTCAGGCTCCAGTGATGTGATTCATTGATTTCTACAGGGATGTCATTCTTTGCGTGCCATCGGTGATTCTCTTGATTCTCAGTGATTGCCTTCTCAAGAGGTCTCGTACTTCTTCCATCCAGCTCGCTGTACCATAGTAGAGGAGTTGCACACCAAGCATTGTTTATGGTATCCTTTAGTAACTGTGCCCAAGATATCAAATCACGAGTACCACTATAACATCTCAAGAGCGGATAGTTACCTCTTCGTGAAGCCTCAAAGATACGCTGCAAATCTTTGGGCGTTCTAATCGGAACACCTCCGTCACCTTCTAGACTTTCATTCATCTCAGGTGGATGAAAGATTGATTCTTGGGCGTTCTGATCAGGTCCAATAGAAATAACATCTAAGACTGAAGCCTCTGCAATTCTTTTGACACCATCTACGGTTTCTTCAATTGTAGACAAACCAAAGTGATGTCTGATGATTGGTATTGGGCTTTTAATGGTCATTCTTGTCATCAAATCTTGTGGATTCCTCTCTTCTGGCGGCATATGTGTGCGACCACGAAGAAAACTAATCGAGTCCTCATCAGTCGAGAAACCAGTGAATATCTCTTCAAAAAGTTCAGTTTGTTCTGCAATCGGTTTAACTGGTGCCGTGCAACCAAGCACCCATCGTTTCCTCTCTAGACCACATTCTGTCGCAGCGTTCTTTAAGTCCCTAAGAAGATTGACTGCGCTGGTCGCTGTGAGTCTGTAACTCACACCAATAACATCAGGGTTGTGTTCTTTCACCTTCATTATCAATTCATCAATGGAAACCGCTGTTCCCAAGAAGATTGTTTCATGTCCTTCTTCCTCTGCGAGCGTGAGAAATCTAAGAACACCAGCCACATGGACGCAATTTCCTATGGCGGCTCCCAAGATTCTCAAATTTCATCCACCTTCAATCCAAACGCATCAGATATCTCGTGAAGCTCTGTATATTTCTCTGGCATGGCTCCATTTCTGACAAATTCCCCTACTTCACTTGGGTTCAATCCCTCAAGACCCAGACTTCTAAGATTCCTTCCACTACTCCAGAAATCATGATTATAGAGCTGACAGGCCATATTGACAACAGTATCTATAGCAGGAGTTTCAACTCCAGCAAGTCGTCCAAGATAGGAGATGGGTACGAGACCGGTGGGTACATCTTCCAATACGTAACGATGATCCAATGATGAGGGGCTGCCTACATCATCATAGGCGTCAATACTTCGAATACACTCACGCAGCGTAGTTCCTTCAGCATCATAGGTGCTCCTCAACCATTCCAGAAGAGATAGAGATTGAGAAACAAACTCATGAGATACACTGATTCTCTCGGCATCCATTCGTTCTATTAGTCGTCCTACTGATTCGGAAATAGCATCATAATAGTGGTTGTATCCACCTTCTTTTGACTCCAATAAACCTGCGCAGAGAATCGTGGGTGTTGGATGTAACATCGCGCCGACGTTATCAAGGCTGGTTTCCATGACATCATTAGCCATATTGAATGTAATTGGAAGTCGTCTAATACTCCTCATAAACCGACGATTATGGGATGCTGGAAAAGCACTTACCTTTGTACTGTTCTTAACCTTGGAAATCAACACAGAGTCTGTTCCAGTAATCCTTGATACGAAGCTGAATGTTTGAGCCTCTCCCAACAAAATTTCATCAGTATAGGATAGTGATCTCAAGATTCTGGCAAACTCGAGTGCACCACCAGTCCTACCCGGCATTAGAAGTATTGTCTGCTCAGATTTTAGGTGGGGAACCATGGACTCTGCTAAAAAAGTATGTGCCTGTGCGGGTACAATAATAATGAGTATGTCACGATCTTCAATGGCCTTAGCTATGTCATCTGTGACCAGTGGGAGATACGCAAATGCCTCAAAAAGACCCTGAACCTTGATTCCTCCTCTTTTCGATATTCTCTCGACATTGGCGATTGTGCGATTATAGAGAGAAACATCAAATCCATGCATAGAGAGATAGCTAGCAAGTCCTCTACCTGCGTGTCCCGCACCTAGTACTGCAACCCTGACAGAGTCTACAGTGTAGTTCTCTAATGCACTCCATGACATGAGTATCACAGCTCTATAGGCAACTCGCAAACTTGGTCATCATCTGTGGTCCTGGTGAACAAATACACCCTAAGCAAGACCAGCATTATCTTGAACGACCAAGAGGTGTAGCTCATCGTTGTTATTCTATCGAGTAGTATTTCTCACTCTATCATTGGCGAATGCTTTTATTAGATTTCCGGAAATCGACGTTTGCCGAAATAAAATTCAGATTTTTGTTGCAAACCAACCCTCTATGAGCTTTGAAGAAAGAATGGTCGGGACGGCCGGATTTGAACCGGCAACCGATGGATCTACAGTATTACTTTCGATGATCTCTCATTAAACTAAATTGTTCGTTTAATAGGATATATACATTACAGAAACCTTAACTTGTAGTA
>Ga0315553_10002844_pt1 | contig 13711 bp, 21 predicted proteins | sample SalMarSW160140MG_FD_203099 | JGI IMG/M metagenome (GOLD analysis project Ga0315553, IMG submission 203099) | Salt marsh sediment microbial communities from the Plum Island Ecosystem LTER, Massachusetts, United States - Salt Marsh Sediment SW1601-40 ... | reverse complement strand
AAACCGTTCACCAAGGGAGGCAAGATAGGTCAGGGCACCCCGCAATCCTGCAATGCCCTCGTGATTCTGGGTGCCGGTTTCAAACTTACCGGGAGGATTGGCCGAAGCGGGACGAACTTTATAGGCATGCAGTCGTTCGAGGTGCTGGCGTTTTCCGTAGAGCAAACCCAGGTGCGGGCCAAAGAATTTGTACGCGGAGATGGCCAGGAAATCACTATCAACCTCCTGCACATCAATGGGCCCGTGGGGTGCGTATTGGACTGCGTCGACGAAGCACAGCGCCCCGGCGGCATGGGCGATTTTCACAACCTGACGCACAGGGTTGATCGTGCCGAGGGCGTTCGAGGCATAGCCGACCGCGATCAAGCGTGTTCGATCCGTGATCATACCCTCCAGCCTCTCGATCTGGAGCGTTCCGTCCTCAACGTCGAAATCCAACCAGTGCACCCGGCAGTCACGATCATCTGCGACCTGCAGCCAGGGGGAGATGTTAGCATCATGATCGAGGCGGGTGACGATGATCTCGTCTCCGGGTTTGAATTCGAGGGCCATTGCATGGCTGAGAGCGAAGGTAAGCGTGGTCATATTTGGCCCGAAGATCACTTCGGAGTCGTGGGTAGCGTTGAGGAATGTCGCCGCCAGGTTGCGTGCCTCGTTAATGACATCGTCCGACTGCTGGCTGGTGGCAAAAGCTCCACCCCGGTTGGCGTTGTAGTGTGTGAGATAGGCGCTCATCTCATCGAGGATATTCTGGTGAACCTGCGTGCCTCCCGGGTTGTCGAAGAACAGCGCTCCTGAGCTCAAGGCCGGAAATTCGGAGCGGATGTGACTGGGATCAAATTTCATTTGTGATTCCTCCGGAGGGGGGGTGCTGGCCGGATAGGCTGGCCGCAAGATAGAATTCGGCTGTTTTCAGATCGTCGGCATTGTTGATATTGAAAAAGCTCAAGCGCTGTGGGTCGAGTTCGTCTAACCGGGAGTCTGTAACTTCGACGACCTGGACGGAAGAGTAAAAGCTGATCATGCGGCGCTCACCGGCCCGTAGAGCCTGGTCGACGGCCTGTAAGCAGATCTCGCGCTGGTAAAGGGCCAGGAGCGGCTCATATCGTCCTCCCGGCATGGGCACGATCACATCTCCCGAAGCCGCCAGACTGATCAAGTATTCCAGGAGTGGCGGCTGAAGAAAGGGCATATCACAGGCGACCAGGAGAACGTGGGCGTGCTGTGCAGCCCCCAATGCAGTATGTAGTCCCTGCAGCGCACCAGCCCCCGGGATAGGATCGGAAACCAACCGCAGGCCGAAGCGGGTGTACCGCGCGGGGTTGTTGGTCGTGATCAGGGTTTCATCCCCAAGTCTGTTCACCCGCGCCAGCACGTGCTCGATCAAGGCGTGTCCACTGAGCTGGACGAGCGCCTTGTCCTGTCCCATTCGGCTTGATCGGCCGCCGGCTTGGATGACAACACTCAACATGGCGCCATTCTACACCGCATCGGTACACATGAGCCGGGTGTTATAATCCGAGCAACACCATGTCAAGCCTGGCCGAACTCCTGGATACAATGACTGCGCCCGGGAAGCTGGTTGAAAGACTCCCCGAGCAGGCGGTGCGCTGTACAGCCTGTGGGCACCGCTGCCTGATCCGGGCTGGAGGGCGCGGGATTTGCAAGGTGCGTTTCAACGCTGGCGGCACGCTCCAGGTACCATGGGGATATGTGGCTGCGCTGCAGTGCGATCCAACCGAGAAAAAACCGTTCTATCACCTATATCCCGGTTCAGATACGCTCACCTTTGGTATGCTGGGATGCGATTTCCACTGCGGGTATTGTCAGAATTGGGTCACTTCCCAGGCGCTGCGCAACCCGGCCTCCGACATCGCCGGTGGCTACCTGAGGCAGATCACGCCGCATGAGCTCGTTGCATATGGCAAGCAGCTCGGTGCCAGCGTAGTCGCCTCCTCCTACAATGAACCACTAATCACGGCGGAGTGGGCAGCCGCGATCTTCACGGAAGCCATTGAACAAGGCATGCGCTGTGCCTTCGTCTCGAATGGCAACGCGACACCCGAGGTGCTGGACTACCTGGCGCCCTACCTGACAGCCTACAAGATCGACTTGAAGAGCATGCAGGACCGCAACTACCGCGCATTGGGCGGCGTATTGCAGCATGTGCTCGATACGATCCAGATGGCGCATGAACGCGGTCTGTGGGTTGAGGTCGTAACGCTGGTTGTTCCCGGTTTCAATGACAGTACAGAAGAATTGATGGATGCGGCACGCTTTATCCGCTCGGTTTCTCCCGATATCCCCTGGCATGTCACCGCGTTCCACCCGGACTACCAGATGCAGGACACCCGTGGAACGGGGGTAGAGACATTGGTCCGTGCGGCCGAGATCGGCGAGGAAGCCGGCTTAAACTTCGTATATGTTGGCAACGCCCCGGGGCGGGTCGCATCGTACGAGGATACCCGTTGTCCGGACTGCCAGAGAATTCTTATTCGCCGCTATGGCTATGTTGTGCTTGAGTACAATCTATTGGGAGACGGCACTTGCCCGGATTGTGGAACCCAGATACCGGGTGTGTGGCCGCTGTCCCCGGAAGGTGTCCGGGTCGGCTCGGAGAGGGATGTTCTCGGCCGGCGTCCCCGTCTGGTGCGGTAAAGATTAATTACCGAAGGTTGGCGGTATTGATGGAGAAAAAACTAATCCTGACATTCGACCCGATCCCGGAGCGGCGTGAAGCGTACTTTCGCTATGCCCTGGGTGAGTTTGTTCCAGCACTGGAGCAAATGGGGCTAAAGATGTGCGAAGCGTGGCACACAGCCTACGGTGAATACCCACTGCGGTTGACTGCTTTTGTCGCCCAGGACGAAGATGTCCTGGAGCAAGTCCTGACTTCGGAAGCCTTCCAACTGCTTGAGACTCGCCTAATGGAGTATGTCGTCAACTACCGCCGCCGCCTTGTGCCGCGCGACAATGGGTTCCAGTTCTAGTAGATCGCTGGAGCGGTAGCCACTCTTTCGGTGAACCACTTCACAAAATAATGTATAATTCCACCTGCCCTGGCGCACCGCACATCACAGCTTCATCGCACTCCGCCCCCAAAACCCACATGCCAGGGTTTTTATTTTCCCCACCAGACTGAAGTGGCCTATCTGGACGCAGATTGTCTAAAACGCGGGTGACACTAGGCACTTGGTCTGTCTGGGTTGAGAGAGTAAAGTTAGTGTAAGCCTGCATCTAGCATAGGGAGAGGTGGATCATGGCCTGTGTAACCTGGAAATCGATCAAGGTCCAGCATTGTGAACGGGTTGACGAGGACGTCGCCCTGCAGGCCCGTGTCGTGTATCCGGCCTCCTTCCTCCCGGAGCAGCCGCCACGCATCCTCGCCCACCGATGCTCAAAAGGCCTTGAGTGCAACCAGATCGACAAGCCAACCTGTTTGTGGGCCGGGACGCTTCCCGGTTTCGATCCTTTCGTCTGAGACGGTACGCTTGGGCCTGCAACCATTGAAATAAAAAGAGCCCGTGCAACCGCACGGGCTCTTACTTTTTGGATGCCTGGTCTAGATTACCCCCAACTCACGCCCTACTCGCTCAAATGCGCCCAGGCCGTCATCGAGATCATCGCGTGAATGCGCGGCAGAGATCATCACACGGATGCGCGCCTTCCCATGCGGGACCGTTGGGTAGCCGAGCGCCATGGCAAAGACGCTTTGCTCGAAAAGGCTCCGGCTGAATCGCTGTGCAAGCTTGGCATCGCCGAGCATGACAGGTGTAATTGGCGTCGTGCTCGAGCCGATATCAAAGCCCAGCCCCTGCATCTCGCGCTTGAAATACTCGGTGTTTTCCCAGAGCTGGTCGACGAGTTCGGTTGATTCCTCCAGCAAGTCGAGCCCGGCCAGACAGGCGGCTACATCAGGTACGGTCATCGCCGAGGAAAAGAGGAATGGCCGGCCACGCTGGCGGAGCCAGTCTACGACTTGCTGGCTTCCGGCGACGACCCCGCCCACAACGCCAAATGCTTTCGAGAGCGTGCCGACTTCAATGTCGACCTGCCCGTGCAGGTTGAAGTGGTCAACGATCCCCCGCCCTCCCTTTCCCAGCACGCCTTCGCCATGCGCATCATCGACCATGATCAGGTGATCGTATTCCTGAGCGACCGCGGTCAATGCGTCCAACGGTGCAACATCACCATCCATGCTGAAGACTCCGTCGGTGACGATCAGCGCCCGGCGGAAGCCATCCCGGTCTGTGGCCAGAATCTGGCGGCGGAGATCTTCTGGATCGCAGTGCGCGTAGCGCACGACCCGCGCCCCTGAAAGTCGGCAGCCGTCAATGATGCTGGCATGGTTGAGTTCGTCTGAGAAGATGACGTCCTCCTTCGACACCAGCGCCGGGATCGTGGCCAGATTCGCCGTGAATCCGGATTGAAAGCTGATGGCGGCCTTCACCCGCTTGAATGCAGCCAGGCGGCGTTCAAGTTCGTTGTGAAGCGACATCGTCCCGGCGATGGTGCGCACGGCTGCCGGGCCAATGCCGAATTCATCGATCGCCTGCTTGGCCCGCTGGACCAGCTTCGGGTGGTTGGCCAAGCCCAGGTAATTGTTGGAACAAAAATTGAGCACCTCGCTTCCATCGACGATGAGCCAGGCGCCCTGCGGGGAACTGAGCGTACGGATGGTGTTGAAGAGCCCGGCCTGCTTGAGCCCGGCGAGCTCCTCCTCGATCCATGCGGTCTTTGTCTCGCTACTCATAAGAAGCCTCACGCTGCGGATTGGGTTGGGGTGTTATGCTGTTGCTGGTCAGCCAGGGCTCGTTTCTGAGCATGGCTGAGGTTTTTCAGGGAGCGCTCACGCCGCATTGCGCTGGCGCGATCGGGTTGCGTCTCGAGGTAAGCGAGCTCGAGTGGCCGGCGAGAGCGCGTATAACGCGCCCCGCGCCCGGCATTGTGTTCGCGCAGGCGGCGGTGGGGATCGGTGGTCCAGCCCGTGTAGAAAGAGCCGTCAGCACACTCGACGATGTATACAAATACCTCTGTCACGTTTGGATTATACGTCGAGCAGGTCGCTCGAGCTATGAGAGAGGACATGCTCCGTGTGGGGTCTTTCTTCCTCAGGCTTTTTTCTCGTGCGGTCTAATGCCGAACAGACTGCCAAAGAACCCCAAACCACCCATGCTTTCAGTCTGGTTCATGTCCTGGAGGGACCAATCTGCCTTCATCCGGGCGTCCAGCCAGGCATAGCGCGAGCGGTCTGCCTGATCGAGGTATTCCGAGAGTGCATCACTGTCTTCCTGAGCCAGGAGCGTTCGCAGACGGTTCAGCTCCTCGATGACGACATCCAGTTTGCTGAGAACCTTCTCGCGGTTGAGCGCGATGCGTTTCTGGGCATGCGTCGGTGTCCGCACGGCCACCAACTGGGTCGCGAAGGCGAATGTTTGCCCCGCCAGGCGCTGAAGCTCTCTCCACGAAGGAGAGCGGATGGCGGCGTGCAGCAAAGCAGCACTCAACAGAGGGGGTAGGTCGTCCGTTGCAGCGATTACCGCATCATGTTCGTCCGGGTCGATAAAGAAGGGTTGGGCATCGAGCAGGGTAGCCAGGTTGACAGCCACGGCCAGTGCGCTCTCAGGTGTATTCGGGGAGGTGGTGATCGCCAGCAGCCCGTCCTTAAAATAGTCGGCACGCGGCTCGCCGGGGTCAAGAGGCGTTTCTTCCAGGCTCTTTGGGCCCACAACCGGCATCGCGGCGATGAAATGACGCCCTTCTGGCAGGAAGTTTTTCGCCCATTCGAACGCCAGCGATTTGATCCCTCCTGTATCGAGGACAAGACCGCCCTCTTTCATCATCGGTCCCAGGTTTTCAAGGTAGATCTCAACTTCAGGAGTTGGGATCGAGAAAATCACCAGATCGGCGTGCTTGATTGCACGCCGCGGGTTTGAGATGAACTCATCGATCGCGCCCATCTCTTTGGCTTGCCGACCAATGGCCTTATCAGCATCAAACCCGATCCGCCGTAGTTCACCTTCCGCATTGGCCAGTGCCAGCCCGATCGATGCGCCGACTTGATCCAATCCGATGATCATCACTTCGTATGCCATGGGTGCACCTCAATTCCGGTTGTCTGCTTGCTGTAGCAGCGCGATCAATGGCTTCAGGTCAGCAGGGGTGGTAGGGCTGAGCGGCTCCTGGTGGCGGCGAATTATGTTGGCCAAGCGTGTCGATCCACCATGCTTCTCAACCAGGTCTGCCCCCCAGCGTGGGTGCTGAACAGCGGTGACAAAGGGCTTCCACCGACCGCTTTCGTTATAATCCTGGCCCATCCTATTTACCAGCCCCGGCGCCACCAGGTTCGCAAGGACCACCACAGCCCGCTGAATGGGGTTGAGAGAACTTAGGGTCTTCCCCACATCATGCAGGAGCGCTGCTGCCAGAAGATCGGGGTCATCCTGGCCGGTTCGAGTCAGCTCATTCAACACCCGCAGGCTGTGCAGTTGATCGGCGCGGTTCATATTGAAAAACAACCCGGCAAGGTCAGGAGAGAGGAATTCGTATACGGTGCCGGGCTCGGTAGACCTGATTCGCGGGAAAACCGAGCGCAGGAACTGCCCCACCCGGTAGGAGATGCCCATGATCAGGATGTGAGGAGGCGGAAAACGCTCAGCGCAGGGCGACCGATAATTGTGCCGAGCAGATCGAGGCCGCCAAAGTTCCCCAAGAGTATCAACCCGAGAATGAGGTACATCCCGTATGGGCGGATGCGGGCCAAGAATGCCTGCCCGCCTGGGGGCAGCAGGTAGTCGGCAACCTTCTCACCATCCAGAGGAAAAATGGGAATCAGGTTGAAAAAGAGCAGGATCAAGTTGATGAAAATAAACTGCGCCATGAGTTCAGAGGCAAAAGTCGAACTGGCGCCAAAGCTGAGCAGGCCGGCGCGGAAAGGGACAGCCGCCAGGATGGCGAGCAGTAAATTGGCGAAGGGTCCGGCGATGGCGACGATCATCATGCCGGCCGGTGTGCGGCGCTGGAGCTGGTATGCATTGACCATGACCGGGCGAGCCCAGCCAAAGCCAGCGATGATCAACATAAGGGAACCAAGTGGATCAAGGTGGGCCAGCGGGTTGAGCGTGAGGCGGCCCTGCAGGCGTGGAGTATCATCGCCGAGTTGATCGGCGGTCCAGGCGTGTGCGAATTCGTGCATCGTGAGGGCGACGACCAACGTAATTAATCGCCCCAGTAATTCGGGCGCGGAAAGTCCTAGCATAAGGGCGATTATACCAAACAGGCGGATGATATAATCTCCGACCAGCCAATCGTTTAAGTGTCAACTGAGGGAAGAAGCATGCTCCCGGATTTAAAGATGGACGAAATCCTGCGTCTGCGCAAACCTCACCCTTGCGGGAGCAGCGATTGGCGCGTGGTTCGGCTTGGCGCAGATATCGGGCTGAAATGTCTTGGTTGTGGACGTCGTATCCTGCTGCCTCGCCGCGAGCTGGCACGGCGAATGAAAAAACGCCTTCCCGATTCGAACGAAGGCGCTTAACGTTGCATCTACGGGGTGAAAGCTTCCCCGCCGTAGGCGATATGAGGTTGGCTCAGAAGTTGGCGATGACGTTGCTGAACATATTGCCTACGCCTGAACCAAACAAGGCCAGCATGACGATGACGACAATGCCCACCAGCATAATGATCATCGCGTATTCGACCAGTCCCTGGCCTCGTTGGGAATAAATAATCATAAATGCCTCCAACAAGGCAAATAATAAGAGCTCAAGAGTGAGTATAAGGCAAATTTGAACAGACCGACAATAGTTCGCAAGTCCATTACACTAGTCCTGTTGGCAGAAAGGCGAGACCGGCGTGCACAAGCTGATGATCCTTTTCCATAAGACTGAAGACACGCTGGAGTTTGAAACTCGCTGGAGCCAGGAATTCGTGCGTCTGGCAGAACAAATGCCGGGATTGCGAAGGGTGGCTGTCAGTCGCGTGCTCGGTGGTCCTGCAGGGGATGAAGATCTACACCTGGTGCACGAATTTTATTTCGACGACCTGCATGCTGTGCAGGCTGCCATGGCTTCCGAAGAGGGGCAGCAGGCTGGCCGGGCCTTGATCTCGATCGCCGGGGAGCATGCCACCCTCGTGTTTGCGGAACACCTGGAGGAAGCTCGATGAGGAAGGGTTGTTGCGTAGGTAGAGAAGATGCTGGTCTCTACGGTCGGAATTTAGGGTGGCGTTGACTCCCTCACGGTGGAGGTGCTGGCTCCCGGCGCTGGCGATTCTCAGTGTCGTCCTGCTGGCCGGCGCCTTATTCTTCTTCCTCGACGTTAATCCTCCCGCAGCCCGGATGGCCAGGCTGCGGAAATATTGGGAAGACCCCCGCCAGCATGAGGATTGGATCATACGCGCAGGCGAGCGCTGTGATGACGCGCCCTTCTTGATGCCAACCGATGGTTACATCGGCTTCCTGTGGGGTGATTCCTTCCGCCCTGGCCATAAACACCAGGGCCTCGATATCTTCGGTCCCAGCGGTCCAGCGGGCCTGGGCGAGACACCGGTCGTGGCCGCGTACGATGGCTACCTCACTCGTGATCCGACCTGGCGGTCGGCGGTGATCTTGCGCATCCCCCAGGATCCGCTGCTGCCGGAGCGACAGATCTGGCTCTATTACACCCACATGGCTGATGCAGGAGGCAATTCGTTCATCGCTGCCGACTTTCCGGCCGGAACATCAGAGCTTTTTGTGGCAGCCGGGACCGTGCTGGGATACCAGGGCAACTATTCCGCTGATCCGGATAATCCAACCGGCATGCACCTGCATTTTTCAATTGTGCGGGATAATGGGCAAGGTCGATTTCTGAATGAACTGCAGATTATGAACACGCTCGACCCCAGTCCGTACCTTGGCTTTGATGTGAGCGCAACTGGCATCGGCGATGGCATCGCGCAGTGCCAGTCATGACCGGAGTGGGAAGAAGTGCTTGATGCGGAAGCACGCTACTATTTGTGTTCGGGATGATCGGCATGTCAGAGTTCGACGATAAAGTAGTTCTTGTAACGGGTGCCGGGCGAGGGCTTGGTCGTGAGATCGCCCGCGCTTTCTCTGCCCAAGGTGCCCGCGTGGCAGCCAATGATCTCACGCCGGTCAACCTGGATGACACCCTGGCAATGATCGCTGATGAGGGTGGTTGGGGGAGGGGGTTCCTGGGGGATATCTCCCGGAAAATGGAAGTGCAAGCACTTGCCACCCAAGTGCTCGAGGTGTTCGGGGCGATCGATGTACTTGTAAACAACGCCGGCGTCGTCCCCCGGATCGACCTGCTCTCGATGGATGAGTGGGACTGGGACCGGACACTTGCCGTTAACCTGAAGGGTCCCTTCCTGCTTACGCAAGTTGTCGGCAGGATTATGGTCGAAGCAAGGGGTGGTGTGATCGTCAATATCGCCAGCGCACAGGCAATCCAAGGGACGTTGGATCGAGGCGGAGCCTACCTGGCGAGTAAGGCAGGCCTACTGGCTCTGACCCGCCAGTCGGCGTTTGAGTTGGCCCCGCATGGGATTCGGGTTAATGCGGTCTGCCCTTCGTTGTCATCCACCCTGGCAGCGTCAGAGCATTCATTCAAACATAGCGAAAGCCATTTTACCGAGACGGACGTCGATGAAATCCGGGCGACCATTGCCCGAGTGGTGCTCTACTTGAGCTCACCCCGGACGACTTTTATAACGGGCGAAGCAATTTCAGTCGATCCGGGCCGGAGCTTGAGCATGAGGGTTGGTCCGGTCCTAGCCGAGGAGGGCTCGTGATCCATGGAAGAGCTTTACGCATACCGCCAGCAGATGGTTGAACAAGCGCGATCCCAAGTGCGCCGTTTACGGGCGGGGATCGAACAGTTCGACTTGGCCGAGATTTTCACCCCGCTCGAAGACGAGGGCTGGAGCGCACACCAGGTTCTTGTCCACATGCGCGATGTGGAGCAGCATGCCTTCCTGGTCCGGGTCGAGGACATGCTCCAGCACAACCAGCCCGACCTCAAGTACTTTGATGAGGGAGCCTGGATGGTTGAGCACTACGATGAGCATGAGCCGGTGGAGGCCATCCTGGCCGGATTTGAACAGGCAAGTTCGCAGCTGCTCGAAGCCGTGGAAGGATCTGATCCGCAATGTTGGAGCCGTGAGGGCCGTCACCCGACACAAGGGCTGCGTTCGGTGCAGTGGTGGTTTGAGTATGCTCTTCGCCACACCGAGGAACACCTCGAACAACTGTCAATCGATTGACGGTCGTACCCGGAACCTGGTATTGGGGACTGAAAGGGAGACCAGCTATGGCGTTCAAAGCAATCCTTCTGGAAGAGCATGGCAAGGTAGGTCTGATCCGCATTAACCGGCCCAAGGCGATGAACGCGCTGGATCGGGCTGTAATGTCTGAGCTGACCGCAGCCCTGCACGTCTATGATGGCAACGAGTCAATCGGAGCGATCGTGATCACGGGTGACGAGCGCGCCTTTGCCGCTGGCGCCGATATTAAGGAAATAGCAGCTGCCGGAGCGGTGGATATGCTGCTCTCAGAACCAATCGAGCTTTGGGACCGCGTGTCCGAGATCCACAAGCCGATCATTGCTGCTGTATCAGGCTGGTGTTTGGGTGGTGGATGTGAACTGGCGATGGCTTGCGATATGATTGTCGCTTCGGAAACAGCAGTATTTGGCCAACCCGAGATCAACCTGGGGGTCATCCCTGGCGCGGGTGGGACGCAGCGCTTGACGCGTGCTGTTGGCAAAGTCATGGCGATGGAGATGGTGCTCAACGACCGCCGGCTGGATGCCAGCGAGGCGTTGCGTTTGGGGCTCATTAACCGGGTCGTGCCGCGCGAGCGATACCTGGAAGAAGCGCTTTCGCTCGCGGCGGAGATAGCCGAGCGGGCACCGCTAGCGCTGCGCATCGGGAAAGAATTGGTGAACCAGGCATTCGAAACCACACTGGCCGAAGGCATTGCCGATGAGCGCAGGAGCTTCTATTTCCTCTTCAGTTCACAGGATCAGAAGGAAGGCATGCAGGCATTCCTGGAAAAGCGCAAAGCCGATTGGAAGGGAAGCTAGTTCATGCCCCCGGATCGCAGCGTGAGAGCGGAAGGCAGCCACCACATAGGAGGTGGTCTTGGTCCATTACCGTGAGCTGGTTAAAGCGCTCTCACGTCTCGAACTCGATTCCCACAGCCGCCTGATTGCCCACGCTGCGCCGGGTAGTGCCCGGCTCCTGGCCGGCGGGGATGAGAGCCTGGTTGCGGCAGTTATGGCGGTGACCGAGACGGTGTGTATGCCCGCCTTCACGTCGCGTGCGGCTATCGTGCCGCCTTTCGGACCCGAGGATAATGGGCTGGCCTACGGCGAGGACGATGCCGCTAACTTCGATTCGGAGATCTTCACACCCGATCTGCCCGTTGATACCGAACTGGGTGAGGTCGCCGAGCTCTTCCGCAACCATCCTGAAACAGCACGATCGGATCACCCGCTGCTTTCTTTTTCCGTGCGCGGTGCACCGGAAAGCATCGAACGCCAGAGCCTGAATGAGCCCCTGGCCCCGATTGGGTGGATGGCTGAATTCGATGCGGATGTGCTGCTGATCGGGGTGGACCATCGGGTGAATGTGGCTCTGCATTGGGCAGAGCGGCAGGTCGGGCGCAAGACATTCGTGCGCTGGGCGCTGACCGAGAAAGGCGTCGTCACCTGCACCAATATGCCGGGCTGCTCGCAGGGCTTCAACGCCATCGAGGAGCGGCTTGGAGGGGAAGTACGCAGAACCGTCATCGGCCCGCTTACCATGGAGGCCATCGCGCTGCGTGATCTGGTAAACATCGCCTCGGCCTGGATCAGAGAAGATCCGCGCGCTCTGCTTTGCGACCGACCCTCCTGCCCCGAGTGTGCGGCGGTCAGGAAAGACGTCCGCCAGCCGGATCCATCGGATCCCGGGCGGCCGGGAGTTGCAGGAACTTTTTGAAGGTAGAGGCTTGAAATCACTTTACTTCGAGAAGGACATCCCCCGTGCGCTGGCTGTCAAGGCTCTGCGTGGCCTCTAGCCCGGCGTGATCTGGAGCCCGATTGCTCCCTTTCGGGCAGCGATCATGGACGATCCACACCTGCCAGGCCCTCACTGGCTGCGGGTGTCCAACCGGCAGTGCGGGATTTGCGCTACGGATATCTCTCTCCTGCGAGTCGACGCAGATCCGCGCGTGGCGATCGCCGCCGAACCCGGGCTGCAGCGCATTTACCTAGGTCATGAAGCGGTAGGTGAAGTTATCGAAGTGGGTGCGGGTGTCACCCGCTTCAGTCCGGGGGACACGGTGGTGATCGAGGCCCGGCCCATCGGGAGCCCGAACTGCCACACACAGGAGATCGAACCCGTTTGCCGGCAGTGCGCAGCCGGTCAGAGCCGTTTCTGTGAAAACGCTTCACTCGGCCGCGGCCCCAACGCCGTTGTGGTCGGGTGGAGCGAGCGTTATGTTGCCCACGAAACGGAGGTTTGGCCAGTGCCGGAGGGGCTTTCCGATGATCAGGCTTCGCTGATCGAGCCGATGGCGGTTAGCGTGCACGCTGTGCTGCGGGCGCTCCCGGCTCCCGGCGAGAAAGTGCTCGTGGTTGGTGCGGGCACGATCGGGCTGCTGACGCTGCAGGCGGCAAGGGCGCTGGCCCCTGATGCGAACATCACCGTACTGGCACGTTACGACCACTAGGCTGAGGCTGCCCGGTCGATGGGCGCCGATCGGATTATATCTGGTAATAAAACCTATGCTTCCATGGCCGAGGTTGCCGGCGCCTGCTACTATCAGGCTCCCCTCAACCGGGGCATGCTGCTGGGTGGATTCGATGTGATCTACGATTGTGTCGGCAGCGCCACCACAGTGACCGACAGCCTGCGCTGGGCTCGGGCACGCGGCCGGGGGTCGTGATGGTTGGATCTTCCTTCGCCCCGATGCGTGTGGACCTCTCCCCCGTGTACTACCAGGAAGTCGACTTGATCGGTGCTCTGACCTTTGGGATCGAAGACTGGCTGGGGTCGGAAGTCCATACTTTCGATATCGTGATTAAGATGCTTCAGGATAGCGCGCTGACCGACGAAGGGATGATCACCCACCGCTTTCCCTTCGATGCCTACCGACAGGCGATCCGGACCGCACAGGATAAGCGCAACAAGTCGATCAAGGTAACGCTAACGTTCCCGGGTGCAAACGAATAACCCGCTTAGACAACCTGGTTGAGTCCCCAACCATACGGTATGTAGCGGATCTTCCAGGTCTCGCCTTTGACCGGTCCGTCCTCAAGTAAGGGCAATAACCAGTTCAGTAGGCCTGTCTTTCCACCAAAATCACCCAGATACCATTTGAATATTCTGGAGAGGAAAAGTGTCCCTGAATCTCTTTCCACATGCAGCCCGCCGCCGCTCAGAAAGGAGCGCATGGCCAGGTCGAGCTGCTGATCGAGTTGCTCGCCGTTGTAGAAAGCTATCGGTGGGCATGAATTGGCGGCGCAGACCAAAGCAAAGTGGATGCGGGGATCAAATGTGGTGACCATGAATTGTAAACGGGGATCACCTGAACTAAAAGGCCGCAAACGCAGGAGGATGTGTCCCGTAATTGCCGATAGGAGGAAAAAGAAGTAGGCTCACCTGAGCAATCGCTAAATCACAAAGGGAGCCTACTATCCCCGGAACTGCCGGGGACTATGAC
>Ga0315553_10002843_pt1 | contig 13715 bp, 19 predicted proteins | sample SalMarSW160140MG_FD_203099 | JGI IMG/M metagenome (GOLD analysis project Ga0315553, IMG submission 203099) | Salt marsh sediment microbial communities from the Plum Island Ecosystem LTER, Massachusetts, United States - Salt Marsh Sediment SW1601-40 ... | reverse complement strand
TTCCTACCATTGTTGGATGTAACTGACAAAAGTACTGGAATTCCCCTACGGTATTAAATGTATGCGAAAACGTTGTGCCTTCGGTAACCAAGGCAGTAGGACCGGCTAAGCCAGAATCGAACTCTGCTCCTTTATTTGCATCATCAAGACCAGTACCTGATGTGACTGTATGAAATGGCGTGTCTGAGGTATCATCATTTGTCCACGTTACAGTGTCTCCAACCCTGACGCTGACAGGACTGGGTGAATAAGCCTTATCGCCTAATGTGGCCGCACCAGGAACTATCGAGATTCCTGTTTCGGTAGCATTTGATACTGGACCGCCGTTATCAATGCTATCATTCTGGGCAAAAGCTAAACCTAATACATGATATGGGGCCAGTGACAGAGTGATTGATGCTATAAGACCACATAAGAGTATTGCATGAATAGGTTTTGTTTCATCCGAATTCTGCGATGACATTTGATAATGATTCACGACACTAGTTATTGAAGGATGATTATATTTATTACCATAAATATCGCAAGTTTTTATTGAAGTGTTAAACACGGTCTTTAACTATTAGAGGATACTCATTTAAGTTGGTATAAAAAAGAATATCTAATGAATAGTAATCAGCAGCAACAGATGCCTCAACTGTGTTTGTTTGCAATAGTAATCTCAACCAGCGTACTAGTAGTACTGCTATTTACATCTACATCAACATCAGGAACAACCTTACTATCAATCCATCATCTACAGCAGAAAGCATTGGCAACTAGTAGTCTTAATAATAATACAACAACAAATGATAATACTCAACTGCCAAAACCATTCACAGGAGGGCAAGTGCCTATAAGTAACTTCACTGCTACCAATACCTACATTGTTCAAGGTCAAACGCCAGAAGGAGGCGTTGACGCCTTCAGCTATGACGGAAGTGGACATTTAAAGCTAAAGTCAGGAGTTATTGATGTAGACGTAGATCCCATTTCTCAGACAGGCATGATTAATGCGACATGGGTTGATAATGAAAACAATAATTGGAGCTTTACTCAGACACAATTTATGCCTGGACAGCAGCTATACTTTGAAGGCATACTACCTAACGGCACTGCCAAAACCATAATTGGTAATGATTCAGTAGCTATCAATCACTGGGAACATGGAAATACTAATGGCGGAGCACCAGTACTTCCCACTGTGTTTACGTATGTAGGTACATGGGGTCCGGGAGAACTATGGAGGAATGGAGAAAATCTTGGGACGGTTGGAGGACATATGATGTTAACTGATGGTGTAAGAGATCCTATCTCCGGAAAAGTCTATGCTGCAGATAAAGCGTCTACATATAATCCAATGAATCCAGCAGATGGGTACTCTGATCCTAAAACTGCTCAAGTGCATCTTATAATTCAATCACCACCTGGTCCAATGACTAATAACTTTCCACCGCAGTTTGACTTTACTGCACATCTGATGTTCTATGATATCGAAGTAAACTAACAGATACCTCCATTTTTTTAATTCCGCATGTACATGATATCCCTAATTCTCATAGCTAAGTAGTATGGCAGCCCTTAGGTAGGTCCTATGGATTTTTTACTTTATTGGTTTATGCTTCCCATTTCTGTTATGATAGCTACTACAGCTATGCTTGGAGGGATAGGCGGAGCAGCATTGTTTATACCAATTTTCCTAATCTTATTCCCGCTTCTAGGGCCTGAATATATCATAGCTGGCCCAATAGCGGCAATTGGTGTGGCTTTGATTACGGAAACCTTTGGCTTTACGTCAGGCTTGATCGGTTATCTTCGAAAGGGTCTAATCGATTTTAAGGTTGCAAGGTCACTTATTATAGTGGCTGTTCCCGCTGCGATCATCGGGTCTTTACTAGGACAGTTAGCAGATCCTAATTTATTGAAAATCTTGTATGGAGGACTTATGTTGATTCTAATGTTTGTATTACTAAGGCGTCCATCTACCGATGAGAAGCAAGAAATCACAAGAAAAACCTTGGCCGGCAAATATGCTCATATCGGACATGAAAGAAAAGAGACATGAAAGAGAAGAGAGAGGTAAGAGACATGAAAGAAAAGTAGTAGACAAGAGCGGTCATATATATGACTATCATTTGTGTCATTTAGGTAAAGGGAGGTCTTTCACTGGAATTGGGGGATTCATTACAGGAATGATGTCTGTAGGAATCGGAGAGGTTCTTATGCCTCAGCTAGTAAGGTCATGTAAGATTCCAGTCCCAGTAGCTGCCGCTACTTCAGTTCTTGTTATAATCATAACAGTCATGTCTGCATCTATCTCACATATTCTGACTCTTGTATCAGAAGGCGGTTTTGAAGTTATTCCATGGGATCTGGTAATGTATACAGTTCCAGGCGTAATTATTGGGGGTCAGATTGGCTCAAGACTTCAGGGAAGAGTATCTTCAGACAGGATGGAAAGAATATTCGGTATTTTATTTGGAATTATCGGAATAGCTATGATCTTTGTTGTATTTTTTCCTAAAAATGGCTAATGTCAGAGATTAGTAATCTTCCATTGAAGCAGGGTTTAACAATTAGGTAAGACTAAAGATAGTGAATCATTCTGCCTTCTTTGCTTGTATGTTTTTCCAAATCAAATATGCAACACGATCCAGCAGCAAGACAGCGTTGTAACGTTATGTATTGGCATAGAGGAAATAATATAATGTATCGATAATTTCAAGTAACAGCGAGGATTATCTAGAGGTAATGGCCAAGATTGCATTAATTGTTGGATCAGTGAGGCGTGATCGTCAAGGAATTAAAGTTGCTCGATGGATGGACAAGAAACTGAAAGGGCGAAACCACGAGGTATATTTTGTTGATCCGTTAGAATTAGATCTTCCTCTACTAGATAGGATGTATAAAGAGATGGAAAATCCTTCAGAGAAAATGATAGCACTTAGAAACAAGATTAAAGCTGCAGAAGGATATGTTGCAGTTAGTCCCGAATACAATCATAGTACCTCAAGTGCATTGAAGAATACGTTAGATTACTTTCTAGAGGAATACTATTTTAAACCATCTGCAATCGTCTCTTATTCACCAGGGATGTTTGGAGGCATAAACGCTGCTGAACAGCTTAGACTAATATTTGCAGAACTAGGTGCGCCTAGTATATCTTCATCCTTTACAATACCTAGAGTTCATAAGGTTTTCAGTGAAGATGGTGCATTGTTGGATGACGCATATAACAGAAGGGTCGATAAATTTCTCGAAGAATTTGAATGGTATGTTGAAGCATTGAAAGCTCAGCGAGAGGCAAAAGGAACTCCTTACTAAAGTTTTCGTCACACAAATCGGCACTGTTAAGAATATTTCCACTTCCTTAGGTTATGAAATTTAGTGCAGGATTCTATGAACTCTTAGCTATTCATCCACTGACTTTGATTTGAGGCGCTAATACTTCTAGTCTGGCAGACCTCGGAAAGCGATATACAGAATGGCTAATGCTATCTAAGTTAAAGGGGGAAAGGAGAGACTACATGAAATTGCTAAACACAAATAAGCAATATTTGGATATTCTCTTTAGAGATGAATCAAGAAACCGTATCATATGAATGCAAGGGTTGTGGCACCAAATTTCAATCCAAGGATGAGCTTACCCAGCATGAAAAGTACGCACAGAATAGAAGATCTGTGTGCTGCTGGCAGTGATGTTATGTTAGCCATCCTGACATGACATTATTATCAAAACATCATAGTCAACCTGCTTTGGTATTCCTATACTCTGGACAAGATATTTCCAAGTTACACCGGGCTTCTTCCTATGAAGTACGACTGTAATGTTAGGTTTTACTGATTTTTCAACTACTTGAGCCGTATCGGCATTGGTTCCCGAAGGAATATCATTTGATACTACATATGCTTTGGAAGAGTTAATTAGATCGATTACTGTTGACTGGGGATCTTTTATTCTCCCTGACGAATATCCAGTGCCGAATAGAGCATCAACTATTCCGGATAGTCGCAGAAATAACATTTAGCAGCATGATAAAACTCCTGTCTCCGTCGATCGATAGTACTGTTCCACTTAACGAATTTTGAGACATAAACTGTTTCACAATAGGTAGCGATCCATTCAATAATATTTCAGTTCTATCAATTACCCCTAGCAATTTTATAATTCCATTTGATTCTGCATATGAAATAAGTGAAGTGTCTAGATCCATGTCGTATTTAGTTTACTACAAGGTCTAGATTTTTGTATAGATAAAGCTTAACATAAGTCGCATATCTTCATTTTGTGAACCATCCCTCTTGACTTGATTGCCAGTTTTAAGCAGAATAAGATCTAGTTTACATTGCTAAGATTCAGGCCAGTTGTTTGGACATCCTTTGCACGTACCTCTAAAGCCTTTGTATATTGGTTCCCAATATATTATCACATCACGAGCTTTATCATAAATACACACTAGAGTTTTTTCAAATCTATCTAGATCTAGATCATAATCGGAGCTACTTTTCATGTTCATCATATCTGTAGTACTGGTATGATTTATTAATTGTCTTCAACAGTTAAAGAAAATGTCAAACAGTTAGACTTTGAAGGGACTATATGAGTTACCCAATGTAGTACAACAAATCATAATCATCACCAGACAGGCATTTTGTCGAACAGTTAAATCGTACTTTGAATCTTTAGAGGAATCACTTTTAAGATCGTGAGCTGGTAAATTGTATATGTCTAGAGATATGACAGAAGAAACAGAATGGGATTCATTGATATCAGAGAAAAAGCTTATTGCAGCTGACTTTTGGGCGCCTTGGTGTCCGTATTGTATGAGATTAAAACCCATATTCGAATCGATCTCAAGCAAATACCCTGATATCGTATTCGTCAAGGTTAATGTTGATGAACAGGAGGGGCTGGCGTCAAGATACGGTATCCAAGGTATACCCGTAATAAAGTTCTTCTGTGAAGGCCAAGAAGTAGGTGAGATTGTTGGATATGTACCTCAAAAGGAATTAGAGAAAAAGATTAGTGAAATAAGTAGTGAAGCTCCTATCTGCTTGGCAAATACCTCCAAAGGCAAGACCAGTCAATGATATAGTGCCTGAAGATCTTTTCTGTACAAGAAATAATAGTTTGTAACCTATTTTTTCACTTTAGTCAGCCCTAGAAAATATTTAGTTTTTGAGATAACTATCTCATGGTTGTGGCTATCTCAGAAGTTAAATGGGACCCTCTAGGATTAGCAACCTTTTTTATGAATTCTAGAGCAGGAAGGCTGGAATGGGTATCATTGTAATTATCTAGATGCTTTATGCAGATAATTAATGATAATTCTGTTTCATCCCATTTTAGTAGACAGTTACAAGGCAATGATACCTCTGGCATTTAGTGCGACCGCTTAGTAAATACCTTATTGTTTACAATGAAATACATCAGATGCATCCACCACAATATTAGTATATTCCCCTCCGTTCTCATCTGCAAGTATCTTGAACTTCCCTCTGCCCATATGTTTGATCTTTGCCTTCATCTCTATTTCATTAATAGACAACGTACACCATGCCGATGAATCGTTTTCTAATTTGTATGCTTCTTTACTATTGGTATTTCCTAAATATTGCATATCTATATGATAACATTAGGGTTAGTTATAGCATTTGTGTTAAAACCTTCAAGAATCAATTTAACGGTTAAAGAGTAGCAGAGGTATGATATCAGCCCATAGCAAATAATCATGGAAAGTTCCAGGAGTTTGAAGAAAGATTTTTTTTCCAATGTCCAATGTGAAGAGGAAGTAAACAAACATGAAGATTAGGTGTGCTGATTGCAATTGTTTTCCAGATGATTGTAAGATTAGCAGTGCTGCAACAAAATGCACAAACTGTACTAAGGATGTATGTTGTTGCTGGAAATATTATAGAATTTAGAATTTAGAACTTTGTTAGCTAAGTTAACTTCGGGTCCCAGGGTTGGAATAGAATAGTATATTAAGAGACATGTCTCTCGTAGAAACAAATTTGGTGTGCAAAAAAGATAAACTTAGTGGACAGATTCCATATGAAATAAATACACATCTTCACAATTATGGAGTAGAAATGTGGAATGTAAAGACAGATGAGATGTGTGATATTTGTAATTCTCACATAGATGAAAAAGGCTATTGTAGATGTGGAGTAGGTTCTGTAGGTTAGGCTACTACTGCTCTAGAGTTAACCCCAAGTCCCTCCGCATATGAAATTTTCTAGATCGTAGTCTCGACTTTGAGTTCACGTTGTGAATCATTCTCATCTAAATATAGTAAATTATTCGTTTTGTATGATTCGATTATATTTTCAGATTGTTTAAAGTCAGCTACTGTACTTTTTGCATATATTTCGGAGGTAGATTGTAATTGTTTATCATTTTGATGACTGTGGCAATATTCTCTTGAGATGTGATCAGAAATTAGCAGACGAGTCGGGTACGAAGGTCTCGACAGACTTACGTGGTCTAATATTTAGAGCTATTGTTCAATATAGTTTCATCTCATATGATCTGTGTCAAATTAGGTTGTTTTGTTCGTAATGCTTTACCGGATGGGATTTGTCCGCCCGGGCTGTCAGGCATTTGTCCTCCCGTACCTAAGCAGGAATTACAAGTAAGACAGGTTCAAAGGGATTCAGTCCGAGTTCCTCTTAATGAGGCAGAAATAATTCATGCAAATTGTGCTACTCATGAATGGCAGGTATAGGTGGCTAATACTTGTGGTGGTGTTAGTCCGGAAGTGTTCCCATACGCACAATGCGTAATTGTTATTGTTGTTGGAATATCTGTGATAGGTCCCTCCCTAAAATTCGCAGGGAGGGGTTCTTGAGGTGTTGACATCGGTTTTAGATATTCTTTGAGATCTTTATTTTTTAGTTCGTTTATGGTTTACGAGAAATGAAAACCACTCCCACATATTCAGATATTGTAAATGTCTTAACTTCCATTGAAGTGGGTCATCGTCATACTCTATACTGACTGCCCGATTCTCCGTTTCATAGAAGTTTTTTAGAATCTCATGGGTCATCTTAATCTCTTCTAATTTTCTACCTCTGACAAAAGTTACAATGAATGCTGTAATGCTGAACACTAACGCGAATGACGCAATAACAGTGCTAGCTATCTCCATAACATCTTTTAGAAATAAAAGAATCTGGTAAGCTAAATATCTTTCGTTCTCTTTGTCTTCTGTGTTTTTTTCGTCTCTGTCTGTTCTATTTTATCGGACACAATGCTATGTTGGGCATGTCTTTCGGTCTTTGTCATATTTTCAGATACTATACTGTAACATCCACCCTGTACCAGATTACTCTGCGGGTTTTTAGTTGATTTTCTAGCCACTATCTTTGGATTAATGATTGACTCCAATCTTATAAAGTGTATCTATCGATAGATGGGGGGGCTATTGTATGAGCCGAAGTTAACAGATATTTGATGAGCCGTTAGGTTAACAGAACCTGAAATCACAATACTTTTATGTTTTAGAAGACCTATATCCGATCAAGTTGATCAAACATGGCTCCTTTTCATCATATATACATCCGACCCTTGAAAGGATTTGGCTCAGGTATTCTACTACTGCTGCTTCACCCTCGCGGTTTACTACTAGTACGATTCTTCTCTCCTTCTCATTTATCTTTGTAATTCTTGTTACTACGTCCAGTTTCTTTATCTTACTACCAAATACACAGCAGCAGGCGTACGCGCATCACATATTAGATGAGATAGATGTCGAGAGCAGACCTATGAGGCTCTGCATATGTGGAGAGGGTATGCTCTTCGTATCCAATCTGGGAAGCCCAGTAGTTTCAATTATCAACACAACAGATGATAGCCTTACAAGTCAACTTCCTATAGCCCAGGGCCAAGGTGGGATCATGGATGTGATTGCCGTGCCAAAGGAGGATATCCCTCGCAAGCTCTATGTAGCTCCATTTGAGGGTGGTGTAGTAGAAGTATATGACGCAATCGCAAAAAGGTTGATAAAGAATATTACGCTTCCTAACGCGGAAAGAACCTTTCCATCTCAGCTTGCGGACAGAGTCATGCAGTCTGTAACTTTGCTAACAGGTGGATGGTCTATGGACTACGATCCCAACAACCGCATGTTATATGTAGCAAACTATAATGGAAATGAAATCGTAATTATCGATACCCTAACAGATACTGTAGTAGGTACAATACCAGTACCTGCGCATCCAATTACAGTAAAAGTAGATCCCAGTATTAATACACTACTGGTTGCAAGTCTGGCAGGCAACAAACTTACATTCATATCTACAGAGTCGAACGAAACAACAAAGACTCTAAGTACCGGTAATGCTCCATGGGGATTGGATATTGATACAACAAGACATCTAGCATATGTCACAAATCGAGGAAGCTACTTTGTTACAGTCGTAGATACTAAAGACCAAAACATAGTCACGAGAATCCCAATAGGAGCGCCAGCTCAAGCCATTACAATAGATGAGGTAGAGAACATGATATACACGTCCTACATGGATCAAGACAAAATACTCAAGATAGATGGTCGTACCAATACTATTTTGACTGTAATTGACATGATGGGAATAATACCACAGGATCTCGTGGTCGATTCAACAAAGACTCACAAAGTATATGCATCTACGAAATTTGAGGACAAGATATTTGTAATTGGACCGAAGTCACTCTCATTCGAATTGCCAGTAATAACAACCGACGCACCTACAACAGTACTCGGATTCATTCAAGGCCATGGGCAGGATGTTGAGGCGTCAGAGCCGTTTCTCAACCTATCAAATAACAGCATAACGATGAACCTGCAGACTGTAGATGGGGGTCAATTAACTTTGGCAATTCCAAGAGAGATTCTTGATGCAAAGCAAGCCAATGGCACGGATTTTGATTACATAGTACATGTAGATGGAAGTCCAGTAGAACATCAAGAGATAACAACAGATGTAGAAGATATTAATGTAGAAATCCCATCAGCAATTCAGCAGAGCAGACAAATCAGCTTCTTGGTACCTCCAGGTTCTACTTCCCTAGAGATTATTGGAACAGAAGCGCTATGATTTAACTATATGAGGATAGAAAAACTGGCGTTTCCAGCAAACCCTTATCTACAGGTGTAAATAGATTATAGGTGAGTACACCTATAGAAAACCAGGACAGGCCTTGTGATTGTAACGATGAGCATCATAGTCATAAAGATAGAAATAGGCATAAGCATGTTGCGGATGAATGTATACATCAAGACGGTTCCAAACACAAAATACATAGCCGATAGAATATGAATCAGAAACTTGATCGTGATTTTACTGATCCCTTTTCAAGATCGACATAGTATACGACTATGACCGAAATCTTATAGCTAATATTTACTGTCGTAGATCTGAGATGGGTTATTTGATTCAATTTTTGTCGTGTACTATACCGAAACTTGTACTGAGATAGCGAAGATACCAGGTCAGGAAGAAAGCAGGCTATTACAACGATCTGGGTCAATCACTTCCCAGTTCGATAGCTAGTAGGGAGTCCTGTACATGTTCCGCCTCTTATTATAATGATTGGAATGAAATTATAAGGTCGTAACGTGTATATGGTAATATCATGATTTTTGAAATGAACCTCAGATCTTTAATACCAAACTCGATTCTATCCACATCTACACTTTTTGTGATATTTTTAGGTTTTACTATCATCACTACAACTAGTAACCTAGTTGTTGTTACTGATGTACCAAGTATCATGCAAACAGTCTATGCTCACATATCAAAATGATATGGTAACATCACAGTTGAATACGGATGGAGTAAAGAACTACCACTTCAGAATGAAATTAATAACATAATAATTGGAGTAGCCGAAGATTCTGAAGAGAATTCTGTACCAATAAGAAATGCACTAACTGATATGAATATCCAGACTAATATGGGGGTATGACAAAAGGGCTACAATTTGTACCCTCTGATAAAGAAGCAGGACTCTTTGAGGCTGAGATTTTTCCAACTAGAATAGGATCGTATAGCTTAGTATTAGATGGTATGATTCAAGAACAGCCTATTAGTGACGAGGTTTCAATCGAAGACGTTGAAAGTAAACAAAGGATTTCCTTTCCACAATCCGCTGGTGACAGTTCGGTCGGAAGTGGTAGCGGAGCTTTCAACATCAATTTCGCAGGCCAATTGTCCAATATCATAGGCCAGACTACTGAGGATGTGGATAACGTGAAACAAGATATCAATACCTTGGCGACCGGTAATGCAGACTTAGATAGAGGCATAGAAAATGTTATGGGCACTTTTGACGCATTCTATATGATAGCCGTAACTGCGATCGGTGCGGCAGCAGGGATCATTATAGGTAGTGCAGCACTTGTACTGACGCGTTAGTTCTATGCTATCCATTACATTCACATCTAACATGTCGACATTCATAGTTTAGTAGAATGTAAGTGTCTTCTGTCTATTCATGGCATTATGGAAACGCCATTTTTTATCAATGATCATCCAGAATGCTCCTCTAGTATTGATTTTTCATTTTTCATAAAACACATACTGAAAGTATGTCAGATTGTGTTCCGAATACTCCTGAGTCTTCTTGATAGGGAACTTGCTGCAACTCCTGCAGCAAATATAGTCGCGCCCACGATTACGACAAGGGGGCCTGCTGGAACATTCACGTAGTTTGATAAAATGATACCCAATGTTGCACTGGCCAATCCGAAGATAGCGCTCATGAGGGAATAGCGAGAGAGAGTGGAGCTGATATTCTTTGCCGCAGCTGCAGGGACTATCACTAGAGCTCCTACTAGTAGTGTTCCAACCTCTTTTATTCCGACTGCAACTATTATGGCAACTAGGAAGAGATAAATCAGATTGATTCTTTCGACCTTTATCCTGCTTGCGATAGCAAGTTCTTTAGAAATCATGCTTACAACCAGTTTCTCGTAAATTGTTCTCGCTACTAAAAGCACACCGACAGATACTAAAACTGTAATTATTGTATCGGTGAGAGTTATTTTAGAAACATCACCAAACAATGCCTCCAATAGATCCACTTCTGGGGTGATAAGAATCCCTATCGCAAGTGCCAAAACGAATAGTACTCCTATGATCGCCTCCACTGAGAGAGTTGTTGATTTTTGAAGATACCAAGTGACAATCACTGTTGCCGCCAAGAATGCGAACGCACCAATGAACGGATTGAAGTTGAACAGTATTCCAAGTGCAACACCTGGGAGAGCAACATGAGAAAGTGCATCACCGACCAGCGCCATATGTCTCGATACCATGATTGAGCCAAGATAACCTGCAGTTAATCCTACAAATACGCCTACTATAAGACCAAAGGTAATGGTATCTGACAGTGTGATCACCTACTCTTTATGATACTCCTCCTCCGATAGAGCGAATTCATTTCCATATATTATGCTTAACAGCTGCGAATGAGTCAGGCTTTTTGAATCACCGAAGAACAACACTCGCTTATTTAGGGCTAACACGTAGTCGGCATAGTGCATCACAACATGTATATTATGAGTAATGAGAAGAATCGTTATTCCAACTTCTTTTTTTAGAGAGTTCACTTTGTCGTAGATGGGTTCCTCAGCTCCTATGTCTACACCAGAGGTGGGTTCATCAAACAGGAGCACGCTTGGGTCGTCCACGATAGCCCAAGCGATCAGAACACGCTGGAGCTCTCCTCCTGAAAGAGATCCGAGGCTTTGTCTGAGAATCTCCTTCTCCAGACCCACCGATCTTATGCAGGCCTCTAAATCTGTCCGGCATTTGAATCTCAGAAATTCCGCGACCGATAAGGGGAAATCCGTAGAAACAAGACTTTGAGGAACATAGCCCATTCTTATTTCATCGTTCCACCTTATCATTCCTGTGTACGGAATCAGATTCAGTAGTGCTCTAAACAAGGTGGTCTTACCCCCTCCATTGGGACCAACGATTGCAAGTGATGTTCCTTTCTTCACTTTGAAACTTATCTCTTCTAGAATTGTCTTGTTCTGCGATTTAACGCCTAACTCAGAGACGACCAATATATCGCTGGCTTCGGCCTGGGACTGGTTAGCACCACTAATCTGGGTTCTGTGGACATCAGACATCTTCAGTTGTTGATCCTTGTAACGTAAAAGTCTTACTCTCCTATAATATGTATCAAAAAAACGATAATGATGAGTATAGATGCAGCTTATCCTAATAACGTTACTAACCATAGAAAAACGTCATATACAAAATAATGTGTGTGTATACCTCTAATTTGATCGTGAACTCCCTCTGTCCCGTCTAATGATACCCAGTAAAATATAGTTCGTCATTCACTGATGTTTTCATATTTATCACTTGACATACAAAGTCATTCTTCTTTTATGAATTGTGGACCTATCCCTTTTATCATTACAGGCAAAATCAACTCAATGATAAGATAGGTCGATAAGATTATCAACATCATATTGGTGGTCCAATGCGTTTGAATCTATAAATTATTCAAAAAACGGCCAGGGTTCTATAGATTAATCACTTGATTGCTAATATTTTTGGCCTCTAAGAGTTCACTATACGTGTAGTAATAGTTCGACGTCTTGACCACTAGAGCTATAAACTACTTTACGATTTGAAACATCTGAAATGTAGTGATTGTCATTGTTTTCGTGCATGCGGTCATTTGCCTCATCGCTTCCAAAGTCACAGAAATGACATTATTGTTAGGTCATTTCCTGCATATAAGCTATCATCCTGTGAATTAAAGAAGTTGTCCTCATACTGCTGATTGTTCAGGTTATCTTCACCTTGTGAAGATTGCTGGGTTGATGCCTCATCATCATCATCATAAAGCTGTTAGCACAATATTCCTTGTCGTCATATCTTCTTTAGTACTAATTTCATATATTCAAAATACCTTTGCCCATCATATTCTAGATGAAATTGATATCAAGAGCAGACCCATGGGACTCTGCATATGTGAAAGAGGCATGCTCTACGTATCTAATCTAGGTGACCCGGGCGTTACCATAATTAATACAACAAATGATAGACTTGCTGGTCAGCTTCCCCTCGCCCAGACAGAACAGCTGGGAGTTATGGACGTAAAGGCAGTGCCACAGAAAGTATATGTTGCTCCTTTCGAGGGTGGGACAATTGAAGTTTATGATTCAGCTGTAAGGAGATATATCAAGTCTATACCTCTCCCAAATGCTGAAACTACATTACACTCTCAGTGACAGAGTACCTCTCCAGGTGACTCTTATTACTGGTGGTTGGTCTATGGATTACAATCCGAATAATCAGATGTTGTATGTTGCAAATTATAACGCAAATGAAATTGTAATTATTGACACCAAAACAGACACAGTTGTAGGTACTATACCTGTTTCTACCCATCCAATTTCCGTGAAAGTTGATCCTGCCATAGATACTTTGGTTGTTGCAAGTCGGGCTGGTAATGAACTCACGTTCATATCTACAACGACAAATAATGTAACTAAGACTTTGAGTACAGGTACTGTCGGTCCGTGGGGATTAGATATTGATACTACAAGACACCTAGCTTATGTTACAAATCGAGGAAGCAGTTACATCACAGTTGTGAACACTGAAAACCAAGAAATAGTAACAACGATTCCTATTGGTGCTCCAGCTCATTCATGGTATCGATAATATTTTTGTCGATGGTATTTTTACATACTACTAATACTGTCTATATGTATCCATCCCAG
>Ga0315553_10002841_pt1 | contig 13718 bp, 9 predicted proteins | sample SalMarSW160140MG_FD_203099 | JGI IMG/M metagenome (GOLD analysis project Ga0315553, IMG submission 203099) | Salt marsh sediment microbial communities from the Plum Island Ecosystem LTER, Massachusetts, United States - Salt Marsh Sediment SW1601-40 ... | reverse complement strand
GCTACGGGCGCGCTGCAATCCAAAAAACTGCCGAGGGGCATTATCAAACGGCCACGGGCGCTTTTCAAGCGAAAAGCGCTCCGCTACTCAGCGATGAATCTCTTGAGGCCGCGCGAGGTGCGCCTGACCAAGCCGTCCGGGCCCAGGGCGATGATCACGCATTCGACGCCGTCCGCCTTGTCGATGAGCTTCACGCCTTCGTCGGGGCCGAGGACGCTGAGGGCGGTGGCGAGCGCGTCGGCGGTGGTGCAGTCGGGTGCGATGACCGTCACGCTGACGGCGGCGCGCGCCGGCTGGCCCGTGCGCGGGTCGACGATGTGCGCGTATCGGACGCCGCCGATGTCGGTGTATTGCCGGTAGTCACCGGAGGTGGCGTAGGCCATGTCGGAGAGGAGGAGGATCTCGGGCAGGCGCTCGCCGGTCTTGCGTCGCGGGTGCTGAATCCCGACGCGCCACGGTGTTCCGTCGATACGGGTGCCGAGGGCATATCCGTCGCCGCCGGCGTCCACGAGAGCGCTCTCAATTCCGTTGGTCTTGAGCGCCTCGATGGCCTTGTCGACCGCGTAGCCCTTGGCAATAGCGCCGAGGTCCACGTTCATTCCCTTGACGGCGAGCTTCGCCGAAGTGGGCCCAAGAATGAGGTGCCTGTATCCGACCAGCTTCTTCGCGGCGGCGACTTCCTCTTTTTTCGGGAGTTCGCCGGTCTCGATCGTTTGCTTCCAGATCTTGATGAGCGGCCCGGCGGTGACGTCGAAGGCGCCGCCGGTGAGTGTGGAGATCTCGAGCGCCCGCTTGAGCACGGCGGCCGTCTGGGCGGAGAGGTGGCGGTCTTTGCCGCTGTTCCGGTTGAGCCGCGAGATTTCGCTCCCGGGGAGGTGGGAGCTGAGGAGGTTTTCGGCCTGGGCGATGGCGGCGAAGGCGTCGTTGATGGCCCGTTCAGCGCGGGGCCGATTGCCGGCGACGACCTGGATGGTGACGGTGACGGAGCCCATGGCGAGGCGGGACTGGCGGAACAGGCGCGGGGCGCCCTCGCAGCCGAGTGCGGCAAGGGCGGGCAGGATCAGGATGGCGCTACGCAGTCTCATCGGTCGTTTGCCAGCGGCGTTCGTTGTGTGCCGCGCCGACGGCGTCGGACAGCCGCCGGAACCTCGCTTCCTCCAGGCGCACGGCGAGGCCGGCGGCGACCTCACGCGGCGCGCGGTGGTTGGAGAACAGAGCGGTCCCGATGCCCACCGCACTGGCGCCGGCCAGCACAAACTCGTACGCGTCGTCCGCGTTCGATATGCCGCCCATCCCGATTAGCGGAACGCGATGGCCCACCGCGTCGAACACCTCGTAGACCTTGGCCACGGCGACGGGCTTGATGGCGGGGCCGGACAGGCCGCCGGTCTTGTTCCCGAGCAGCGGGCGACGGCTCCTTACGTCGATGACCATCCCGACGAGTGTGTTGATGAGCGACAGGGCATCGGCGCCGGCGTCGATGCACGCCCGCGCCACCTGGACGATGCGGGCGGTGTTCGGGGTCAGCTTGGCGATGATAGGGAGTCTGGTCACAGCGCGTGTGGCCTTGATCACCTCGAACGCCGCCTCGGGCGCGGCGCCGAAGGCCAAGCCGCCGCGCCGCACGTTCGGGCACGAGATGTTGACTTCGATGGCCGCGATGTTGGGGGCCTCGCTGAAGCGCCGCGCCACCGCCACGTATTCATCGATGGTCTCGCCGGCGACGTTGGCGATCAGCGGGGTGTCGAGGCCGGACTTGGCGAGGCGCGGCAGGATCTCGTTGACCACGACGTCCACGCCGGGGTTCTGGAGGCCGATCGAGTTGAGCATTCCGGCGGGGGTCTCGGCGACGCGGGGCGGCGGGTTGCCGAGCTGCGGCTTGAGCGTCGTGCCCTTGAGGAAGATCGCGCCGATGTCCGCGTGGCTGAAATCGGAAAAGCGTGCGAAGTCCTCTCCGAAGCCGAACGTCCCCGACGGCACGACGACCGGGCTGGCCATTTCGATGCCGGCGATGGTGGTTCTCAGGTCGGGCTTCATTTCGCATCCCAGTCGATCACGGCCGCGTCGAACACCGGGCCTTCCACACACGCCCGAACGTAAGCCGCCTCTCCGCCCTTGCCCTTCAGCCGGACGGCGCAGGACATGCACGCCCCGATCCCGCAGCCCATCCGCTCTTCGAGCAGGACGTCACACGGGAGGCCGTGCTCGGCGGCGGCCGCCGCCGTCCGCTTCAGCATCGCCCACGGCCCGCACGCGTAGATCTTCGCGTTGGCGGCAGCCTCGGAGCCGTGCAGGAATTCCTCGAGCAAATCGGTGACCAGGCCACGGAAAAAGCCCGGCCGTTCGCGGAGGGTTGCGACGCGGGACGTCGCGCCCAGCGCCTCGAAATCGGTGAGTGCGACGGTGACCTCCGGGTCGACAAAGCTCAGGCGCATGCTCGAGTCTGAAATCTCCAGCGGCAGATCCTCCTCGGTGCCGACGAAGAGAAACATGCGCGCCACGTTGTCGCGGAGGGCGAGTGCGAGCGGGTGCAGCGGGGCGATGCCGAATCCCCCCGCGACCAGCACGGCCGTGTCCGGCAGCTTGCCCGACAGATCGAACCCGTTGCCGAGCGGGCCGATAATGTCGATCTCATCGCCGACCCTGACCTTCGCCAGGGCGAGCGTGCCTCTGCCCACGAGCTTGAAGAGGAGTTCAATGTCGGTCTGCTCGAACGTCCGGTACACGCCGAACGGACGGCGCAGCAGCGCACTGTCGAGCGGCGGGCTGACATTCACGAACTGGCCGGGCTTCACGGCCGCGGCGATGGAGGGGGCGCGCAGCCTCAGCCGGCAATGGCCGCCGGGCAAGGGCGACACGGCAACAACACGGGCGGGCTCGCGGTAGACCGGTTGGCCGGAGGCGACGTGCTTCGAGGCATCCATCTGTGGTGACCCCATGTCGAGGGGAAATCCTATACCTCGCCATCCCGGCAGTCAAGCACATTGTCGGCACGTAACACTTCAGCCACTTGAAGCGGTGCGGTGGCTTGCCCGGCGCCCCGGCCCCGTTATAATGGCGCGGGGACACGTGACGCAGGCGCTCTGACCCGGGGCCGAGAATGGCGGACGTTTTCGCGGAAGTCACCCTGAACATCGCGGTGGACCAAACGTTCACCTACCGTGTGCCGGAGCGCCTCCGCGACGCCGTGGCGCCGGGGCGCCGGGTCCGGGTCCCCTTCCGGAAGCGGCAGCTCATCGGGTACTGTGTGAGCCTGTCGGACTCGACCGACCTCAAGCGGGTTTTGGACATCACGGGGGTGATGGACGAGGAGCCGCTGGTCTCGCCGAAGATGCTCCAACTGACCCAATGGATGGCTGAGTATTACTGCTGCAGTTGGGGGCAGGTGCTGGAAGCGGCGGTGCCCGGCGGAGTACGGCACGGCATCGAGCAGCGGACGGAGACCGTGGTTCATCCGGCAGTTCGGATCGAAGATATTCGCACGAGAATCGAAGAGTTGGAAACACGGTCACCGAAACAGGCACACGTGCTCGATGTGCTCTCGATGCTGGACCACGAGGTAACGCTCCGGGAGCTGGCACGCCTGGCCGACTGCACCCCGGCGCCGATCCGGAGCCTGCACAAGAAGAAGCTGGTGACCTTCGCCCGGCGCAAGATAGCGGACGATCCTCTGTTGTCCCTGACAGCCCGCCGCGAGCGCCCGCTCCGGTTGGAGCCGGCACAGGCCGCCGCGCTCAATTGCATCCTGAGCCTGCGCCGGCGGAAGAAGTCGGGCGTGGCGCTGATCCACGGCGTCACCGGGAGCGGCAAGACGGAGATCTACCTGCAGGCCATCCGGAAGGTGGTGTCGGAGGGCGAGGGTGCGATCGTGCTCGTGCCGGAGATCTCGCTTACGCCCCAGGCGGTGCGGCGGTTCAAGGCGAGGTTCGACCGCGTGTCGGTGCTGCACAGCCACCTGACCGCGAGCCAGCGGAACGAGCAGTGGCGGGAGATCCGGTCCGGCCGGGCGGAGGTGGTGGTTGGCGCGCGATCGGCCGTTTTCGCCCCGGTGCCGAAGCTGGGGTTGATCGTTGTCGATGAGGAATTCGACAGCAGCTTCAAGCAGGACAACGTGCCGCGCTACCACGCGCGAGACGTCGCGGTGATGCGCGGGCGCCTGGAGAACGCGGTGGTGGTGCTGGGCTCCGCCACTCCCTCGCTGGAGAGCTACTACAACGCCCGGGCGGGGAAATACGAGATGGCGTCGCTTCCCGGCCGGGTGCAGGGCCGGCCGCTGCCGCGGGTCGAGACGGTCGACATGCGGAAGGAGCTGGCGGCCGTGCGGCAGTTCCGGTTCCTCTCGCGGCGGCTGGTCTCGCTGATGGAGGAGCGCCTCTCGCGCGGCGAGCAGGTGATCGTGTTCCTCAACCGGCGCGGATTCGCCACCTACGTGTTCTGCGCCCGCTGCGGATGGGCGATGAGGTGCAGGCACTGCGACATCTCGATGACGTTCCACAAGCGGCTGAACCGGGCGGTCTGCCATTACTGCGGCGAGCGAAGGCCGGCCCCGGCGACGTGTCCGGAGTGCCAGAGCCCGGAGCTCAAGTACGTGGGGCTGGGGACGGAAAAGGTCGAGCAGGAGATCCACGCGCGGTTTCCCGGGGTCGAGTGCGCGCGGATGGACTCGGACTCGGTCCGCGGGCGTGGGGCGCACGCGCGGGTGCTCGACGCATTTCGCTCCCAGCGGGTGAAGATCCTTGTCGGCACGAAGATGATCGCGAAGGGGCTCGACTTTCCCAACGTCACGCTGGTGGGGGTGGTCAACGCGGACACCGCCCTGCACCTGCCAGACTTCCGCGCGGGCGAGCGAACGCACCAGCTCGTCTCGCAAGTCGCCGGCCGGACCGGCCGGGGCCCGAAGGGCGGGCTAGTAATCGTCCAGACCTACCAGCCTGAACACTACACGATCCGCTCGGCGGCGGCGCATGACTATGTTGCCTTCGCGGAGATTGAACTGGGACACCGGAAGGCGCTGAACTTCCCGCCGTTCGGCCGGGCCGCACGGATCGTCATCGACGGCAGACGCGAACCCGAGGTCGGCGCCGCGGCCCGAGCGATCGGCAAAGCGCTGAACGCCCACGCGGCCGAGTTTCGCGGGGTGGTGCACGGGCCGCTGCCCTGCCCGATCGAGAAAATAAAGGACAGATTCCGTTGGCATGTGTTACTGTTGGCTGGAAAATGGAGCACGTTGCGCGATATGATAGCGGCCGCCAGGCCCGCCATCCCGAAGAACAGGCGGGTGCGCGTGGCGGTCGACGTGGACCCGGTCTCGATGCTATAAGTTGAGAGGAACCGATGTGCGGAATTTCGCCGACATGCTGATGGATGCGGTGGACACGAAGCGGAGCCGGCTGGTGGTTGGGCTGGACCCGCGGATTGAGTACATCCCGGACGACCTGCGCGAGCCGGCGCTGCGCGCGGGCGGGAGTTTCTGCGGAGCCGCGGCCGAAATGATCCTCAGCTTCAACAAGATCGTGATCGACATCGTGACCCCCTACGTGCCGGCGGTGAAGGTGCAGGTGGCGTTTTGCGAACAGTTCGGCGCGGCCGGCTACCGCGCGTACGAGGACACGTGCAAGTACGCGGCGGACAAGGGGCTGATCGTCATTGGCGACGTGAAGCGGTCGGACATCGGCAGCACGGCGCAGGCATACGCCCACGCCCATCTGGGCGCGACCGAGCTGAATGAGAAGGTGGTCCACCGCGGTCACGCCCACGCGGTCACGGTCGTCTCGTATTTTGGATCGGAGGGGATCGATCCGTTTCTTCACACGGCGGCTGAGGCGTCGAAGGGCATCTTCGTGGTGGTGCGGAGCAGCAACCCGACCGCCTACGAAATCCAGGGCAAAGAGGACGAGCCCGATCCGCTGTACCTTCGCGTGGCCAGACGGGTGAACGAGTGGGGGAAAGACAGCATCGGCGACCGAGGCTACAGCGCCGTCGGGGCGGTGGTGGGGGCGACGTTTCCCGGGGATATACCGAAGCTGCGCGAGATTATGCCCGACGCGATCTTTCTGTTGCCCGGATACGGCGCCCAGGGAGCCGAGCCGTCCGCGCTCAGCCCGGCGTTCGACGCGAACGGGCACGGCGCGGTCGTGGCTGCCTCGCGCCGCATCATTCTGGCGCACCGGGACCCCGCGAATCAAATGTGGGAGCACGACATCGAGCAGGCGGTGAAAGAGGTCAACGCCGACCTGGCGGAAAACCTGCCACCACTGGAAAAGGGCGGCGGGTGAGCCCCGACGGAAAGGAGAAGCCGTGAACCAGAGGTCGAAGCCGACCATCCGGAAGAAGATCGACCACATTGAGGGCTTGGTCTATTCGGATACGGTGCCGATCAAGGACCTCGCCATCTGGGAGACCAAGGAACACGTCACGCCCCAGGAAGCGTCGAAGCAGACGTTCAAGCCGTACACCCTGGGCGGCGAATGGGGCGGGCCGTGGGCCAGCGCGTGGTTCCGCGCACGGTTCGCGTTGCCGGCGTCATTGGCCGGCAGGAACGTTGTCGCCCGCATCACCACCGGCGGCGAGGCGGTGGCCTTCATCCGCCACACGCCTGTGGTCGGCCTGAATCGACACCGGGACGAGGTTCCGCTGCCGAAGAATGCGCGGCCAGGCCGCCGATTTGAGATCCTTGTTGAGGCCGGCGCCAACGATGCGTTCGGCGGATTGGTGGCGCTCCCCCGGGCCACGAGGGCCGAGATCGCCGCGGTCCGCGAAGAAGTAAGGCAACTGTGCTACGACCTCCGGTTCCTGTTTGACGCGATGGAAAACCTGGACGGGTCGAGCGCCCGGTCCGCCGAGATTCTGCACCTGCTGGAGGAAGTGGCGGGCTCCTTCGATTTCGACGCGCCGGATCCGGACAAGGAGGCCGCCCGGGCGCGGCGGATCCTCCGGCCGCTGTTCGCGCGGCAGGCGAACGCGTCGTCGACGGAGGCGACGCTTTCCGGTCACGCACACATCGACGTGGCGTGGAAGTGGCCGCTCGCCGAAACGACGCGGAAGTGCGCCCGGACGTTCTCCAGCGTCATCGCGTACATGGACCGGTTCCCCGAGTTCCGCTTCACGCAGACCCAGGCCTACCTGTACGAGGTGACCCGGCGGCGATACCCGAAGCTTTACCGGCGCATCTGCGACGCGATCAAAGCCCGCAAGTGGGAAGTCTCGACCGGGATGTACGTCGAAGCCGACTGCAACGTCACCTCCGGCGAGTCGCTCGTGCGGCAGGTGATGTTCGGCAAGCGGTTCGCCCGCGAAGAGTTCGGCGCGGATGTGGACGTCCTCGTGCTGCCCGACGTGTTCGGCTACAGCGCGCAACTGCCGCAGATCCTGAGAAGGGCGGGCGTCGAGTTCTTCACCACGCAGAAGTTGAGCTGGAACGAGACCAACAAGTTTCCGTTCAACTCGTTCACGTGGGAGGGTATCGACGGGAGCGAAGTGCTGGTCCACTTCCTGCCCGGACACGACTACAATTCGAATGTTTCCCCAGGCCACCTGATCCAGACGGAACAACGGCACGCGGAGAAGGGGCACAGCAAGCCGATGCTGTATCAGTATGGCTACGGAGACGGCGGCGGCGGCCCGACGCCGCAGATGATCGAGTTCGGCCGCCGCGCGAGGAACTTCGAAGGGCTGCCGCGCTGCCGGCCGGGGTTCATACGCGATTTCTTCCACACCCTCCGGCGCGACTCGAAGGACCTGCCGCGATGGGTCGGCGAGCTGTACCTCGAGTTCCACCGCGGCACATACACCACGCAGGCGAAAACCAAGCTCCTGAACCGCCGGTGCGAGCTGGCCCTGCGAGAGGCGGAGCTCTTCGGTGCCATCGCGATGGCCGTCGGCGGGAAGTATGACCGGAAAAGAATCACCGAGTGCTGGAAGCTGGTGCTGCTGAATCAGTTTCACGACGTTCTGCCGGGCTCATCGATCCGGGAGGTGTATGAGCTTTCCGAGGTGCAGCAGGCCGAGGCGCTGTTCTCCAGTACGGAGCTGGCGCGGAAATCCGCCCGCGCCATCGCGCGGCACATTGACACGCGCGGCGAGGGCGCGCCGGTGGTCGTCTGGAACCCGCTGTCGTGGGAAAGGACGGGGCTGGTGCAGGTGGCGCGCCCCGAGGGGCTGCGCAGCGCGGGGGTGGTCGACTCGGAGGGAGAAGCGGTGCCGTCGCAGCGCGTCCCCGGCGGGCAGGTCCTGTTCCTGGCATCTGGCGTGCCGGCGATGGGATACCGGGTGTACCGTTTCGCCCCGGACACGAAGCCGCCGCAGGTCACCGGCCTCAAGGTCAGCGAAAAGGTGATCGAAAACCGGCTCTTACGGGTCCGGCTGAACGGGAACGGCGAGCTGACATCGCTGTACGACAAGCTCGAGCGCCGAGAGGTGCTGCGGGGAGGGGTTGGAAACGAGCTCCAGCTCTATCACGACCGGCCCCATTCGAATGATGCATGGGAGATCGACTACTACACCCGGGACCAGCGCCTCCGGCTGCCCGACGCGGCGTCGGTCAGGGTGGTCGAACGCGGGCCGGCGAGGGCCGCCGTCGAGGTGCGGCGCACGTTCGGCAAGTCCACGTTGCGGCAGCGGATTGTGATACAGGCGGACGAGCCGCGGGTCAGCTTCGAGACCGAAGTCGACTGGCACGAAACGCACAAGCTGCTCAAGGTCGCGTTCCCGGTGGACGTGCGGTCGCCGGAGGCCACGTACGAGGTGCAGTTCGGCAGCCTGCGCCGCCCGACCCACATGAACACGAGCTGGGATGCGGCGAAGTTCGAAGTCTGCGCCCAGAAGTGGGCCGACCTGTCCGACGCGTCGTACGGAGTCAGCCTGCTGAACGACTGCAAGTATGGCTATGACGTGCATGGGAACACCATGCGCCTGACGCTGCTGCGGGCGCCGAAGGAGCCGGACCGGATGGCGGACATGGGACGCCACGTGTTCGCCTACTCGGTGATGCCGCACCCCGGCGGCCACGCGGACGCGGGAACCGTCAGGAAAGGCTACGAGTTCAACGTCCCGCTCCGGCACACGGTCGTCACCGCCAGGAAGGGAACGCTGCCCGCGTCGTATTCGTTCCTCCAAGTGGATTCGCCCGCGGTCGTGCTCGACACTGTCAAGAAGGCCGAGGCCGACGACTCGATCATCCTGCGGCTGTACGAGGCCCACGGCGGGCGCGCCCGCGCCAGGCTGGTGACGCCGCTGCCCGTCCGCTCGGTGGCCGAGTGCGACACCCTCGAACGGAAAACCGTCGGCAGGCCGGTGAGGCCGCGGAACGGCACGGTCGAGCTGACGTTCGCACCGTTCGAGATCAAGACCCTGAAGCTGAAGCTCGGCCGAGGTCGCCGGTGACAACCTACGCGCTCATCTCGGACATTCACGGCAACATCGACGCCCTCGACACGGTCGTCAAGAGCATCCAGTCCGGCCCCGCCATCGACGAGATCATCTGCCTCGGCGACATCATCGGGTACTGCCCGGGGGTGAACGAAGTGATCGATCTCCTCGCGTCTTTGGAGAAGCAGTATCCCGTTCGATACAACCTGGGCAGCCACGATGGCGCGGCGCTGGGGGAGTATCAGTTCGTGGATCTGGCCAGCGACGCGGACTCAGAGGCGTTGCGGGCGGCGGGTCTTGAGGACGCGCAAGCGGTTGTGGACGAGTACCTCAACACGGAACAGCGCCGGTTCATCCCCGTCCGGCCCGACGCCCGGAACGCAATGAATTGGACCCTCGAGCACATGTCGGCGGAAGCAAAGGATTTCCTCAGAGAGCGCCTCCAGCCTCGGATCGAGCTGGAGCCCGGGGTGATCAGCGTGCACGGCTCGCCGCGCGATCCGGTGTGCGAGTATGTCAGAAACGTGCGGTTCGCCCAGAAGTGTTTCGAGTCCAACGCGATGGCCGGCATCTGGCTGTGTTTTGTCGGGCACACGCATCTGCCGGTGGTGTGGCGGGTGAGCCGCTCGGACATCGTGGAGATCGCGGGCGGCCGCGTGTGCATGCTCCCACCGACGGCGAACTTCTCGGAACGGATCGCGTTCGAGCGGACCACCCACCGCTACATCGCGAACGTCGGCTCGGTCGGCCAACCCCGCGACCGCGACCCCCGCGCGTGCTACGCGCGATTCTCGTCCGGGGAGTACGTTCTCGAGCACGTGCGGGTCGAGTATGACATCGATGCCGCCGCGGCGCGCCTGAGGAAGGCTGGTTTTTCCGAGCGCCTCGCCGAGCGGCTCTACGAAGGGAGGTAGCGGCGGCGGTCAGTGGTCCGCGGCCCGGCCGCCCGGTCCGTGTTGATCTTCGGGCTCGCGGACGATCTGCAGCAGCGCGTAAATCGCCAAAAGGACGGTCTCCTCGCGCGGGTGGGGGCCTTCGCCCAGGGAGCGGGCGAGGGCGTCGATGACGGACAGCGCAGAGTCGGCCATCGGCGAGTGCCATTCGTCCGCCGTCTGATGGGCGAGCCGGCGCACGGTTCTGAGGCACCCCGCGAGATCCCCCTCGGCGAAGAGACGCTTGATACGGGCTGCCGCGCCTTTGGCGCGTGCCGGGGTGCAGTGCACGGCGGCGGACTCGGCGATCTCGCCGGTCATCTGCTCGATGCCCTTCGCCCGGGTGGCGCGGATTTTGCCGATGATCCGGAGGAACTCTTCCTCCGCGTCGATCCGGTCCTTGAGCACCGTCGCCAGAGCGTCTTCCAGGCGCACTTCCCTGGGCGCGGGTATCAGTTGTTTCATGGAGTCCACGTGTTCGGCGCGCTGCGTGTCGGAGATCGGGCGCTCCACTGACAGGAGCGTCGGGAAGATGCGGAGCGGCCGGGTTCTGAGGATGCGGGCGATGCGCGGCATGGCGGCCTCGGCTTTCGCATCGGGGATTCTGCGGTAGGACACCCGGATGGCGACGAACCTGGAAATCCCGAACAATCCGATCAGCACGTGCACCGCCGTGAGCTTTGTCCCGAACAGGTAGACGTCGCTCGTGGGGTTTGCATGGATGAAGATCCACCGGCCGCACAGGATCCCAAGCGCCATGGCCATGGACACGATGACGGTCACCTGTGCGAAGTACATCGAACGGTGCTTGTCCGGCGCCGTGTTCATGGTCAGCGTGGTGTGGGCCAACATGATGCCCGCGTCCACGAAACCGAAGTACATTCGCGCAAGGATCAGGAGGGCGAACAACACGGCGAAGTTGTCCTGCCGAAGGAACCACCAGTACAGGATTCCGAACCCGCTCATTGTGCCGCCGACCATGCAGATGGTCCGATAGCCGACGCGGTCTCCGATCTTCCGCCACACCCGGAACGACAACCCCTGGCAGACCATAAAGGTCGCGGTCAGCGTGCACACTTCCGTAGCGGTGAGCTTCAATTCCTCGATCAGGTACATGAAAGCGAACGGGCCGACCAGGCTGCTCCCAAACACGAACATCAAGCGGTAGAGCATCAGGTTACGGAACCCCCGGTGCCGCCAAGGCGCCGCCAGGAGCGGCAGGAGGCGGAGCTCCTCTTTGCGTTCCGGCATCGGCCGGTCGGCCACACGGGTGTGGATCAGCAGGTCGAGCTCGCCGATGAGGAACGCGAAGCCGAAGATGACCACGTAGCCCCATCGATTCCCAGGCGTGAAGTAGTCGATCAGCCATCCGGCGCCAAGAAGCACGACGATGTTGGCCGCCGTGCTCAGCGCGAGGCGGAGGGACCAGAATTGCCCGCGGTGCTCCTTGGGCACAATGTCGGCCACCCACGACAGCCACGAGCTGGCGCCCAGCGCCGAGATGCTCGAGTGTGCGATCAGCGCCGCCGCCAGGCAGTAGAGCCGGATATTGTGGCTGGAGTCGCCGGTGACGAAGGGGAGCAGGCTGATGGCCGGGACCGCCAGTCGGGCCACGGCAAAGCAGCCCAGGCTCAGAAGCTTTCGGCGCTGCAGGTGTTCGGTCAGGTACGCCGAGACCACGTGGAAGACGGCGGTCAAAGGGATAACGCCGGCGACCAGCGCCCAGGTCTCCTTGGGGATGTTGAGACATTGCGTGATGAAGAAGAGGAGAATCTCGCCGAAGGCCAGCCGGGCGTAAACCGAGCCCATGACGCCGGCCGTGTTGATCAGCCGGATGTCCCTTTTGACCGAGCCGTCCATCAGGGGCTCGCCGGCGAGGGCGAGTCCTGTGCGAGTCGCGCGAGAATGTACCCTAAGCCCAGCAGACCACAGCAGAACAGCATTGTCAACTTTTTTTGAGAATGGTGGCAAAAAAGGTGGCCGCAAGGGGGTTTGCATGCCCGGAGAGACGGAAGTACAATGACCGGTGCTGTGGCGGACAAGGGAAGTCTTTTAGTGCAGAAGGTACTGGTCGTTGGCAGCTATCACGCGGGTCTCACCGTGGCCGGGCCAAACATCCCGCGCCGCGGCGAGACAGTCAGCAGTAGCCTATATGGAAGCCGGCCCCGCCAGGAACGAACACCGGTAAGTTCCGGTTGCTTCGGCACAAGAGGGCCACACAGAAACAGGAGGACACGTTGATGAAACTGGCGTTTACGACGTTGGGATGTCCGGAGTGGAGCTTGGAAAAGATCGCTGAGTTCGCCGGGGCGAACGGGTTCGAGGGGGTCGAGCTGCGCACCAGCCCCGACGGCAACCACCTGCATGACGAGGCGCCGGTCGAGGAGGCCGTCCGCATCGGCGAGCTGTTCCGCAGCAAGGGGACACGGCCCTTCTCGCTGATGGCGTACACGCGGTTCAGCGCGACCGACGAGGCGGAGCTGGCGGCGAACCGCGACAAGCTGCTCCACGTGCTCGATCTCGCGGTGGCCGCGGGCGCCGACTTCGTCCGCACGTTCGCCGGGCAGTTCGGTGAGAACAAGACGCGCGACCAGGCCATCGCCGACGCGGCGGAGTACATCGCGCCGTGCGCCGCCAAGGCGCGCGAGATCGGTGTCCGGCTCGGCGTCGAGACCCACGACGACTGGTGCGACGCGTCGAACATCCGCGCCCTCCAGGAGAAGGTTGGCGGCGGGCTGGGCGCGGTCTGGGACTTCGTCAACGCCGTCGGCTCCACCGGCAAGTCCGCGCAGGAGCAGTTCGACGACCTCGGCGACACCATTCTCTACTGCCACGTCAAGGACATGGCGAAGGGCGAGGACGGGGTGCGGCATTACGTCCCCGTCGGCACCGGCGAGATGCCCGTCCGCGAGGTCGTCGAGATTCTCAAAGCGAACGCCCTCGACCTCTTCCTCTCGTTCGAGCACGAGAAGAAGTGGCATCCCGAGCTGCCCGAGCCGGAGGAAGCATTCCCGGCGTACGCCCAGTTCATGCGCAGTCTCGTTTAGACGCAGGTTAACGCAGATATCGCAGATGAAGAGCCGTCCGAGCAGCGGGGACGCCTGACAGGATTGACGGGGTGCTCGTCGATCCTGTTAATCCTGCCAAGATAGGTTGTCCGTTGCCCGTCTTGAGCGTTCGGGAAGGCGCGCCCCGGCCTTGCCGAGCGGCCGTCTCGTGGTAGAATGGCGGCAGGTGGGGCACGCCGGCCGGCTCGCCGTATTCGAGGGTACCAGAATGAGACTGCTTAAGGACAAGAACATGAAGACGGTACTGACGACGTGCCTGGCGGCGGCGCTGCTCGTGGCGTCGGCACGGGCCGCTGAGCCGGCCGCGGCGGCGACGCACAAGCCGAACCCGAAGCTCGCCGCGATGAAGCCG
>Ga0315553_10002839_pt1 | contig 13734 bp, 17 predicted proteins | sample SalMarSW160140MG_FD_203099 | JGI IMG/M metagenome (GOLD analysis project Ga0315553, IMG submission 203099) | Salt marsh sediment microbial communities from the Plum Island Ecosystem LTER, Massachusetts, United States - Salt Marsh Sediment SW1601-40 ... | reverse complement strand
CGCCTCGCAGAACGGCTGCTAACAGACATTTTACATCTAGATTGGAGCGAAGTTCACGACCCAGCCTGCAAGCTAGAGCACGCCCTCTCTCCAGAAATTCTTAAGCCACTAGAGAAAGCCTTGGGGCACCCGAAAAGATGTCCTCACGGAAACCCTATACCGACAAGTTGTGGAGGAATCTTTGAAGAAGAAACTGTGGCTCTCAGCGAGCTCGGCGACAAAATGAGTGGCGTTATCGTTAAGATAACTGAAGAGGAAGTTGAGACGCTACAACAGCTTGCTAGACTAAATCTTACACCTGGAAAGCGGGTGCAAGTTGAAAATGTAGTTTCTGGAGGCTCTTTAGCAATCATTGTTGAGGGAGAAAGCTGCATAATTGACTCTGACTTGGCGTCAATCATCTACGTTAAGAAGAATGAAGGAGAAGTGAGAAACTGATGAATCTACCATTAACCGCGTTGAGGAACGGCGAAACGGGGGTCATAATATCTACAGATTTCAGTTCAGAGCACAACGGAATATGCGGGCATAGCGCGAGAAGAGGCTGGAAAAAGCATTTCAGGGTCGCTCGTTTCGCCAAAAGACTCAGCGACTTGGGTCTAACTCCAGGCACTAAGGTAACTGTGGTGAAGTCAGCGCCTTTCAATGGACCCTTAGAAGTTTCTGTTAGGGGTTCAAGGTTGGCTATAGGCAGAGGAATGGCCAGCAGAATTTTAGTGGATGCAGAAAGATGAGCGACAAGCATTTTAGAATTGCGTTGGCAGGAAATGCTAACGTAGGAAAATCAGTTATATTCAATCAGCTGACAGGCTTACATCAGCATATTGGAAACTGGCCAGGGAAAACAGTTGAAAAAGCCGAGGGAACCCTTCACTTCAAGGGTTACACCATAGACATCATTGATCTGCCAGGAATCTATTCTTTGTCAACGTTCTCCATAGAGGAGTTGGTCTCAAGGGAGTACATCGCCACCGAAAAGCCTGATTTGGTGATAAACGTTGTAGACGCTTCCCTTCTCGAAAGAAACCTGTTCTTCACGCTGCAGCTTCTTGAACTGGAAACTCCCCTGCTCATAGCCGTAAACCAAGTAGACATGGCTAAGAAAAAGGGAATCATAGTTGATTATGAGAAGGCAGAGGAGATTCTAGGGGTGCCAGTTGTTCCAACAGTTGCGGTGAGTGGAAAGGGCATCTATGCTATGCTGGAAAAAGCGATCGAAGTTATCGAGAAAAAAACGAAAATGGAGCCTCTGAAGCCACGGTATGGACAAGAAATTGAGGAAAGAATTGAAGACCTCATCATACTTCTTAGCGAAATTCAGTTGAGGTACCCGGCTAGATGGGTTGCAATAAAACTTCTGGAGGAAGATGAGGAGGTTGAGAAAGAGGTTCTTGACGTAAGCCCCGAGATTGTGGCAGCTGCAGAAAGGCTTAGGGGAGAACTTGAGCAGCTTCACGGTCACTCCTGTCCAACGGTTGTCACTTCTGAGAGATACCAAGTTGCAAGCAGGGTTTCAGGTGAAATTCAGACGATAACGGAGCCCTTGAAGATTCCTCTGAGAGAAAAACTGCACAGAGTGACAACCCACAGAATTCTTGGTTTCCCAATTATGTTAGCGGCGGTTCTCGCAGTTTTTGTTGCAATATTCAGTTTCGGAGACTTCGCATCTGCTCTTTTAGGTGACTGGTTTTTTGGTTTGAAGCCAGCCTTCGATAGCGTTCTAGGGACAGGAATCGTTGGAGAACTGATTTGGGGCGGGGTCATGGAGGGAATTATAGGCGGAGTCACAGTGGCGCTGCCGTACATTCTTCCGTTCTATTTCATCTTGTATCTGTTCGAAGATTCAGGATACCTAAGCCGAGTTGCCTTTCTGATGGATAACCTGATGCACAAGATGGGTTTGCATGGAAAAGCCTTCATTCCGGTCATGCTCAGCTTCGGCTGCAACGTTCCAGGGTGCCTAGGATGCAGAATAATGGAGACTGCCCGAGAAAGGCTGCTGACCGCCTTCGTTGTCACTCTTGTCCCCTGCGCCGCAACATCAGTCATCATTCTTGGATTGGTTGGAGCCCACGTAGGCATCGAGTGGGCGCTGGCTCTGTACATCATCAACCTGATCATCATCTTTGTGCTTGGAAGAATAGCGTTCAAAGCATTGCCCGGTGAGCCAACTGAACTGATAATGGAGATGAGCGACTACAGAGTACCCCACATGAGAACAGTTGCCAAGCAAACATGGTTCAGGCTGCGAGAATTTATAGTGATGGCGTTTCCCCTCATAATCGCAGGCAGCCTCGTAATCAAATTTGCAGAGGTCATGAATTTGTTGGAACCGATCGCAAACATCATGAGCCCTATAACCGTTACTTGGCTAGGGTTGCCTGTCATGGCAGGAATAGCTTTGATCTTCGGCATATTAAGGAAAGAACTGACGTTGATAATGCTTGCAACTCTCTTTGCGCCAATACCTTTGGCAAATGCTATGAGTTCGGTTCAGATGATCGTCTTCACCTTAGTAGCTATGCTGTACATTCCGTGCGTAGCCACTATCGGCGCATTGGTTAAGGAGTTCGGCTGGAAGAAAGCGTTGCTAATCACCGTTTTCGAAATCGTATTCGCCCTGCTTGTAGGCGGCATAGCATTCAGGCTACTCATAATCTAAAAACTATACCCAAAACATAATGATGCTGAGGTTCGTTTGTGATTGGTAAGCGATAGAATGAAAAAGCTTGAAGATTTGAAGCAGAAAATCAGAGAATGCAAGGAGTGCAGGTTGTGGGAAACCAGAATTAATGCTCTTCCCGGCGAGGGAAACTATGATGCTAGAGTGATGTTGGTTGCTCAGGCACCTGGAGAGAATGAGGACAGAGAGGGAAGAATGTTCATTGGTCCTTCTGGCAAGATATTAGATGAGCTGCTTCAGGAAGCAGATGTGAGCCGACAGGATATATACGTGACCAACCTGGTTAAGTGTATGCTTCCGAAGTACCGGAAACCCAAACAGGATGAAATCCAAACCTGCGCCCAGCATCTAAATGAGGAGATAAGGCTGATAAATCCGTCTGTAATAGCCACCTTAGGCTACTACGCAACCAAACACGTCTTCCATGAATACCAGATTCAGCTACCCAACTCCAAACAAAAATTCTCAGATTTTTATGGTAACCTCCTCTTAGCCGACGACAGAAAGATACTGCCGTTGCGGCATCCAGCTGCCCTCCTTTACAACATTTCCCTAAGAGAAGAGATGACGGAGAATTATCGAAAGCTGAAAACGTTGATGGTTGATTGCAAGTGGTTCCTGTGCTGTCCCATGAAACGCTTTTTCGAGGAAGGCAGGATACAAAAAAGGTGGATTGAACTCTATTGCAAGGGCGACTGGAAAAGTTGTGTGCGGTATCACATGGAGGAGAGGGGAGAGCCGCATCCTGACTGGTTGCTCCCTGATGGCAGCCTCGATGACAGCTTGCATGATTGACGGAAGTATTATAAATTGAAGGCAAACCCTTACGGAAAAAGTGAAGCTTGTCCCTCGATAAAAGTAACGACGTTAGTTGATAATCCTCCACTTGGCAAAATCTTATACTTATAAAATTACATTAAGTATTGAGGGGAGAAACACAACTTATTGACTGTTACAAACAAGTTTGTCCTAGAGGTTCTAAAGAATTTTGGGTTAACAGATAAAGAAAGCGAAGTCTACATTTATCTTGCCAAGAGTTGCATCCAAAAAGCAGGAAATATTTCAAAAAGGCTGAGAATGCATAAGGCGCAGGTATATCGTATTTTACGCAATTTACGGAGAAAAGGGCTAGTTAGGTCAACCTTCGAGGTTCCGATGCGCTTCGAAGCAGTGCCTTTCGAGGGGTGTCTTGATTTGATGATAAAAGCTAAAAAAGAAGAAGCTACTTTTCTAGAGGGCAAACGAAACGAGTTAGTGTCATGTTGGAATTCTATTAACATTGCATGCCCAGCATTTCACTTAGGAAGGTTTATGATTGTTGAAGGAAGAAATAATTTATATTCAATGATTTTTCAGATGATTGAAAGAGCCGAGAGAGAGGTTTTAGCTATAATTGACAGTTTGGGGCTAATCCAAGCTGTTCAAATGGGATTACTTGACGTCTTAGAAAAAACCGAAACTAGTTTCAGGTTTCTTACTGAAATCACAAAAGAGAACTTGCAGACGATAAAACCGATACTTGAATTGATGACAAGCAAAAATAAAGATTTTACAGTAAATCACGTGGGGTTGGTTTCAGGAATTTGTCCCCGTTTCCTAATCAGAGATGACAAAGAAGCCATAATATTCTTGTCGCACGAAGAAGCATCTTCAACAGATAGCAAACATGAAAATGGAATTTGGACAAATAGGCCTGCTGTTTTCTATACAAAGTCGTTCTTTGAAGAATTATGGCACAAGTCAACAAGCATCAACAAAAGGATTCATGAGCTTGAGGCAGAAAAATTGTCCGAGCGCACGCGCTAAGAGACTGGTATTTGCGCCCATTTCTTTAGCGATCTCCACTCGTTCGACCCTAAACTAATTTAGAATGTAATTGCATACTTATGATGGTTTTAATGCCAATGAAAAAAGACGCCGTTGACATGCAATTGCATATGGCAGTGAAAGCCGCAGCTGATGATAATTGTTAGAGTGTCTCCTAGTTAACCTACAAAGCTTAACTCCGCCGACCTCGACATTTTTCTATTCTTTTTCGAATCTAAACTTTCTATTTCAGTTGTGCGCGTTAGCTATTCGCTTTAAACTTTCTTGTTTCCATGGCATCCTTTGCGAGTGCTACAGCCTCTTCTTTGGTCTCGCCGTATACCGCACATATTTTATCTGCATCTTCTTTGTCTACAGCCGCACCACCTATCATAACTGTGACCTTACCCGTTAAGCCCGCGGCTTTGATCACAGAAAAAAACTTTGGTAGATTGTCTCTAGCAGGACTAGTATTGATTGAAAGTGCTATAATGTCGGCATTCAGTTCTTTTGCCTTAGCTGCAAACACATCAGCCGAAACACCTTTACCGACGTCCACCGTCTTGAACTGAGCCCTCTTGAGCGCTTTTCTAACCATCTCTTTGGCTGACTGGTGAACATGATCACCCTCAAGATTTCCGATCACTACGATTCCAAGGGGATTTTCAGGCTCTGGCGGTTCCTTTTCCATCATAGCTTTTAACCAAGACATCAAAACCACCATATTACTACATAGACATACTTTCATTTAATAACTAGTGAGAAACAAAAGTCAGTGACCTTTGTGAAAGAATTCATAATAATAGGGGCTCTTAGAGATTTTGGGTTGACAAATAAAGAAAGAAGTTTACATATATCTTGCTAAACTCCCACGTAACATAGACGAGAAAATTGGAATTGATCATAATGGGATTCAAGTATGATAAATTGAAGGCAAACCCTTACGGAAAAGTAGTGAAAGAATGGGACTCTGCAAAAGTAACGACGTTAGTCGATAATGATGTTTGGATGAGGGGATTAGCGTCTTCTTGGGGGCTTTCCCTGTATGTGGAAGTAGATTCTGGCGAGGAACGGCACAGAATCTTGATGGACACAAGCGGCTCCTCCGATGTGTTGTTCAGTAATGCGGGGAAACTTGAAGTTGACCTTTCGGATGTTGAAGCCGTTTTTGTTTCTCATTGGCACATGGATCACTGCGGCTCTTTAAGCAATGTTCTGCCATTGTTGAGACAGCAGACTCCCGTTTACGTGCCATCTATGAATCCTTCTGGAATCAGAACTGTAAGGGAGGCTGAGGGAGCTCCGATTGTTTGCTCTGACCCTGTATCTCTTATGGATGGGGTGATGTCAACAGGCGAAATGATAGGGGGAGTAAGTGAGCATTCGCTGGTGCTTAATTTGAGAGACAAGGGGTTGGTGGTCCTATCAGGCTGCGCTCATCCCGGAATCGTCAACATTGTTAAACGTGCACAACAGGTCAGCGGAGTCTCAAAAGTGTATGCGGTTATAGGCGGTTTTCACATCTCCAGTAAACGCGAAGGCGCATACGTGGTGGAGTTTTTGCAGGAATTAGGCGTCCAACTGGTTTCTCCTTGCCACTGCACCGGCGTTAACGCAAAGCAGGCTATCGCCGATATCATGAAGGCTAAATTCGTAAAAAATGGGTCAGGAAAAGTGTGGTCAATCGGTTAAGGTTTCACTTTGCTTGAGCTATCTTGTATTAGGATAATGAATATTTTTGTTGCCGTTTATAGTTGTGCGACTATAGAGACGGTTCACTTTAGCTGCTAACTTGAAAATTTAAGTGCCGTCTATAGGAGATTTGGTTTGCCTAGGAGCAATATTTATAACTTGACATTCTTATTGGGAAAGACGGACTGGGAATAACACAGCAGAAGGATATCAAGCATGGGTCACAGAAAAAAGCATGCTCCTAGGCATGGTTCATTAGCTTATTTACCTAGAGGACGCGCCAAACGATCGGTGGGAAGAATCCGTTTCTGGCCCAAAGTTGAAGAGGGACCAACATTGCTCGGATTCATGGGCTACAAAGCAGGAATGACTCACATCATAATGGTGGAGGACAAACCTGCATCCCTAAGCTTTGGCAAAGAGGCATCGCATCCAGCGACAGTGTTGGATGTTCCTCCAATAATCGTTTTCGCCATTCGCGCTTACACGAAAGACCAGTACGGTTTACACACCTTTACTGAAGCTTGGATGAAGAGTCCACCCAAGGATTTTGACCGCGCCCTTGTTTTACCTGAAGAATTCAACACTGAAGAGAAGTTGAAGAAGATTGAAGAGAACATGGAGGAAATAGCGGAGATACGTATACTAGCTGCGACACAGCCGAGGCTCGCAGCGGTTCCTAAGAAAAAGCCAGACATCACAGAAATCAAGGTGGATGGTGGCTCAATTCAAGAGCAATTTGAGTACACAAAGAGCCTGCTAGGAAAAACTGTCTCCATTACAGACGTTTTCAAAGAAGGATACTTCATGGATGTGGTGGCGATAACTAAAGGGAAAGGCTTTCAAGGTCCAGTGAAACGGTGGGGAATCAAAATCTTGCCTCGCAAGTCCAGAAAGACCAAGCGGGGAGTAGCCGCCATCGGACCGTGGAGACCTGCAAGGGTTCTATACACTGTTCCCAGAGCTGGGCAGATGGGTTACCACCAAAGAACCGAATATAATAAGCGCATCCTAAAAATCGGAATCGACGGAAAAACCGTTACTCCAAAGGGCGGATTCCTGAACTATGGAGAAGTGAAAGGAACATACATCCTCGTGGACGGAAGCCTTCCAGGTCCTGCCAAACGTCTTGTGCGGCTGCGGCATCCAACCCGTCCACCCAAAAAGATAGCTGACTCTCCGCCAAACATCAGTTACATATCTTTGGAGTCCATGCAAAAATAAATGGTGATAAACTATGGGTAAGATTTCAGCTAAAGTTTTTGATCTAAAGGGCGAAGAAGTAAGCACGCTTAATCTTCCTCAGATCTTCCATACGCCCAGCAGACCAGACGTAATAAAGCGGGCGGTAGTCGCCATCCAGTCTCACAAGTATCAACCGCAAGGCAGAGACCCCATGGCTGGAAAGAAAAACACAGCAGAGTCCCGAGGAACCGGTTTGGGAATATCCCGTATGCCAAGATTGAAGGAAAGGGGACAACGAGCCGCGTTCGCCCCAGGCACCGTGGGAGGCAGATCAGCTCATCCTCCTGTGGCTGAAAAGAAGATCAGAAAGAAGATTCCAAAAAAGGAGATGCGTTTAGCCTTGCGCTCAGCAATCGCGGCAACAGGATCCAAAGAGGCTGTGGCTTCTAGAGGTCACATGATAGATGATGTTCCCGATTTTCCGCTGGTTGTTGTGGATGAAATTCAAGGCATAAAAAGAACCAAGGACATCGAGGAAGCCCTCATCAAACTTGGAGTTTGGCCAGACATCTTTCGGGTCAAAGAAAGCCGGAAGGTTAGAGCCGGCAAAGGAAAGATGCGGGGGCGAAAGATGAAACAGGCTGTTGGACCTCTGCTGGTCATAACCAAAAATGAAGGCGTGGCTGAGGCAGCTCGAAACCTTCCCGGAATAGAGGTTGCTTCAGTTGAGAACTTGAACGCTGAACTGTTGGCGCCCGGAACCCACCCGGGAAGATTGACTGTTTGGACGAGTTCAGCTTTTGAGAAATTAGAGACTGTCTTTGGAGGAAAATAGGTTGGATCCCTACAAAACTATCCGATATCCGGTAATGACAGAGGTTACAAGCCGCATACTTGAGGCGGAAAACAAACTCGTTTTCATCGTCAACCAAAAAGCCACGAAGCGGGACATCAAGATTGCGGTGGAGGAGCTTTATGACGTGGTAGTGGATAAGGTCAATTCCACCATAACTCCTGAAGGCGAAAAAAAAGCTTTTGTGAAACTTCACCCAGACTACAAAGCAGTTGACATAGCCATCAAACTGGGTATCCTCTAGAGCAGAGGAGTTTTTGGTTTTCAAATGCCACGCTCCTCCAAAATTTTTCCCGCTATAGTTTTTCTGTTAGTTATCGGAACTTCTCTGGCTCTTTTCGTCTATCCGAAACTCGTATATGATATTCTGATCTGGGTGATAGGATCTTTCAAAGCTGGAGGACCTCCCCTCTTTTTTGGCATGATGATTATACAGGCCATAGCCATCCCCATCCCCTCTGAGCTTGTCCTGATTGCTGGAGGATTAGCTTTCGAACCATTGATCGGATGGCTTGTTGGCGCATTAGGATCAATAGTTGCCGCTGTGTTAGGCTTCTACATCTCCCGAAAGGGCGGAAGATCCCTTGCCATCCGGTTGGTTGGCGAGAGCGGAATCAATTTTGCGGATAACTGGTTTAACAGGTGGGGAGTTTGGGCTATTCTGCTGGGACGATTTGCGCCCTTCATACCCTTTGACGCCATATCCTACAGTGCAGGTTTAACTTCGATGAAACTGAAGAATTTCATTATTCCCACGGTGATAGGCACGTTGCCTCGAGTGCTCTTCTACACTTCTTTGGGAAGCATTTTCGGTGTGACCTTCGACCAACTCCTAGAATCCTACCAGAATACTGGGGAGATACCCGCCGAACTTCAGGGCATGGTTTCTCAATTCAATTACGTCCTGCTGGGAGTGGTTGCGTTGATAGCTGTGATTTTTGTGGCATACTGGCTTGTAACGCGAAGGTACACAGAGGAGAAGGAAACTAAAAGTATTTAAAAAAGGGTCTCGTTTGTAGAACCTGAATGTTCCAAAGGAAGATGTGACATCTTGGGTAAACGTATTCGAGTTCAAAGACGCGGAAGAGGAAGCTCAACTTTCAGGGCATCAACCCACAAAAGGGTAGCCCCAGTTCAGTATCCTCCAATGTCCGCCAAACAACAGGAAGGAGTCATCCACGGTCAAGTCAAGGACATAGTCCACGATCCCGGAAGAGGCTCTCCCATGGTCGCCGTGAAGCTTGAAACTGGAGAAACCTATTACTCGGTGGTTCCAGAGGGCGTCTATGAGGGACAACCTACCCAAATCGGCGGCGAAGCTTCCATGGAGATAGGAAACGTTCTTCCTTTGGGAAAGATTCCTGAAGGCACCATGGTCTGTAATATCGAGCTTTCTCCTGGAGACGGAGGCAAAATGGCGCGTTCCTCCGGAGCCTACGCAACTGTTGTGGCGCATACGCCTGAGGGAACAATTCTGAAGCTTCCCTCCAAGAGAACCAAGTACGTGAATGGTCTTTGCCGAGCAACAGTTGGAATCGTCTCAGGAGCGGGTCGTACCGAGAAGCCTTTCCTCAAGGCTGGAACCAAGTTTCACCTTATGAAAGCTAAGGGACACATGTATCCTCGCACCAGGGGCATCGCCATGATCGCTGCTTGTCATCCCTATGGTAGCAGCAAGAAGGGTGGACGTAAAGTTACAACGGTGTCGCGGAATGCTCCTCCAGGCAAAAAGGTTGGTTTAATCGCGGCGAGAAGTGCCGGCAACAGAACCAAAAGAAGAAGAGAGTAGTCTGTGAAGCAAAAGCTGAAAGAATGATTAAGCGAGACCGCTAATGCTTTCAGCGATCTTCTGCATCTCCTCTTGGCTGATTCTTGGTCTACGCCCCATCATCGAGTGTATGGAGCCTACTTTGTCGCCTTTAAATCTGGGGACAATGTGCGCATGAACGTGAGGTATCTCCTGTCCGCTTTCTTTTCCATTGTTAATGGCTATGGTGGTGGCTTGCGCACCCACAGCCTTCTGAATGGGGGCAATCATCTTGTGGATGGTGCGGAAAAACGCTTCAGCTGTATCCTCGTCAAGTTTTTCCAACTTGGAGACATGAATTTTGGGGATAATCAGGGTGTGCCCTTTTGCTAAAGGGTTAGCGTCCAGAAAAGCTAATGTTTTTTTGTCCTCAAAGACTGTGTGCGGTTTGATGTCGCCTTTGACTATTTTGCAGAACACACAGTTGCTGCTCATTTCTCCGATTCATCCTCCTCTCTGTTTGTCTTTTAATCACGGCGGGGGGTATAAATAGTTACACTACACCAAAATCGGATTAAACGATAATTTTGTGCGCCTAATCAAGGCAAATATTGAATTAGCAGAACCTATTCAATCTCAGACAGTGTTGCTTTTTTGGCTCCCTTATTTAGCATCTCGCCGATAGCCCTTTCCGCGTCGCCAGGCTTCCTGTTTACCCCCTTAATAGCATCAGTCAACAGTATGGCTTCAAAACTTTTCTCCACAGCATCCAGAACAGTGTATTTCACGCAATAATCAGTTGCCAGCCCACCAACGAAAACTCTGTCAATCCCATCCCCTTTCAGTTTACGTTCTAGGTTGGTGTGATCAAAGCCGGAGTATCCATCCAAAGAAGGCTTGTCTCCTGTCGAAATTACAGTAGTTTCTTCGGGAAGCTTCAAGTCGGAACGAAATTCTGCTCCTTTGCTTCCTTTCAGGCAATGAGGCGGCCATATTCCACCGTAATCTTTGAAAGATTTGTGGTCAGGAGGATGCCAGTCTCTTGTTGCATAAATTTTTGCTCCAGCTTTCTGAAACTTGTGGATATATTTGTTTATTGTGGGAATAATTTTGTCGCCTTCCTTAACTGGGAGTTCACCGCCCGGGCAAAAACAGTTTTGTACATCCACAATTATAAGCGCGTCAGTTCTCTCGAGTTTATACATCGCCTAAACTGCCCCCAATTAAATTGGGCGGTCAGAACTTATTTTTTGCCTTGAAACATGTATGAGCCAACAAACGGTAGTTACAAAAACAGGGTTTGCCACAGCATTTTTTACGCTGCATCGAGGCACCAAGTTTTATTAGCGCAACCGTGTTCTATTCCTTTGATGTCCGGCAAACCATTTTTCGTTAATCGATACCAGAAACTAGGGTGGACCTACAAGCAAGTCAATCCCCAGCAAGCAATCAGAATAAACACCATGAACGCAGGCAGAGATGATGTTGTAAACCGACTGCAATCTTTGGGAATAGCTCTAGAAAAAATTCCGTTTCTCCAAGACGGCTACTGGATACGCAAAAGCAAGTTTTCTGTTGGCGCAACAGCGGAATACCTTTTGGGCTTATACTCGATTCAGGAGGCAGCCGCCCAAATCCCAGCCACATTATTCGCTGAACTGGAAGACAAAACGGTTCTGGATGCCTGTGCATCTCCTGGCGGAAAAACTGTTCAGTTAGCGGACATCATGAACGACAGCGGCGTAATCGTGGCGCTTGAACTTAAAAAGCGAAAAATGTTTGCACTAGCAAACCAGCTGGAACGCAGCCGGGTGACAAACACGGCAGTTTATCAGATGGATGCAAGAGAAGCCTCAAAGATGAGCATGAAATTTGATTGTGTTCTTCTGGATGTCCCCTGTTCAGGCAACTATGTAACCGATAAGGGGTGGTTCAATAAGAGAAGCCTTAAAGATGTGGAGAGGAACGCTGGACGGCAGAGGCAAATCCTAGCTGAGGCGGTTGAAGTCACAAAAGAGGATGGAGAACTGGTTTATGCTACCTGTTCGCTGGAGCCAGAAGAGAACGAGTTGAACATTGACTGGGCGATAGCCAATTTGAATGTTGAAGTTGAAACAATAAACTGTCACGGAGAAAAAGGGTTAACAAACGTTTTCGGCAGAGAACTTGACCACTCCATAGAAAAGTGCAGAAGAATCTGGCCTGGACAAACTCAAGGTTTCTTTGTCTGCAAACTCAGAAGGCAGGCGTGTGGGTAATGAAGGAAATTAAAGATTTTGTGGGGCAATTTAACGCAAGCATCGCCTTGGATGCGAGCCATATTGTCAGGAACAGAAACAGATACTACCTTTTGTCTAAAAAGCTGAAACATCATGTTCCAGAAAGCTTCTTCTATGCTGGCTCCTATCTTGGAGCAGTGAAGGGCGCAAGTTTCTTTCCAAGCTTTCTTTTGTTATCAATGATCGCGGAGACCAAAGCGAACAAGATGGTGGTTGACAAGAAGACGGCTTGGCTTTTCATCTGCGGAAGGGACATATTCAAAAAGGGCATACTCGAAGGAAACAAGTTGAAAAAAGGCGACTATACGCTGATTCTGAACGAACACAATGAATGTTTAGGATTCGGCAAAACAACCTGTAATCTTAGCGAAGAGGCTGATGCAAACAAGGTTGCTGTAAAGAATATTCTGGACATAGGCGACTTCCTAAGAAGAGAAAAACGACAACCCGAACGGCAGCAACGTTCCCGCAGGTTGCAGGGCAGAGCCGGAAAGCCTCGTAAGCCCACTCGCAAATGATTCTGTAAGCGGGTTGCTTCAAGACTTTTTGTGTAGCCTATCTTCTAAACTTGCCACTCTTTTCCTCAGGCGCTCAACCTCGTCCTCTAGTGCATTCATTCGGGCTGCGCTCATCTTGCCGAGCATCTTGGGCATGATCTTAATGTCCATCTTAGACTGGAATTCGGATTCCGAGATTTGTCCCCGCGAGAATTCCATCCATAGATTGAAAGCTTTTTTTTCCTCCTCTGTCAGCATCTTGGCGAACTCTTTTGTCCATCTTTCCCTGAAACTCATGTTACGTTTCCTCCAAAACACAGGAAAGAAGCCGTTTCAACTCAGGCCAAGCGGTAGCCTCCTCTGCGGATTTGATGAAGCGCTCCAAATTTTTGCTTGTTGTCCCCATTTTTTCGTACTCTTTGGCTTGCAGAGCCATCTCAATCTTCTCTAGCTGCCGCACGGCTTTCGCCTCTCTCGTCTTTCCCTTTTGGTATTCTTTCCAAGCGGCTAAGTAGTTTTCCCTCTGCTTCTTGGGCAGAAGGCTTAAGATATGGTTTATTGCGGTTTCCTCCTTCTCTTTGGTTTCCGCTGTCTTTTGTGGAGGCGTCAAGTCCCCGATTACGGCTTCGGGGAGGTCATGGAGCAATGCCATTCTAATCAGCTTTAATGGGTCTAAGGCTTCCATGTCAGCGTATAGCATGCAGAGGAATGCTGTTCTGAAGGTGTGGTCTGCAACGGATTCGGGTTGATACACTCCAACTTGGACCCATCCTGTTCTTTCTGTTTGTTTCAGAATTCCTGTTATTTCCAAGAATTTGATGATGTTCTGGAGGCTTGTGTCGGGCATGGTCTCTAACATAAGATCACCTTTCTTTAATCAACTGTGACGACTACGAAGATATGTATTGTGAAGTCAGAAGATGCAGTGGATTTCACTCTCTCTTGTAGACGATGTCGCTCTCTCTTACCCGACCTTTCACTTTCATTCCGAC
>Ga0315553_10002838_pt1 | contig 13736 bp, 10 predicted proteins | sample SalMarSW160140MG_FD_203099 | JGI IMG/M metagenome (GOLD analysis project Ga0315553, IMG submission 203099) | Salt marsh sediment microbial communities from the Plum Island Ecosystem LTER, Massachusetts, United States - Salt Marsh Sediment SW1601-40 ... | reverse complement strand
GCGGTGGGAGAGGTCGGCTCGATCGTATGCGGCGACGCTCTGAAACTCACGCTGAAAATAGACGACGGGGTCATCCGGGACGCCAAGTTCAAGACCTTCGGCTGCGGCAGTGCTATCGCCGCGGCCAGCGCCTTGACGGAGATGATCAAGGGTAAAACCCTGGAGGAGGCGGGCAAGATCACCAATCAGGACATAGCCGATTACCTGGACGGCCTGCCAACGGAGAAGATGCACTGCTCGGTGATGGGGGAGGAAGCCCTCGAGGCGGCGATCGCCGATTTCAAAGGAATCAAGCTCGGGGCTCACGAAGAGGATGAAGGGGAGGTTGTCTGCAAGTGTTTCGGTGTAACCGACGCCAAGATCAAGCGGGTGGCCCTGGCAAACAACCTCCACAGTGTGGAGGAAGTAACCAACTACACCAAGGCCGGAGGCGGATGCGGCGCCTGCATCCCGAGGATCGAAGATCTCCTGGAAGAGATCTGGAGGGGCGAGACGGAGAAGCGATCCTCCGGTATGCGGCTGACCACGGTTCAAAAGATCAGGAAGATCGAAGAGGTCTTGAAAGAGGAGGTCCGCCCCATCCTCAAACGGGACGGCGGCGATGTGGAGCTGGTGGATCTGGCCGATAACAAGGTGGTGGTTCGTCTGATGGGCATGTGTCGCGGATGCCTGGCCGCGGATTTAACCCTGAAAGGTCTGGTTCAGGACAAGCTCCGCGAGCTGATCGATCCAACTTTGGAGGTTGTGGAAGATGAAAGCGCGTAGAGTCTACCTGGACAACAACGCGACCACCCGGGTCGCCCCCGAAGTCCTGGAGGAGATGCTTCCCTTTTTAAAGGAAAGATACGGCAATCCTTCGAGCATGTACAGCTTCGGAGGCGACGTCCACAGAGACCTGGATACGGCCCGCGAGCGGGTGGCCGCTTTGCTCCATTGCCATCCGACCGAAGTGGTGTTCACCTCCTGCGGCTCGGAGAGCGATAACCACGCCGTTCGAGGACTCGTCGACGCCTACCCGGAAAAGGGTCACATCATTACCACCAAAGTCGAGCACCCGGCCATCAAGAACCAGGTGCCCTACCTGCGCAGAAAAGGCCTGCAGGTGACCGAGCTCGGGGTCGACAGCAAGGGAAACCTGGATCTGGAGGAGCTGCGGGAAGCGATCACCAAAGACACGCTGCTGATTTCGGCAATCTTAGCCAACAATGAATCCGGGGTCATGTTCCCCATCCGGGAGATCTGCCGGATCGCCAAGGAGCGGGGGGTTTTCGTTCACACCGACGCGGTACAAGGGGTGGGCAAGGTGCCCCTAGACATGGAGAAGCTTCCCGTCGATCTCCTGTCCTTCTCCGGTCACAAATTCCACGCCCCCAAGGGGATCGGCGGTCTGTTCATTCGGCGGGGCTTGAAGATCCGTCCCTTCATTATCGGCGGTCATCAGGAACGCAGCCGCCGCGGAGGAACCGAAAGCATGCCCTTGATCGTGGGCATGGGCAAAGCGGCCGAGCTGGTCGGCGGCAAGCTCGAGGATGAAGACACCCGGGTGCGGGCACTGCGGGATAAGCTGGAGAATGAGATTCTCTCCCGGATCCCGGACACCGAGCTGAACGGCGACCCGGACAATCGCGTTCCCAACACGACCAACATCGGCATCCACTTCATCGAAGGGGAAGCCCTGCTGCTGGCAATGGATAAACGCGGGATCTGTGCCTCTACCGGATCGGCCTGCGCTTCCGGCAGTCTGCAGCCTTCCCACGTGCTGCGGGCCATGGGCGTGCCCTTCACCAGCATCCATGGGTCGGTGCGCTTCTCCTTGAGCACCTACAACACGGAAGAGGACATTGACTACGTTCTGGAAGTTCTTCCCGGAATCGTCGACCAGCTTCGGGAGCTGTCCCCATTTCACTCCATGGCCGATGTGGAGGCCTTTGGGGCCTGATCCCGGACGTTACACCCCGCCCGGCTTTGGGAACAAGATCGCAGAAACAGTAATATCACGAGCAGCCGGTTGTAGAACCGCAGGTCAAGCACTTCAGACAGGTTCCGTTTCTCACCATGGTGAAATGTCCGCAGACGGGGCAGGGGTCGCCCTCGTAGCCCTGCATGCGGGCCATATTCAGGGCTTCTGCCGCACTGTCCAGGGCGGCGGCATCTGTCTGCTCATTGACTGCGCCGACCGGCACCGGCTTTGGCCTGGACGCGCCCGCGCCGCCGTTGCCGCCGGCCGCGTGTTCCAGCGCCTGCTCCGCTTTCTGTTCGGCCGCTTCCTCTTCCGGCTCTCCCGCTCCATTGCCGCCGGCCTCCTCGAGCTCTCGGGTGCCGTTGGTCATAGTGGCGATCAGATCGTCCGGTTTGACCTGAACCAGATCGGTACGCTTCAGATAGGCCAGTGCCAGATCGCGGAAGATGAAGTCCAGAACCGAAGTGGTGATCTTTATGTTGTCGTGACCCTGGACGATCCCGTTAGGCTCGAAACGGGTGAACACGAAAGCATCCACGTACTCTTCCAGGGGAACCCCGTACTGCAGACCCAAGGACACGGCTATGGCGAAGCTGTTGAGAAGGCTGCGGAAGGCCGCACCTTCCCGATGCATGTCCAAAAAAATCTCCCCGAGACTTCCGTCCGGATACTGCCCGGTGCGCAGGAAAAGACTGTGTCGGCCGATCTTGGCTTTCTGGGTGTAGCCGTTGCGGCGGCTGGGTAAAGGTTTGCGTTCGTGCCGGGAAGAAGGGGCGGGGGTGTGCGGGATCGAGACCGTCGGATTGTCCGCCTCCGCCGCAGGGGCGGCTTGCTCGCCGAGCTGATCGGCGCTCAACTCAAGCCGACGCTGCAGGGCCAGTATCTGTTCGGCCAGACGCTCCCCGGAGGCACTGAGGGAGGACAGAGGCTGGCTGAGCTTCGAGCCGTCCCGATAGATGGCGACGGCTTTGAGCATCCGCTGCCAGGACAGAAAATAGGCTCCTTTGACATCCTCTACGGTGACGGAGTTGGGCATGTTTACAGTCTTGGAGATCGCCCCGGAAACGAAGGGCTGAACCGCCGCCATCATCTCGATATGGGCTTGCCAGGGGATAAAGCGGGTGCCGACACGACCGACCTTACTCGCCGTGTCGAACACGGCATAGTGCTCCCGCTTCAGATGAGGGGCACCTTCGACGGTCATGGTTCCGCAGACGAAGCGGTCTGCCTCTTCGATCTCCTCCGGAGTGAAACCAAGGTGCCGCAGTAGTTGGAACCCGGGCTTCCCGTAGGTCTGGCCCGAAATGCCGAGCTTCTTTTCCAGCATCTCCTCATCCACCACGGCGGGGACAAAAGCAGAGTGAATGGAAAAGGCACCTTCCAGGGACTTATCGATGCCCTTGAGCACGGTTTCGTTGAACCCCTTGGCCTTCAATTTTTTCCAGGATACCCCAGGAGCGGATTTCAGGGTTCCCCGGCCCAGGCAGTAGGCGGTGATTTCATCGATCTGTTTCTTATCGTAGCCGAGCCGTTTCAGAGCCGGCGGGATCGAGGTATTGATGATCTTGAAGTAGCCGCCACCGGCGAGCTTCTTGAACTTCACCAGGGCAAAATCCGGCTCCACCCCTGTGGTGTCGCAGTCCATGACCAGCCCGATGGTTCCGGTCGGCGCGATCGCGGTAACTTGGGCATTACGGTAGCCGTGGCTCTCTCCCTGCTGTAGGGCCTGATCCCAGATGCGCCTGGCCGCCTCGAGCAGCTGGGAGGGACAGGCTTCCGGGTCCAGAGCCTTGGGTAACACGGTCAAGCCTTCGTACTGCCCTTCTTCTGCGCTGTAGATGGCCCGGCGATGATTGCGGATCACCCGCAGCATGTGTTCCCGATTGGCCTGAAAGCGGGGGAAGGGGCCGAGCTGTTCGGCCAGCTGGGCGGATGTCAGGTAGGCCTGCCCGCTGAGCAGCGCGGTCAGACAGGCGGCAAGGCTGCGTCCCTGTTCACTGTCATAGGGGATGCCCATCACCATGAGCAGGCTGCCCAGATTGGCAAAACCCAATCCCAGGGTGCGGTACTCGTAGCTCTTTCTGGCGATCTCCGGTGTGGGGAACTGGGCCATCAGCACGCTGATCTCCAGCACGATCGTCCAGATGTGAATGGCGTGGAGCAGAGCATCGACATCGAAGCGGCCCGTCCCGGTGTCGTAGAAGGTCATCAGGTTGAGGGAGGCCAGGTTACAGGCCGTGTCGTCGAGAAACATGTACTCCGAGCAGGGATTGGAGGCCCTGATTTCCCCATCCGCGGGACAGGTGTGCCATTCGTTGATGGTCGAGTGATACTGTATCCCCGGATCGGCGCAGTTCCAGGCTGCGTAGGCGATCTGATCCCAAATCTTACGGGTCTTGATTTCGATCTTCAGGGAGGGATCGACCCGCCCGGTCAGGAGCCAGGGTCCGTCTTCGATCACCCTCTGCATGAAATCCGAGCTCAGCCGAACGGAGTTGTTGGAAGACTGACCGCTGACCGTATTGTAGGCTTCCTCGTCCCACTCGGTGGTGTACTCCTCGATGTCCAGGTTCCGCATCCCCTGCGTAAGGAGCTGGAGAACCCGGTAGATGTATCCCGGCGGGACCGTCTCCGCCAAGGCCCGGCGTATCGCCTCCCGCAGCTTGGGATTGGTATCCGGATCGAAAACCGCGTTGTCCGCATCGGGACCTTGGGCGCCGGTCACCGCCTGTTCGATCAGCCGGGTGTGTTTTTTCAACACCTTACTGCCGATCACCATGGATACGACTTTCTGCTCTTCCTCCACTTTCCAGTTGATGTAGTCTTCCACATCGGGGTGATCCGCATCCAGGGTGACCATGCGGGCGGCCCGGCGGGTGGTCCCACCGCTCTTGATCGCCGATGCGGAACGATCGCCTACTTTAAGAAAGGACAGCAGACCGGAGGAGATCCCGCCACCGCTCAGAGGTTCCTGCTTGGCCCGCAGACGAGAGTAGTTCGTCCCGGTCCCGGACCCGTACTTGAACAGCCGGGCTTCGCTGGTGATCAGATCCATGATGCCGCCCTGGTTTACCAGGTCGTCTTTCACGGAGATGACGAAACAGGCATGGGGTTGAGGACGCTCGTAGGCACTATCGGCCTTTTTCAGCTTCCCGCTGTCCGGGTCCATGTAGTAGTGGCCCTGGGCGGGTCCCTTGATGCCGTAGGCAGCGAACAACCCCGTGTTGAACCACTGGGGTGAATTAGGCGCGGCCATCTGGTGGGCCAGCATGTAGCACAGCTCGTCATAAAAACTCTGCGAGTCCTCGTCGCTGTCGAAGTAGCCGTAGCGTTTGCCCCAGTCGGTCCAGGTCAAGGCCAGACGATGAAACACCTGGCGGGCGTCGTTTTCGCCGCCGCTCTTGTCGATCTGACGGGGCACACCGGTTTTACGGAAATACTTTTGGGCCAGGATGTCAGTGGCGATCTGGGACCAGAAAGAGGGGACCTGGACGCCCGGCTGCCGGAAGATCACCTTTCCATCGGGAGTGCGGATTTCGGATACACGCTTTTCGAAGGTGATACCCTGGTATGGGCCCTCGCCCGACCGGGTAAAACGTCGCTGCAATTTCATTTTTCCCCTCCCCAATGACTTGACTGGCGAACCCGTGAAAAGCTCCTACATGGGCAGATAGAGATGTTCAGGAGCAACAACCGCCGTGTCGCAGGTGAGTTAAGTCTCTAAAAAGGTAATACGGCTCCGGCCCAAGGATCAATAGAAAAGAAGAAGAAAGGCAGGAATTATTTCATTTCGGCGGCTTCGAGCTCTATCAGCCTGCCCCCCTCCATCCGGGCAATCCTCCTGAGAGACGCCTCGAGGGTGTCGAAGCCGCGGAGGAAGCTGTCCGGATCGCTGCGGAGGAACTCCCGCACCCCGGCAGCCTGTCCGGGGTAGCTCGAGACCAGCCGGGAAGCGGTCAGCGTGGCGAAGTAGTAGTGAACTCCGGACCTGGGCTGTTGTAACAGATAGGCCTGATACTCATTGACGGTCAGGTACGGATCCTCGTCGTCGTAGCCGACCCAACGGAAGAACAGTCGCCAAAACTCCTTCTCGTTCTCGGCCAGCCCCTCCCAGGCCTGGATTGCGGCCTGCCTGAACTCGGGCAGGCTGAAGAACAGTCCGTGATAGCACTCATGGGTCAGCAGATGCCTCCGCAGAACCGGATAGGAGCCGCGGGAGATCGACAGGATTCCACCGCGTCCGGGGCTGAAGGTTCCCTGATCTCGAATGATCCCATTGCCAAGGAGGATCTCTTTGAGCAGCTCCTCCTCCGGATTCAGTTCAAACAGCTCCTCCCTGGCGGCTTGAAAGAAGCGGGCCAGATCTTCCGCCCGGTAATCGTGGGCATTGAAGCCGTGCAGCCCGGAGAACTCCTCGTTGCTCACCAGTCTTCCTCGATAACCCCGCTTCTCCACGAAGAAGGCCAGACGCTTAAAGAAGCGGGACTGAACCTGGTAGGAGGCGGTGTCCATGATCAGGATTTCCGGAAAGCGAGCCCAGGAAAACAGCTCATAATCCTGTTGACGCCAATACTCGGGATCGTAGAGCAGCACCGCGCCCGGATCCGCCGGAAGGGGATGCACCGAAGCCGAACGCTCACCCGACGTTCCGCTGAGCGCTTCCAGGGGAATACGGGCAACCTCGAGACCGTGAAGCCAGATCCCGCTTCCGCCCAGAGCTTCGATCCACAAGGTTTCCGGTTCGAAGGGGATCAGACCTTCGTAGAGAAACAGGTTGTGCTTCCCCGATAGGGCGGTGTGCCTGAACGATGCAGTTTTGTTCCCGGCACTAGCTTTAAGCAAGAGGTAGGCTCGCTCCGCCTTGGAATCCGGAAGATCCGCCGACCCAGGCCGATCGGCATAGGTCTCGCCGAGGCGGAAATCCGAGAAGGAGAAGGGCGCCCGGGATTCGACCACAAGAGAGATCTGCCAGCTCAGCTCCTCCGGAGCGGGGATACCGGCGGGCGACTGCACAGGCCAATCCTGCGGGGAAGAGAAGGAAAGTTCAAAGCGGCGGCCGTCACTGTGGAATCTTTGGATCGAAGTGCCCAGGCTCAAGCTTCGACCGGAGTTCTCCAACCCGGTGAATCTATCCCCGATCCCCGCCTCGAGAAGCTGAAGCTCCCGCCCCTCGGGAGTATCCACGCTAAATCCCCTAACACTCTTCCCTTGCAGGAGGGGAAGGTATACCGTTGCGCCACCCCCGCCCGGTAGAGGCTTGGCGGCGATCTCCCTATACTCTGTTCCGAAAACCCGTAGGACCGCTGCGTCCCCCTCCCCGCTGAAGCGGAGATAGAAGGCCTGTTCCCCCCGAGTGACGAAAAGGGGTTGTTTCAGCAGGTAGCGCCCCGACTCATCCAAATCCAGCCGCTGCTGCGTTGTCTTGCCCTGCTCCCCCGGAACCAGAAAGAGGAGCCCATCCTGCCTGAGATCGCAGCCCACCAGGCAAACCGTGAGGAAGAGAAGCGTGAGGAACCTCATGCCATGGGAAGGATGCTCTTGACCAGGAGCTCGGCGATCTCCCGTTTTCTTTCAGGGGGCAGCTCCGGGTCGTCCCGAAGCATGCTCTCGAAGCGGCCTGCGAAACCGTCGGGCAGACGGGGAAGCTCGCGGACCCTTTCGGAGATCAGCCGGGCGGAGGGTTCGAAGGTTCGATTCACCGCAAAGAGGAAGCTGCAGAGGCTTCGCAGAAAGTGGCTCAAGGAAAAGACGTAGAACAGGTTGTCACCCCGGTACACCGCCGCCCGCAGATCATTAATGTAGTAGGCTGCGGAGATCCGGGCGCCGTTCTGAATCGCCCGCCAGAAGTGATCCGGCATTGCAGAGAGGGTTTTTCGGGTCTGGTCGAGCCAACTCGTTTGCTTATGCAGCACCTGGCCGTGCAGCAATCTATAGAAGAGATAGGTGCCGACGTCATGAAAGATCCACTGCTGGTCGGCGATGCGTTTGAGCATGAAGTCGACCCGTTCTGTCGCCTGGTAGCGGATCTTTGCGGGTAGTTCCTCCTGCAGGAAACGGTCCTCCGTGAAGGCAGGAACCGTTTCGAAGGCGGTGGGGTTGGCGAACTGCTGCTTTCGGTCGTCGGATTTCGGCAGCTCGGAGTCGTAGTATACGTCGAGGGAAATCGTGAAGTACGGATCGAGGATCTTGGCTTCCGCCGCCTCTCCCAAAACGATCGCCTCGATTCCGGACCAGGAGGAGATGATCTGTTTCAGCTGTTCGCTGATACGCTCTACCTTACGTTGCACCCTGCCATCATAGCACAAACTGTTTGATTGACAAAGGTTTTTGTGCCATTGTAGAGAACGGTAGTCTGAGGCATGAAAAAACAAGCGCTGCGGATAGAAAAACTCTGGATACCCCTTCTTCCGATCTGGTTATCCTCCCTCGTATACCTGGCGGTCGTCCTTCGCCACGCCTCGGTATCCCTGCCCCTGACACTGGCTGTCGTGATTTGCATAGGAGGAATCAGCCTGGCCCAAGGGCTGTTGATCGCCTTCGATCTGCCCCGGTTCAAGCGTACCGGGAGGAGGGCACGGGCTTTGGAGGGGATCTACGAAGTCATTCACAAGGCCGGAGGATCTCTCGACCTGCAGGAGGTGCTCGATGCGGTCACCGGCATCACGATCAAAGTTACCGGAGTTCGGGGCTGCTCGATCAAACTCTGGGATACCGACAGCGGCACCATGCGGGTTCGCTCCATGGCCGGTATCGCCAGGGAAGCGGCTGATCTGTCCATCGATGTGGCGGAGAACATCTACCATCGCAGCCTGATGGAGGGGAACGCGGTTCTGGTGGAGGATGCCCTGGTAGAGGATTTTCCCGAAGTGGACGACGAGACGGAGAGCTTGATCTGCGTCCCCCTGCGCCGGGAGAAAAAAATTCTCGGTGCCCTGTGCGTCTACGGGGAGCGGGGAAAAAACTTGAGCCAGGAAATGATCTCTCTGTTTTCGATCCTCGGTGACCTGGTAACCCTCTCGATTGCCAACGCTTCCGTGTACGAAAATCTCATGCGCCTCGACGAAGCCAAGACCTGGTTTCTGCTCAAGGCCTCCCATGAGCTGCGCTCTCCCCTGAGCACCATTCAGTCCATCGTTCGCACCCTAACCCAGGGCTTTGTGGGTGAGCTCGAAGCTCCGCAGAAGGAGATGCTCGAGCGGATCGAGGTCCGGGCGCAAGCCCTGTCGAACAGCGTGAGCGACCTCCTGGTTTTGGCCAAGGGCAGGGCCGAGCTTTCCACCTCCGAGCTGGAGAAGATCAACTTCTGTACTCTTCTCGGCGAGAACGTCCAGTTCTTTCAAAGCCTGGCCGAAGAGAAGGAAATCATTTTGGAAGTCCAATGCCCCTCGAACCTCAACACCTCGATCGTCTACGGGCGGCGGGAAGGATTGGAAACGATCGTGACCAACCTGCTCTCCAATGCCGTCAAATATACCCCCAAAGGCGGGAAGGTATGCATGAAGATGAGCCCGGAGGAAGACAAGGTGATCTTCGAGGTCAGCGACACCGGTATAGGCATACCGGAAAACGAACAGGCTAAGCTGTTCAGCGAGTTCTTCAGGGCGGAGAATGCAAAGAAGCTGGCGGAGATCGGGACCGGGCTCGGGCTATCGATCGTGAAATCCACGGTGGAACAGCACGGTGGGACGATCGAGGTGCAGAGTCGGGAGGGGGAAGGAAGCACCTTTCGGGTTACACTCAACAGGGTGGGGAAATAATGTGGCGGACTACCGGATCCTCGGGCTGAAGGCGCCAACCAATATCGAGAAGAAGGTAACGGAGCTGCAAACATCCCTCTACCGAGAATGGGAGCTGGCCTCCGCCCTTTCCCTGCCGGTAATGATTCCCATCTCCTTCCTGCCGCCTGGACCGGCTTCACAACAGCCGGCGGCGCTTCGAAGTGCCCTTCGCAGGGTCGTGGGAACACAAACCCTCTATTTCCGCAGCGTTTCGATCATCGAAATCGAAGGAAGTCTATTCTGGGATCTCGAACCCAGGGAACAGCTGCAGCGGCTGGCCGCGAAATGTGCGGAAGGCTTCCCCCGGGGTGATTCGCAGCAGGAACCCCTTTTCCCCGTCGGCCGGGGATTCTATCTGGGCTCTGTGGAAGGGCGGTCCGGATCCGGGATCACCTCCATCCCTACTCCGGAGCCGCTATCCTTTCCGGCGCGGGCGGCCGTCCTGATCCGCGTCCACCCCCTCGTGGGGGACATCCAGGAGACAGATCACGGGACGGAACAAGACCGTGCCGCGACACAGATGTGGTGGCAATCCCTTTTCTGGGAAGAGCTGGCCCGCCTTCCCCTCCGCAAAGGCTGAAAAGCTCAAGCAAGACGAAACAGCCGATCTTTCACCACCTGATCCAGGCTGTCAATGACCTCCGCTACTACAAGGGAGTAGCCCTGCTGCTGCAGATTCGTACAGAAATCGAGATGGCTCCTCCCTTTTCTGTAATCCGGCACCCGGGAGGGAAACCGCAGATAGCGCTCGAACAGAGACAGGTCGTTGTCTACCAGCAGACTTGCCTGATAGAAGAGGATCTTACGCCGCCGATACAGGGAAGTGCCCAGGATCTTCAGCTCTCCTACGGCCAGATCCGAGATGCCCCGGTCCTCGATCCCGGACACACCCAGCGGCTCGAGAGCAAGGCGAAACCAATTGTTGATAGCCTGGAAGTACTGAAGGTTCTGAAAGGGAGAGGCGACTTCCGTTACTACCGCCAACACGAGTTGGCCGGGGGACAGTACAACGGTGCCGCCCCCGCCCCGACGGCGTAGAACCGGGACTGCATCGGCCGCGGCCTGCTCGAGGAACACGTCCTCCTCCGCCTTCCGCCCCGCCCCCATAACAATACACACCTCTTTCTGTTCGTAAAGACGATACACGGGCCGGGGATCCTGTACAAAGAGATCGAGCAGGTCCTGATTTACGCTTTCCGTCGTATTTAGGCTCCGAACTTGGCAAGTTTCTCCGCCGCGGAGAGGGCCAGGCGCATCAACATGGCCCCCGGGATGACACCCCAGAGACCGGCGGCGCAGCTCCTTTCTCCGAACTCCCCGGCCGCGTCGGGGCGCAGGTTCCGGGCATGCAGGAGAAAGGGGACAGGGTGGGCGGAGTGAGCCCGCATCACCGCAGGGGTGGAATGGTCGCCGGTCACCAGCAGCACATCCGGTTTTAGATCCAGGATCCTGGGTACAAAGCTGTCGACTTTCTCGATTTCCGCGACCTTGGCTTTGAAATCCCCGTCTTCACCCTTCGAGTCCGTGTACTTATGATGGACGAAGAAGAAATTGTACCGGTCCCAGTTCTCCCGCAGTGCGGCGGCCTGGGCATCTAGGTCTTGCAGATCCTCGACAACATCCATTCCGACCAACCGGCTCACCCCTTTGTAATCGGGGTAGACAGCCAGGGCCAGCGGGTTCAGACCGAAACGCTCCTCCATCGACGGAATGTGAGGAAGCTCGGCAAAACCCCGCATCAACACGGCGTTGGCGGGATGGCGGTCTTTGAGAAGCTCGAGCGCCTGGCGGATGAACTGCCCGGCGATTTCGGCGGTCTTCTCTCCATTCGTTGATGTTGCTTTTGGATCGTGAGGTTTGACCCCCGTGGCCTGAGGATCGGTGTCGGCTACATGGTCGCTCAAGCCCCGGCCTCTGAAGACCACCACCGCCCGGTAGTCCTTTACCGGTTTTACGAAAAGTTCGACTCCCGGGATCGACACGGCGGAGAGGAGCTCGCACAGTTCGGCACACTTCTCGGTAGGGATTCGTCCGGCCCGGCGGTCGGTGATTCGCCCCTCTTCGTCTTGGGTGGCGAAGTTGACCCGCGCCGCAACGTCCCCCGACTGGATCGGGAAGGCGATGCCCGTTGCTGCCACAATACCCCTACCGATCGGATAGTCGGTGGGCTGATACCCGAAAAGAGCAAGATGCCCCGGTGCTGATCCCGGTGTAATCCCAAAACCGATGGGCAGGTGCAGGCCGCACTCACCCTCGGCGGCCAGAGCGTCCAGATTAGGAGTGTTCGCCGTTTCCAGCTCGGTCTTTCCCCCTTTTTCCCGGGGAAGTCCGCCCAACCCGTCCATGACGAGCAATACGATTCTCTTGTCGTTTTTGATGATAAGATTGCTGATAACATCTTGCATGGTGTTTCTCCTACGCCTCACAAAGTAATGCCGCCTCCGGCTTTGGTCAAGACGCGATCATTTTTTGAAGAATTCTACTTTGTTTTTTACTCGTACATTGTATAATAATTCAAGCAAGCGAATCCTCGATGCCAAGGAGGAACCTCTGACCAGTCAGGAAGCCCGACGACGATTGATCGTCACGATCTTGAAAAATGAAAAGATCCACAGCCAGGAAGAACTTCAACAGCGGCTCAAGCAGGAAGGCAAAGACGTAACCCAGGCTACTCTGTCGAGAGACCTGAAGTTTCTCGGAATCGCGAGAGTTCCGGATCGCAAGGAGGGGTATGTGTACACGATCAAGGAGGAGGTTGACACCACGCCGGAGCCCTACCTCCACGACGACATCGCCCGGGGAATCGTGGATATCCAGTTTTCGGCAAACTTGGCGGTGGTTCACACAAAACTCGGCCATGGACACAGCGTCGCCTTTGCCATAGATCGCCTGGAAATTCCGGAGGTGCTGGGAACGCTCGGCGGCGAAGACACGCTCCTGGTGATCTTCCGCGAGGATGCCGACAAGCCCACCTTCATCAAACGCTTGATCGGAGAGGACACGCTGCCCACCCGATAGTGCGCCATTGTTGTTCTGACAAAGGAGACCAGAAGTATGGACCTGGCCAAGTTTCACCGTCTCGACATGATCCTTGTATGCGGACTGCCCGGATCGGGCAAATCACGGTTCGCTGCGGAGTTCTTCGCAGACTCCGGGTGCGACAGGGTGAATCGCAAGGAAATACACCGCCTGCTCTACGAGATGATCCATTTCGGCAAGAAATGGTCGGAGACGGAGTTCGACGAACTCGACGACTTTCTGGTGAAACACGTGGAAAGAAAGATCATCGAACATCTTCTACAGAACAAACAGAAGGTGCTGGTGGACAACACAAGCGTTTCCGCTTCTTCGAGGAAGACCTATCTCGGCATCGCCAATCAGATGCACAAAACGATCGGTTTGATATTTCTCCATACCCCGCCGTCGAAATGCCTGGAGCGCAACCGCGGTAGAGAGGATCCTGTTCCCGAACGGGTGATCTCAAACCTTGCGGCAGCCATTGACCTGCCGAGGGCCGAAGAAGGATTCAGGGAACTCCTTGTGCTGAAAGGTTACTAGGGGCGCTCCTCCGCCCTCGCCCCGTTTCCGATGGTCCCGGTTCATGCCACGCCCTACACGCGCTTCAACCAACACGATGCGCCGATGCGCCCGGGTGGCAATGCCATAACCAGCAATCTTGACCCGGGAACGACAATCTCAGTATCATTAGAAGGCCATCGGGATGTAGCCTAGCGGTTAGGGCGCCTGCTTTGGGAGCAGGAGATCGGAGGTTCAAGTCCTCTCATCCCGAATTTCCTCTGCCGCGGTGTCTATAATCTTTCTTATCGGCCTGGCAAGGAGGCCGCGGCAGCCGGGCGTCCATAGCTCAGCTGGATAGAGCAACAGCCTTCTAAGCTGTGGGTCGCAGGTTCGAGTCCTGCTGGACGCGATTTAATTCTTTGTAATATAGGAAACAAGAATGCTCGCCATCAAGGCGGGCATTTTTATGTTGCAAATGT
>Ga0315553_10002835_pt1 | contig 13740 bp, 10 predicted proteins | sample SalMarSW160140MG_FD_203099 | JGI IMG/M metagenome (GOLD analysis project Ga0315553, IMG submission 203099) | Salt marsh sediment microbial communities from the Plum Island Ecosystem LTER, Massachusetts, United States - Salt Marsh Sediment SW1601-40 ... | reverse complement strand
AGTCGTGTTCAACCGCCACAACCCACCGCAACGGATGAGCTATCGGGACATCGTCGCTTACAGCATCGCGACCCAGCGCGGCGACACGATCCTGGGCGAGGGATTCTGGCGGACTATGCGCGACGAGCCCACGCATCCAAGCCTCGCGACCACCAAGGGGCGCTGGTCGGAGAACTATGCGTTCAGCTGTCAGGTCGCCGAAGTCGAGGTCGACATCGAGACCGGCGAGGCGAAGCTCCTCAAGGCGCTCACCGTGCATGACTGCGGGTTTCCGATTAATCCCGCGCTGGTGAAGGGGCAGATCGACGGGCAAGTCTCGATGGCGCTCGGTCACGCCTTTCTCGAGGAGATCATGACCAAGGACGGGTTCACGTTGAACCCGACCTGGCTCGACTACCGCATGCCGACAATCCACGAGATGGCCGCCTCGGACGACGCAGACGTGATCACCGAGCAATATGTCGTCGGGAAGCCCTACCGCACAAAGGAAGTCGGCGAGGGACTTGTGTCGGGAATTCTCGCTGCGATCGCCAACGCGATCTACGACGCGACGGGCGTGCGGCTCACCTCGACTCCGTTCACGCCGGATAAGATACTAAAGGGTTTGCGCAAGTTGGAACGGGAGCGGCGGGGCAAGAACTAGTTCGACGCCGCCGGAAATCGCGGGCGATGCGGCGGCGCGGCGTACGCGTGGAGACGGTCGGAGTGCGCACAGATGTAAGGGAGGGACGGCGTTCGCGGGTCGGCGGGGTCGTGCTTGCGGCCGGCTTGTCGCGGCGTTTTGGCGGCAACAAACTGCTGGCGTGCTTTATGGACAAGCCGTTGGTCCATTGGGCGGTCGAGAGCGCGCTTTGCTCGCGTCTTTCGCCGGTTGTCGTTGTGCTTGGCCACGAGCACGAGAGGGTACGGGTGGCGTTGAGCAATCTACCGGCCGACTCGGGGCTCGTCTTCGTCCACAACGAGCAATACGCGGGGGGGCAAAGCGGCTCGGTCATCGCCGGCCTCGCCGCTATCGAGACCGTCGTCGACGCAGCAATGTTTCTGCCGGCCGATCAGCCTCTGCTCGATGGCGCCGTCATCGACCGGTTGGTTGCTGCTTTCGAACAAGGTGGGCGCGATATCTGCCATCCAGTCGTTGCTGGCCGACGCCGCGGCCCAGCAATTTTCGGCGCGCGCCATTTCGCAGCGCTACGCCGCTTGCAAGGGGACGTCGGCGGCCGGTCGATCATCGACGCAAACCCACATGCCGTCGCCGCGGTGTCGTTTTCGGACGAAACGCCGTTTCGTGACGTCGATTGTCCCGGCGATCTAGCCGCCTTGCTCGCCGCCTGTCCCGGCGTTGGCGTGAACCGCGGTTTGTCGCGGGCGCACCTGACGCGCGCGCTTGGGCTCAGAGAGGCGCGCCTCATCGCGATCTGCGGGGCCGGCGGCAAGACGAGCCTCATGGCCGCGCTTGTCCGCGAATTTAGCGCGCGTGGGGAACGCGTGCTCGCCACAACAACCACCAAGATGGCGATCGAGGAGGCGGAAGGGCCTTGGCGCGCCTGCGAGGCAGGCGGCGCAGACGATCTGCTTGCACACTCGGCTACGGACCTTGCGCCAGTCCTTGCTTATCGTGCCGTTGATCGCGCGCGCGGACGCCTTCTCGGCTTTTCGCCCGAAGTAATTGACGTCCTCGCGCAAACCGATCGCTTCAGCCGCATTATCGTCGAGGTAGATGGCGCAGCGCGTAAGCCGCTCAAGGCGCCCGCTCCGCATGAGCCAGTTTTTCCGCGCACAGCCGATGCGGTCGTGATGGTCGCGGGAGCGAGCGGGCTTGGGCAGCCGCTTGACGAAAGCACCGTTTTCCGGGCCGAGCGCTGGGCTGCCTTGACCGGGCTTAGGCCTTCGCAGCCGGTGACGCCAGAATCGCTCGCCCGGATGGTCATTGACCCGAAGGGGCTCGGGCAAGGGGCGCCGGCGCAGGCCCGGAGGGCGCTTTTCATCAACCAAGTCGATACGCCCGAACGCCTGGCGGCCGCAGAGCGTGTCTTGGATTGTCTGTTCGGTCTGAGCGGCTTCGTTCCCGCGCAGGCCGTGGCGGGGCGGCTGGAGCCTGTCTCGAGCGTCCTGCTGATCCGTGAACGGGAGCGCTGCAGCGAGGCAATCGCATGAGCGGACCTGAAATAAGCAAGGCGCAAGTCAACGCCGCCGACGAACTTCTCGGTCCGACGCTTAAGGGCGGCGGGGCAAACAATGTCGCTATTCTCTTTGGCGACTCCAAGTTCACCTATGGCGAGCTTAATGCGACGGCGAACCGGTTTGGAAACGCTCTCAAGCCCAATCTTCCGACCGGAGCGCGGGCGCTGTTGCTGCTCAAAGATAGTCCCGACTTCGTCGCCGCCTTCCTTGGCATCATGCGAATCGGCGCCGTTGTGGTCCCGCTGAGCACGCGCTCGAGTGCTGGGGATTTCGCCTTCGTGATGGAGGATAGCGAAGCGAAGGTGCTCCTGATCGACGAGGAGTTCCTTCCGCTCTATCGCGACGCGATCGCGCTGGGCAAGCAAAGCCCGGATTTGGTGATTGTGCGCGGAACGCAGGGCCAGGGTTTTCCGACGATCGACGCATTCACGAGTGACGCCGCATCCGAGCTTGATTCGGTGCCGACCATGGCTGTCGATATTGCGTTCTGGCTTTATACATCGGGAACTACGGGCGTACCGAAAGGAGCCATGCATCGCCACGGCGACGTAACGGTAGGCGATTCTTACCTGAAAGCATTTGGATTCGGTCCCGGCGAGCGCGTGTTTTCGTCGTCGAAAATGTTTTTCGCCTTCGCGCTGGGGCATGTGCTTATTGGTGGACTGCGCACCGGCTCGACCCTCGTCCTTTATGACGGCTGGCCGGATGGCAACGCCATCGCCGCAATAGTCGAGCGATTTCGCCCGAGCATCATGCTCAGCGTGCCTGCGTTTTTCCGCAACCTCTTGCGGGACGGTCAGGCGACGCAGCCAGCCTTCAAAGCGGTCCGCTATTACATTTCCGCCGGCGAATCTTTGCCGGAGAGCCTGTATCTTCGGTGGCGCGAGGTCACCGGACGTCCGATCATCGAAGGGATCGGGGCGACCGAAACCATTTTCATGATGATTTCGGGAACGCCGGAGGAGCACAAGCCAGGCGCCACCGGCAAGCCGATGCCCTATGTCGAGGCAAAGCTTGTCGACGATGATCGTCTGGTCACTGAAGCGGAGATACCGGGCGTTCTGTGGGTGAGAATGGGCTCGCTCTGCAGCGGCTACTGGCGCCAGCCGGACAAGACGGCGGCCTCCTTCTGTGACGGCTGGTTTCGTACCGGCGATGTTTTCGTGGTCGGGAGTGACGGATGGTGGCGCCATCAGGGTCGCGGCGACGACCTGTTGAAAATATCGGGCCAGTGGGTGTCGCCCAGTGAAATCGAGGAATGCGCCATCACGGTGCCGGGCGTGGCCGAAGCGGTGGTCGTAGGCGTGCCCGATCGCGATGGATTGATCCGCCTCGCTATGTTCCTTGTCGCGGCCGAAGACGCGAGCGAATCGCTCAAGCGTATGGTCCAGGAGAAGCTGCTCGCCACGCTGTCAAAATATAAATGCCCGCGCAACATCGTGTTTATCGACGTCATTCCTCGGACCCCAACCGGTAAAGTACGCCGCTTTCGACTGCGCCAGTGGCTCACCGCGGATCTGCTCGGCCGCCTCATGCAGGCGCTCAATCTCGACTTCGCGCAGGTCGCGGTGGCGCAGCCGCAAGTGATCATCGAAATGCAGCGGCGTTGCGCGATGTGCGAAAGCCAGGAGCGCTGCATGCATGATCTGGAAGAGGGCGGGATCGCTGACACTTATCAAGAATACTGTCCCAACGCCGAGACCCTGGTGCAGATGCAGTTTGCGCGCCAGGCCTCGTGAACGCGCTGCGCGCGGATGGATCGGTTTGGCGCGGCCTGATTGCCTAATCTTTCATCGCCACCATTTAGGCTCGCGGTGTCGTCCCAGTACAAACTGGTTTGACCTGCAAACTAACCGCGAGTAGCCTGATGCAAGCGCCCGGCGCGCGTTCGCGTCCTGCCAAGGAACGGCGCCGAGACGACGACGCGAGCGCTTGCGCGACGGGGTGCATTGAGGACACTAGGCCAATGCTGAGCCAGCAGCAGAATGACGAGATCACGCGTGTCGGCCCCGGCGCCCCGGCCGGCGACCTCATGCGGCGCTACTGGCAACCCATTGCGCTTGCCGAGGAGCTTTCCGGTCCGCGGCCAATCAAACGGGCGCAGCTCTTGGGTGAACATATCGTGGTGTTCCGCGACGAGAACGGCCGTTATGGGGCCCTTGACCGCGCTTGCCCGCATCGCGGCGCCGATCTTTCATTCGGGCGGCTGGAGGACGGCGGGCTGCGCTGCTCGTTCCATGGATGGCTGTTCGACGTGAACGGCCGCTGCCTGCAGACGCCGGCGGAGCCGGAAGACAGCTCGCTCGCCGCGAAAATCCATCAGCGAGCTTATCCCGTCTGCGAGAAGAACGGCATCCTGTTCGCCTATATGGGTGCGGGCGAGCCGCCCGCCTTCCCGAGCTTCGACTGCTTCGTTGCGCCCAACGCGTATACCTTCGCCTTTAAAGGCCTGATCGATTGCAATTGGCTGCAAGCCTTGGAGGTAGGCATCGATCCCGCCCATGCCTCTTTTCTACACCGCTTCTTCAACGACGATGATCCGTCGCGTGGCTATGGGCAGCAGTTTCGCGGCCAGTCGGCCGATTCCGCAATGCCGATGACCAAGGTGTTGCGCGAACACCCGCGCCCGCGCATCGAGGTCGAACTCACCGACTACGGGCTCCGCATCGTTTCGCTGCGCCGGATCAGCGATCGACACACGCATGTGCGGGTGACCAACCAGATTTTTCCACACGGCATCGTCATTCCGATGAGCGAGGAAATGACCATCACGCAGTGGCATGTGCCCGTGAATGACGTGCAGTGCTACTGGTACGCGATATTTACGAGTTTCGGGGCGCCGATTGATAAAGAGACGATGCGACGCCAACGGCTGGAGCTGTACACCTTGCCCGACTATGCGCCACGCAAGAACAAGGCGAACGATTACGGCTTCGATCCGCACGAGCAAGAGAGCGAAACCTATACAGGGATGGGCCGCGACATCAACGTGCACGATCAATGGGCGGTCGAATCGATGGGCCCCATCCAGGACCGCACGAAGGAGCATCTGGGTCGTTCGGACCGTGCAATTACCACCTATCGTCGACTACTACGCCAAGCGATTCTAGCCGCGGCGCAGGGCGGAGCGCTTCCGTTGGCGCTCGATACGGCGACCGCCGACACGATGCGCGGGCCCGTCGCCATTGACGGCATTGCGCCGACCGAGGCGTGGGACGACTACTGGCGGGAGGCGGACCGAAAGCGAAGAGAAAGCTCGGCGTGGGCGAGCCGCTTGCTGTAGCCCGCCCCGTGGAGATTTATGATGTCGTCACCGCAGGTCGAGTCCGACGCGAGTTTTGTCGAGCGGCATGGGTTGTGGACCGACCAGCAATTTGAAGCGGCGCAACACGCCGATCGGCTGATCGAGGAAAAGGGACTTGAGGTTGTCCGCGTCTCGTTTGCGGACCAGCATGGGATTCTGCGGGGAAAGACCTTACTCGCGAGCGAAGCGCCGCGCGCGCTGCGTAACGGCTGCTCGATCACCACCACCCTGCTCGCAAAGGACACCGCTCACAAGACGGTCTTCCCGGTGTTCACGCCTGGCGGCGGCTTCGGCATGCCGGAGATGCAGGGGGGCGGCGACTTCCTCATGGTCCCCGACCCGACGACGTTCCGTATCCTGCCGTGGGCCACCAACACGGGATGGGTGCTGTCGGACCTTTATTTCGCCGATGGCAAGCCGGTGCCATTCTCGACGCGACGCCTGCTCCAACATGCCCTCGGTCGCCTTGGCGACGCCGGTTTTGAGCTCAGATCCGGCCTCGAAGTCGAGTTCCACCTCTTCAAGCTGGAGGACGCGCGACTGCGTCCAGCAGAATCTGGCTGGCCGGGCGAACCGCCAGAAGTCACCATGATCGCGCAAGGCTACCAGTATCTAACGGAGGTGCGTTACGATCGGCTGGAGCCGTTGATCGAAGCCATCCGCCGCGACCTTCTGGCGCTCGGCCTGCCATTGCGCTCGACCGAACTCGAGCTTGGCCCGAGCCAATGCGAATTCACGTTCCATCCCGAAATGGGGCTCGCCTCGGCGGACACGATGACCCTATTTCGCTCCGCGGTGAAGCAGATCTGCCGGCGACGCGGCTACCATGCGAGCTTCATGTGCCGGCCAAAGATCGCCCATACGATGTCTAGCGGGTGGCATTTGCATCAGTCGCTCGCGGCGCGCGGCTCCCCTGTCAACGCGTTTGCCGCCGCGGATGGGCTTTCGCCTGCAGGGCGGCAGTATCTCGCCGGCCTGTTGGCGAACGCCGCGGCGGCGGCCGCTTTCTCGACGCCGACCGTCAATGGTTACCGGCGCTACCGCCCATACTCGCTTGCGCCCGACCGCGCCAATTGGGGGCATGACAATCGCGGCGTCATGATCCGCGTGATCGGAGGACGGACGGGGGATTCAGCGACACGCCTGGAGAACCGGGTCGGCGAGCCGGCGGCCAATCCGTACCTCTATATCGCTTCGCAGGTCGCCGCCGGGCTCGACGGGATCGCGCGGGCGCTGGATCCGGGCCCCTCTGCCGACGCTCCTTACGACGTCGCGGCGCCGGCGCTGCCGAAAAGTCTCGCCGAGGCGCTCGCGGCGCTGAAGTGTAATGCATGTTTCCGCGAGGCATTTGGCGACGCGTTCATCGGGTATTTCGTTCAGATCAAGGAAGCCGAAATCGCTCGTTTCGACGCAGAGGTGACGGACTGGGAGCAGAGAGAGTATTTTGATTTGTTCTGAAGAACACCGGAAATTATGGCGCTGTCGAACAAGACATAATCCTTTGCTACCATCACGAAGGCACTGGGCCCGCCAATGACGTCTCATTCGTAACATCGTTCAAAACCCTCCGCGGGATGAGTAGAACCGTCTTCCCATATCGAGGGCCGGTCTTCAGAAACTACAGGTGCATTGATTGCAGCGCCTTCAGAGGGCGACTATCGGTGCAGTGCACACGAATACGATCGAATGTGCAGCCTGGTGGTATGACCTTTCTTGGAGGGAAGGTGCATTGGTCGCGTTCGCCGGCGGCGGCAACCGTCACATGTACGATCCTCCAGTTCTGATCTGATGGCATCACAGACGAGGGAGCCGAGGCACGCAGCAAAGCGATGGAATTACAATTGGCGGCCGCGAACGTGTTCGTCGCGGCTAGAGCGAATTCCGTTCCAATCGAATCGGAATTCGCTCTGGCTGTCCTTGAGTGGTCGCATTTTCTGCGGCGAACCGGTTTCCACTTCGCCGGAAAATGCTCTAAGCCACCATTCATCAATTAGACAAACAAGAACGTTGCGCCGACTTATCGGAGAAGAATATTCCATTCGTGACCGCGGCGGAACAGCCCTCATGCTGTAGAGCGAACTTCTGATCATCAACGCTGCCGAAAACAACTGCGGCTAGTGCCAGAAGCAAATCCACCTCGGTTGCGCCCCCGCGACCGTAGCGCTCTGCGCGATGATGACGAGAGAAGCTGCGCTCAATGCTATCCCGGCAAGAAAGCGAATGGGCCTGTCGTTTTACATGCCTAGCGCGCTTCGAAGACAACCAGGGTTGCATCAATTGGGCGTTCGCCGGCATGTCCGCCGCCCCGTGGAGCTCGATCAATGCACGCATTGACGTCGCGCGCGGAACATCAGCCCAGGCCTGCGCTGACTGAGAAACCACTACGTCGGTTGACACCGCCCAATTGAGAAAGGCATGAATTGATCTCCGGTCGATCTATCCACCTAGCGCAAAGCGACACTTGTGCCATAATGACACGTCCGCTCACTCAAGCACCCAACTCAGGACGTCCTTGTTGCTCGGAACCTGATCGCCCGACGGCTTTCTACAATGCAGCCAGTGCAAGGACGACAGGTCAGGAGCGGGAGGACTTTTAGGCCTTGAACCGATCCAATAAGACCGCCCCAAAAACCTTGCCAGAATCTCGGAGGAAACGAAATGAAGAGAATTTTGATAGGAACGGCTGCGCTTGTGTTGCTGGGCTCTGTCCCGGCGGTGGCGCAGGAACCCATTAAGATTGGATTCGTCAGCACCTTCAGCGGCCCGACCGCCGTCATCGGCAACGACATGCGCAACTCGTTTGAGCTGGCGCTGGACCACCTCGGCCGCAAGATGGCCGGAAAGCCGGTCGAAGTGATCTACGAGGACGATCAGCAGAAGCCCGAAGTCGGCAAGCAGAAGACCGAAAAGCTTATCCAGTCCGATAAAGTCGACTTCGTCGTCGGTTATATCTGGTCGAACGTCCTGCTCGCTTCGCTCAAACCGGTCGTGGATTCGAAGACCTTCCTGATTGGCGCCAATGCCGGGCCGCACCAGATCGCCGGAGAGCTGTGCTCGCCCTATTTCTTCTCCACGTCCTGGCAGAACGATCAGACGCCACAGGCGATGGGTCTTTACATGAACCAAAAGAACGTGAAGACCTTATACCTGTTAGGTCCGAACTACGCAGCCGGCAAAGATATGCTGGCGGGCGCGCGCTCGACCTTCAAAGGCAAGATCATTGGACAGGAGCTGACCAAGTGGCCAGGCCAGCTCGACTTCTCCGCCGAACTGACCAAGGTGAAGGCGGCTAAGCCGGACGCCGTGTTCGTGTTCTATCCGGGTGCGTCCGGAGTGCAGTTCCTCAACCAATACGCCCAAGCCGGACTCAAGGGCACGATCCCGCTCTATACCGCGTTCACGATCGACTCGCTGTCGCTGCCGCGGCAGGGTGATCTCGCACTCGGCGTGCCCGGCGCACAGGAGTGGGTCAACGACCTGCCGAACGATGCCAATAAGAAATTCGTCGCCGACTTCAAGGCCAAACATAAGGCCTATCCATCCTTTTACGGGGCGCAGTCGTACGACGCTGCGAATCTCATCAACAGCGCGGTGGTTGCCGTCAAGGGCGACCTCAGCAAGAAAGACGAGATGCGCAAAGAGATGCAGAAGGTAAATTACGCATCGGTGCGCGGGCCGTACAAATACGGCAACAATCAATTCCCCATCGAGAATTTCTATCTGCAGGATGTGGTGAAAGACCCCGACGGCGTTCTGACGCTTAAGACCGTCGCGACTATCGTCAAGGATTCTCAGGATCGCTTCCACGGCAAGTGCCCGATGAAGTAATGATCGGCTGATGCATAGACGGCAGCAGCGCTAGCGCGTTGCTGCCGTCTCGCTTTGGCGGTTGATCGCTTGTCCGCGCGGTTGCGCCCGAATCGGAACGCCATGCTGCTACTTGTCGAACAATCTCTGAACGGCGTGCAATTCGGATTGCTGCTGTTCCTGATCGCTGCCGGTCTGACGCTGGTGTTCGGCATCATGGACCTGGTCAACCTGGCGCACGGCTCGTTCTACATGCTCGGCGCTTTTTTTGCGGCCACATTCGCCGCGCTGACGGGAAGCTTCCTGCTCGGCGCGCTGCTTGGCCTGCTGGCGACACTCGTCGTCGGCATGGCGCTCGATCTGATCGCGATTCGAAAGCTCTACGGGCGCGATCATCTCGATCACGTATTGGGAACGTTCGGATTGATCCTGTTCTTCAACGAGGCAGTGCGGCTGATCTGGGGCGCAGGCGGCATGAACCTGCCGTTGCCGCACTGGCTTAATGCCTCGGTGACGATCCTGCCTGGGATCCAATACCCGGCCTATCGGATCGCCGTCATTGTCGTGGCGCTGCTGGTGGCGCTGTTCCTCTATTTGCTGGTCATGCGCACACGCGTCGGCATGCTGATCCGTGCCGGCGCGTCGAACCGCGAGATGGTCGGTGCGCTAGGCATCAACATCAAGTTGCTCTACACCTTCGTCTTCGGGCTCGGTGCGGCGCTCGCCGGGCTGGGCGGTTTGATGCAGGCGCCGATCCTCACCGCGCAGATCGGAATGGGCGAGAACATCCTGATCCTCGCCTTTGTCGTCATTATTATCGGCGGCATTGGATCGATCCGCGGCGCCTTCATCGCCTCGATGCTCGTTGGCCTACTCGACACCGTCGGCCGCGCCTTCCTGCCCGATTTCTTCAAGCTCATCCTCAGTTCGGCGGCAGCATCGACGGCGGGACCCGCGGTCTCATCGATGTTGATCTATTTGCTGATGGCGACCGTGCTTGTGGTGCGTCCCGAAGGTCTGTTCCCAGCGGCAAGCAAATGAAACGTATGCTCACCGCGCGCAATGTCTTCGTTGCCGGCCTGCTGATTCTACTCGTATTGGTGCCGCTCTACGCGATCGTTACGGACAATCTATTCCCGCTGACTCTGTACACGCGTATCGTCATCCTGGCACTGGCCGCGACCAGCCTCAATCTCATCCTCGGCTATGGTGGGATGGTGAGCTTTGGCCATGCCGCCTACATCGGAATCGGCGGCTATGCTGTCGGCATCCTCGCGCATGAAGGCATCTATTCCGGATTCCTGCAGTGGCCGCTCGCGCTGTTCGTATCGGCAGTCACCGCACTCGCGATCGGGTCCCTTTCCCTGCGCACGCGCGGCGTCTATTTCATCATGATCACGCTCGCCTTCGCGCAGATGTTATACTACGTCGCGGTCAGCCTCGATCGCTATGGGGCAGACGACGGCATGACGATCTACCAGCGGAGCGAGTTCGACGGGATTATCAATCTCTCGAACAAGATTTCGTTCTACTATCTCTGTTTTGGGCTGCTGCTGGCGACCATCTATCTGACTTGGCGCATCGTCAATTCGCGCTTCGGCATGGTGATCCAGGGATCGCGCTCGAACGACCGGCGCATGCGTGCGATCGGCTTCCCTACCTACCGCTACCGCCTAGTCGTATTCATGATCGCCGGAACGATATGCGGGCTCTCCGGTGCGCTACTCGCCAATCAGACCGACTTCATCAGCCCAGCGGTCATGTACTGGACGCGTTCCGGCGACCTGATCGTGATGGTCGTCCTCGGTGGCATGGGAACGCCATTCGGTCCGGTAATCGGCGCGGTGGCGCTGCTGCTGCTGGAGGAGTGGCTTTCCGGCGTCACCGAATATTGGCAGATCATCCTTGGCCCCATGTTGCTGCTGGTGGTGCTGTTTGCGCGCGGAGGAATCGAAGGTCTGCTGGCGGGAGCGTCGCGTGGCTGATGCTCTGCTCGAAATCGAGGGCCTCTCGAAACGGTTTGGCGGCATCGTCGGCTCCGACGCGATCTCGCTTGCGGTGCCCAGAGGCGAGCTGCACGCCATCATCGGACCGAATGGCGCCGGCAAGACGACCTTGATCGGCCAGCTCGCCGGCGAGATGTCTCCCGACGCCGGGAACATCCGGTTTGACGGCCGCGACATTACGGCGTTGCCGGTCTATCGCCGGAGCCAGCTCGGGTTGGCCCGCTCGTTTCAGATCAGCTCGCTGTTCCTCAACTTCACTGCCCTCGACAACGTGGCACTGGCGGTGCAGGCGCATGCCGGCCATTCGTTCTATTTCTGGCGCAATGCGCGATGCGAAGCCGACCTGCGCGGACCGGCCGGTCTTGCGCTCGCGCGCGTCGGCCTCACTGACCGAGGCGACGTCCTCGTCTCCAAGCTCAGCCATGGAGAACACCGGCAGCTCGAGATCGCCATGGCGTTGGCTACGACTCCGCGCATGCTCCTGCTCGACGAGCCGATGGCCGGGATGGGACCGGAGGAGAGTGCGCGCATGGTCGAACTGCTGCGCAAGTTGAAGGGTGAGCTGACCATCCTTCTGATCGAGCATGACATGGAGGCGGTATTCGCACTGGCTGACCGGATCACGGTCCTCGTCTACGGGCGCATCATCGCCTCGGGCAGCCCGGAGGCGATCCGGGCCAATGCCGAGGTCCGCCAAGCCTATCTCGGCGAGCAGGAGACGGCGAATGGCTGACGCCGCGTTGCTCGAGGTCGCCGACATCGATACTTGCTACGGTCTGAGCCAGGTGCTGTTCGGCATGTCACTTACCATCGCACCGGGCGAGGTGGTGGCGCTCATGGGGCGCAACGGTATGGGCAAGACCACAACCGTGCGCTCGATCATGGGGCTCACTCCGGCGACGAAGGGATCTATCCGCTTCAACGACCGGGAAATCCGCGGGCTGCCGGCCTACCAAGTGGCCAAGCTCGGCATTGGACTGGTACCAGAAGGCCGCCAGGTCTTCCCCAACCTGACCACGCGCGAGAATCTGGTCGCCACCGCCGCGAACCGTAGCAGCGCGGCCGAGCCGTGGACACTCGACAAGGTTTATGCGCTGTTTCCCCGGCTTGCAGAGCGCACCGCCACTATGGCGAGCCAACTCTCCGGCGGCGAGCAGCAGATGCTGGTGATCGGCCGCGCGCTGATGACCAATCCGCGCCTGTTGATCCTCGACGAGGCAACGGAAGGATTGGCACCCCTCCTCCGCGCAGAGATCTGGCAGTGCCTTACGCGGCTCAAGGCCGCCGGCCAGTCAATCCTGGTGATCGACAAGAGCGTCGAGGCGCTGATCGGCGTCGCCGACCGCCATTACGTGGTCGAGCGCGGGACGGTGGTGTGGGCCGGCAGCTCCAAGGAACTGGCGGCGTCACCGGCGGTCCAGCGCCGCTATTTGGGGGTGTGACGGCTTCCCCGACGAATGCACGGCGGTGCGCGCATGAGTGACTCGGCAGCCGATCGGGAGGGACATTACCGGGAACGGGATCAAGATGAGGAGCGATGATAAGGAAATCTGCTCCATCGTTGCGTTCGTCCGAAAGCTGTCGGGTGCATCGGAGGCTGACCTCAAAGCGCGGATTGCAAGCCTTTCCCGTCTCTCAATGCCCTTGGCTGGTCGCGAATACTGTAGTCTCTGGGAGTGAGCCGAAGAGTGTCCTGATGAGGAATGAAGAAGCTGATGAAGACTTCAGAACCTACACTCAGAAAGACGACCAAGCGAAAAGCGACCCCGAATACCTCGAAACGCCAATTCACCGTCCGCCGCATTGTGAACTGGGGCGACTGCGACCCGGCCGGGATCGTCTATACGCCCCGCGTTCTTGATTACGTTTGCGAAACCGTCGACGCCTGGCTGCGCGAAGAACTCAAGGCCAGTTGGTGGCATGTTAATTCGACCGGCGGTCCGGGCTTGCCGACAGTCAATGCCGTTTGCGATTTCATCAGCATTCTGAGACCCGATCAAAACGTGGAACTTCGTTTATACATCCGAGAGATCGGACGAAGTTCCATTACGTTCGAAGTGGAAGGAGTGGCGGAGGACAACCGTCTGGCTTTTCGTGTGACGTTGGTTTCCTGTGCTATCGACCTAGTCGACCACCGGGCGACGCCAATTCCGGACTGGATGCGCGAAAAGCTTGAAGCTTATCAGAGGTGCTGCACTTGACCAGGTGGCAGACCTCCGCTTGATCCTGTCGCATCCAAAAACTTTGTCAGCCTGGGTAGCCCTGGCCAACAAACTTGCGCGTATCGCTTGGGCGGCGCTGCCCGAAACCGCCGGTATGAACTGCCCCGAATTTTCCGGAGGCTATTTTTGTTGAGAGCTACGCGGCCATCCTGGGCTCCTCAAGGGTCGCGTAGTAGTTTGCTTCCGCCTCGGCAGGCGGAATGTTGCCGATCGGCTCCAG
>Ga0315553_10002831_pt1 | contig 13747 bp, 9 predicted proteins | sample SalMarSW160140MG_FD_203099 | JGI IMG/M metagenome (GOLD analysis project Ga0315553, IMG submission 203099) | Salt marsh sediment microbial communities from the Plum Island Ecosystem LTER, Massachusetts, United States - Salt Marsh Sediment SW1601-40 ... | reverse complement strand
AGAAGGTCGCCTCGCGCCCGAGCTTGCCTGGCGAGTGCGCATCGGAATTGGAGGTCAGCCGGTAGCGGTCGAGCGAGGAGACCCGCCAGTTCATCTCCGGGTCGGAGGAAAGGCCGGTCTCGACCGCAAAGATGTGGCCGGACAGGTCGCCGTAACATTCAGGGATCGAGTCGAAGCCCGACTGCGAGCCGAGAGCGGCGAACCACGGTGTCCAGATATGCGCGGGCACGAAGTAGGCGTCGGGGCCGCTTTCGAGCGCGATCTCCAGGAGATTGCGCGAGTCGAGGCCGAGGATCGGGCGGCCGTCCGATGCGATGTTGCCGATCGAAGCGAGCTTGGCGGCGAGCCTGTCGACGGTCGGAAAATCCGGCGCGTAGATCAGGTGATGGACCTTCCGCGTCTTCTCGCCCTTCTTGTAGATGGTCGAGATTTCCGTCTCGAGCATGTAGGAGGGAAGCGTGCGGCACGACGGCGGGAGCTTTTCCGCCACTGCCGCCTCGATCTCCGGCTTCAGGCGAAAGAGACCGGGCGCGGCCGGCACGAGCTTCTCTTTCAGCTCCTGAAGCCACACCGGATGCACGCAGTCGCCGGTGGCGACGACGCCAATCCCTTTCCTGGCCGCCCAGAAGGCGAGATGCTCAAGGTCGAGGTCGCGGCTCGTCGCGCGCGAATACTTGGAATGGACGTGGAGGTCTGCGTGAAAGCGCATTTCGCACCCTCCTCCGCGGGTCGGCTTCACGTCTAGATGATTCGCACAGGCGCGAGCGAACGGCTTTGTGCCTGTGGAAATCAGGGGAAAACGTCGAGCCGAGGAGGCGCTCCCGCGGGAGTCAGGCAGGCGGCCCGTCGGCTTCGCCGACGAGGCGCCAGATCTCCACGGAGCGGGCGCGGCCCTTCACCTGCCGGTCGCCGATCGGCTCGAACCGGAAGCCGGCGCCGGCCGCCGCGACGACGTCGCCGGAGACGAGAATCGTCGCCGTGCCGTCTTGCGCGTATTCCCCGCAGAGCTTTTCGATGCGCGAGCACACATTCACGGTATCGCCGATCACGGTGTAGTTCATGCGCGCCTTGGCGCCGATATTGCCGACGATGAGCGGCCCGGTGTGAAGCGCGATCTTCATGCGGAACGGCGTCTCGCTCTCCGCCGCGCTCGCCTCCATCGCCCGGGCAATGGCGAGTGCCGCGCGGCAGGCATGCGCGGCGTGATCGGGAACGTTCTCCGGCGCACCCCAGAACGCCATCGCCGCGTCGCCTATGAACTTGTCGACGGTGCCGCCTTCCGCCTCGATGCAGGAGATCAGCATCTCGAAGTGGCGGTTCAGCATCTGCGCCACCTCCGCCGGCGGCAGGTTCTCCGAGAGCGGCGTGAAGCCGGAAATGTCGGTGAACATGACCGTCAGCTCTGCCTCGCGGACCTCGGTGGCGGGACCGTCGGAAGCGCTCATCAGACGCCGCACGAGCTGATGCGGCACGTAGGTTCGAAACCAGCGCAGGCCGTTCACCATGCTGTTGAAGGACTGCGCCTGCTCGTCGAGCTCTCGGATCGTCGAACGCGGCAGCGGCTCGATATTGTCGAGATCGAGGTGCTCGATCTTGCCCGCCGCCGCGGAGACGGCGCGTATCGGGCGAGCAATGCGCCGCGCGAGAACGATCGCCGCCACCAACGCCGCAGCGGCTAGAACGAGGCTGATGACGATCGACCCGGCCAGGCGCTTGAGCTGCTCGTTGACATCCGCAACGGGGACGTGAACGCCGATCTGCCACGGGACCGGACCAAACGCGTCGGTGGAGCGCGAAAGGATGACCTCGCCGCTGCCGCGCTTGCCGGTTTCGCGGACATCGAAGTCGGCCCGGCTCGGAAGATCGGCAGCGGGCAGCGAGGGAAATAGCGCAAGCACGGGATCGCCGATCGCGTCGACGGAAAGAAGCGGCATCTTTGCCGACAGCCGCTTTGAATATTCGGCGTCCAGCAAGGCAGGATGCGCGAGCACGTGATCGTCGCCGTAGAGGACGAAGGCGGTCACGTCGGAATTGGTGAGCTCATGGCTAACGAAGTTCGACAGCGCCACCACCGACACGCCGGTTGCGATCGCGCCGACATAAACGCCGTCGCGGAAGAGCGGACTGGCGATCGTGATGTAGGTCTCTCCTTCGCGAAAATAGGGCGCACCCCACTGGACGCCTTTGGCCCGTTCGGCGCGGGCGAGGAAGTCGACCAGCTCGGCACGGTCAGGGCTCGGCTCGGTCTCGACATGGATGCCGCCGTCGTGACGGTCGACCCACAGCCCGGAACCGTCCGGCCGCCACACCACCACGCCACCGATCTGAGGCGCGGGGGCAAGCGCTCCTGAGAGCACCTTGGCGAGGCCCTCGCGGTCGTTGATGTCCAGCGTGCCGTTGGTGACGCGGCGAGACAGATCGGCGATTAGATCGCGCGCCGGCTCCATATGGTCGAAAACGCCGCGCTCGACCGCGGAGATCGTCAGCTCGGCGCGGTTTCGCATCAGCTCCACCGTATTGCGGATGCTGGTCGAGGCGGAGACGAAAAGTACCGTCCCGACCGCGAGCGCCGTCAGGCCGCCAATCGCGACCATCAGGACGACGGTGATGCGAAACCGCACGGGTCGAGGGCCCGACCGCGGCGCGGAACGGTGCGTCGCGTCAGTCACGACGGCAGGGCGGGGTCAGAGCCTTCCCGAACTTCTCAAGCGATATGCCGGATACAAACACGGAAAGAGGCTCCGACGTCTCAGTCGAGCAAACTGCGCCCAATCCCGTTAAACCTCGCCGCGACTCAAGAAACAGTGAATAAAGTTGCGGCATATCCGCAGAAAATGCGGCTGTATCTGTCCGGTCGCCCGTCGGACCTCCGAGGTTTGAGACCCTAACCTCCGCTCCTCGGAAGTGAGAGTGGGATGGCGCAACCGCATTGGTCGGCTCGCTTGAGGCGCGCGACTTGGCACTGCTTGCCGAGACGATACGCTGCGATGACCCTGGTAAGGGCCGCCGCGAACTCCAGCATCGCTCTAGATTTATCACTCGGCGCGCTTCGTCAAAAGCATCGGTCCGTAGCGAAACGCGAAGAGGACGAAGGCGAGGCTCCAGAGTGTCCCGCCGGCGACAAGCAGCGTCATGTAGAGGGTCGGCACGAGCGGTGCGGCAACCCGAAGCAATGCGCCGGCGGTCACCGCCACATAGAGTGTAAGCGTCGCCGCGTCGGTCTCGATCGCGCGCCCGGCGTGGCCGAGCGTCGCGCGCGTCATGACGGCGAGCGTCATTGTGGCGATCGCGCCCGCGGTCAAAGCGTGCAACGCCGCGCTTTGCGGAACGAGGTCGGGCCACAGGATTGAGCCACCGAGCAGGAGGAGAGCGGCGGCGAGCCATGCATAGGCGATGTGAAGGATAAGGACGATCGGCTCTCGCCACGCGCCGAAGCCGCGCCAGCGCGCGAGGCGGACGGCGAGCAGGCCGCCTGCGAGCACGAGCAGCGCTCCGCTGATCGAGAAGTCGGGAACGACATTCCACGCGAGGATAGCGGCGACGACGGAGACGAGCGCAAGGCGATCGATCCGATCGAAGCTTGCGGGCAGACTGCGCACGCCTTGCTTCACCAGCCAGTTGCGCGTGAAGCTCGGTACGATCCGGCCGCCGATCAGCGAAATCAGAAGCGCGGCGACGCCGAGCGCCAACCGGACCGCAACTTCGCCGAGCGCCGGCCAGAAGCCTCCGAGATGATGCAGCAAATTGGCGAAGGCGAACAGCGTGATGAGAAGCGCGACCGGAGCGTTGCGCCAGTTCTTCCCGGCCACCACCTCGCGCCAGACGGCGACTGAGAGCGTCACCGGAAAGGCGAGATCGAGGATCATCGCCGCGATGGGCGAGCCCACGGCAAAGCAAGCGACGCGTCCGGCGATCCACAATGCGAAGAGCAGGGCAAGAGGCGCACCGCTTAGCGGCAGCCGGCCGGTCCAGTTGGGAACGGCCGTCAGGATGAAGCCGGCCATGACCGCTCCGAGATAGCCGAAGATCATCTCGTGCGCGTGCCAGCTAACGCCGACAAACGGCCCGGCCGGCCCGACGCCCGAGCGGAACATCCAGAGCCAAAGCGGGACGGCAATGGCTGCATAGACCGAGGCGCCGAAGAAGAACGGACGGAAGCCGTAGCTGAGGAGTGGCGGCGCAGCCCGCCGACGTCCGCGCCGGTCGATCGACGTGTCGCCGCGGCGCACGCGCATCCGCGGCACGGAGCGGTCGTCGCCGTCCTGACGCCCGGCAATTCCTTCGGAAGCTCCAGCGGTGGTCATGGCGGGTGGTGGCTTCAGCTCTTGGTGCCGAGCGCGTGCGTGAGCGCGCGCCGGAAGCAGACGATCCCCGGATTTGGGTCATGGTTCATGGCGCCGAGCAGCGTCACCCATTCCTCGTCCGAAGCATGCGCGGCAAAGTGGCGAACGGCGCCCGCCGCGAACGCGCCGACTTCAAGGCCGCGCGCTTCCGCTTCTTTCCGCACCGATGCAAGCAGCGTGAGATCACCGAGCGCGAGAATCGCCTCGGCGGCGACGCTCTCGTCGGCGAAACGCGTCAGGAGGTCACCCAGCAACATCGGCGGCGCCTTCAGTTGACGCGGTGCGTTTCCGCACCGTCCATCGCGATGCCACGAATATTGGCGCGCGAGACGAGACGTGCGATGTACTGCGCCGTGGCGCGCCGCGTCACGCTCTCGCGCAGGTATCCGGCGATGCGTTCGGCGACGAGCTCGAACGGAAGCTCCCGTCCTTCGATCTTCCGGTCGAGGCGGATGATGTGCAGCCCGTAGCGGGTCGCCACCGGCTCCCCGGAGATCGTGCCGGGTTCAAGAGCGAAGAGCGCCTGCTCGAATTCCGGCGTCGTCTGCCCGGCTGTGACCTGCCCGAGATTGCCGCCTTGCGCCGCCGAGGAGCACCCGGAGCGCGCCCGCGCTAGATCGGCGAAACGCTCCGGGTGCTGCTTCAGTTCTGAAAGGATCGTCCGTGCCTCGGCTTCCGCACGCTGAAATACGGCGCGATCGCCGGCGGGCGCCGGCAAGAGGATATGAGCCGCCTCGAAGAGGTCGGGCGAGCGAAACAGTTTTCGGGTCTGCTCATAGTAGCGCCGGCAGGTCGCCTCGTCCGGCTCCGGCGTCTTGATCTCCTGCTCGATCAGGCCGCGGATCAGCGCCTCCTCCTCCGTCTCGCGCCGACCGGAGTGGTCGCTGAGCGGCATTGCTTCGACTTCCATCCGACGCGCTTCCTGGAGCAGCAGCTCGCGGATCACGAGCGCACGCGCAGCCGCTTCGAAGGCGCCCTTGGGCGCGGCGGCCGGATGATGCTGCGCCTCGCGCGCAATCGCATCGCGCGAGATTGCGACGCCGTTGACGCTGATCGCCTGGGGCTTCGGTAGATCTCGCGAATGAAGGGCGCAGCTCATGCCCTACTCCGCGGGGATGTATCGACGCGCAGACGAAGCTTCTGCACCCGCCGGGCGGCTCGTGCGAACGACCTGATAGCCGCGGCGTCCGAGATACCAGACCGGCGCACTCCAGATGTGCACGAGCCGGGTGAACGGGAAGACGAGGAAGATCGTCATGCCGAGGAAGAGATGCAGCTTGAAGATCGGGTTGGCGCCGGCGATCAGCACCCAGACCTCCGGCTCGAGCGTCAGCACGCCCTGCGCCCAGGTCATGAACCGCACCATCTCGTGGCCGTCGAGATGGTTGAGCGACACCGGGATGGTGGCGAGCCCGAGCGTGAGCTGCGCCCAGAGCAGAAGCAGGACGGCAATGTCGCCGAAGGACGAGGTCTTTCGAATACGAGCATCGAACAGGCGCCGGTGCGCCAACAACGTGATGCCGATGAAGCAGAAGACGCCGGCAACGCCGCCCACGATGATCGCCATCCATTGCTTGAATGTGTGCGAGATGCCGATGGCATCGAACACCCAGATCGGCGTCAAGAGGCCGACGAAATGGCCGAGGAAGATGACGAGAATGCCGAAATGAAAGAGGTTCGAGCCCCAGAAGAGCTGCCTTCGGCGCAGGAGCTGGCTGGAGCCGCTCCGCCACGTGTATTGCTCGCGATCAAAGCGCACCAGGCTGCCGATCAGGAACACCGTCAGGCAGAGATAGGGATACCAGCCGAACAGTGCGTGGTCGAAGAAGTCGCGCATCGCTTCTGCTCACGCTTCGGGTGACGCGGCCGGGCGCTTCGCCGCGCGAATCCGGGCAACGAGGCCATCCTTACAGCCGCCATTCCCTGGCCCGAAGGTGACGGGCTCGTCCTCCCAGGCCTGGTCGAGAGCGGCGAGATCGGTCGGATCGGGATCGGGCTCTTGCATGAGTTCCTCGATGTCCTCGTCCTTTGGCTTCGCCGCGGCGATGGCGACGAGGGCGCGGAAGACTGCTTCGTAGGGCGAGCCGCGCTTCTTGAGCCGCTCCGCCAGCGCGGCGAGGATGTGCGCCGTCTGGCCCAGCGTCTCGGCCGCCTCGCCGAGCGGCCGCGTGGAAAGGTACTCGAGAAACAGCGGCAGGAAGTCCGGAAGCTCGGTGGCACTGATTGAAAGCCCGTTTGTCTCGTAGAGCGTCTTCAGGTCGATCATCGCCTGGCCGCGGTCGCGGCTCTCGCCGTGCACATGCTCGAAGAGATAGAGCGACAGCGAGCGCGTGCGATCGAAGAGGAGCACATAGCGCTCCTGCAGGTCGAAGAGGTCGCCCGAGGCGATGCCCTCGATCAGCGGATGCAGCGTGCGGCGTTGCCGGCCGCTGACGATCCCCTCCCCCGCCAGCACCTCGCGAAGCTCGCGCGCATTCGCCTGCAGCTCCGGCGTCGGATAGCTGAGAAGCAGCGAGAGTGCCTTGAACGTCTTTGCCATTATGCGATCTCCATCGGATTCCTCGCCCGCTTCGGCTTGCCGAACAGGTTGGTTTCGGTCGTACCGCCCGAGCAGCCGTTACCAAACGAGAAGCCGCACGAGCCGCGAAGATCGTAGGCGTCCTCGCCAAGCTCGCGATGCGCCGTTGGGACGACGAAGCGGTCCTCGTAGTTGGCAATCGCCATCACCTGGTACATCTCCTCGATGTGCCGTGCGGTGAGGCCAACGCGCTCGGCAATGCCCTCGTCGATCACGCCGTCGACGGTCTTGGCGCGCATGTAGGCGCGCATGGCGAGCATGCGCTCAAGCGCCTGCGCCACCGGCTCCTCCTTGCCAGCGGTCAAGAGGTTGGCGAGGTATTTGAGCGGGATGCGCAGCGAACGCACCTCCGGCATCTCGCCGTCGACACCGATCTTGCCGGCCTCCGCCGCCGACTGGATTGGAGACAACGGCGGCACGTACCAGACCATCGGCAGCGTGCGGTATTCGGGATGGAGGGGGAAAGCCACCTTCCATTCCATCGCCATTTTCCAGACCGGCGAGCGGCGTGCGCCTTCGAGCCAGCTTTCGGTTATGCCGGCGGCGCGCGCCTCTTCGATGACATGCGGGTCGCCGGGATCGAGAAAGATCGAAAGCTGCGCCTCGTAGAGGTCCTCTTCGTCTGCGGCGCTCGCCGCCTCCTCGATGCGGTCGGCATCATAGAGCACGACGCCGAGATAACGGATGCGGCCGACGCAGGTCTCCGAGCAGACGGTCGGCTGGCCCGCCTCGATACGCGGGAAGCAGAAGATGCACTTCTCCGACTTTCCGCTTTCCCAGTTGTAGTAGATCTTCTTGTAGGGGCAGCCCGACACGCACATGCGCCAACCGCGGCACTTGTCCTGGTCGATCAGGACGATCCCATCCTCCTCGCGCTTGTATATGGCACCGGAGGGGCAGGCAGCGACGCAGGCCGGGTTGAGGCAATGCTCGCAGAGCCGCGGCAGATACATCATGAAGGTGTTTTCGAACTGCCCGTAGATTTCCTTCTCAACGCCGTCGAAATTGCTGTCCTTGGAGCGCTTGGCGAACTCGCCGCCGAGAATCTCCTCCCAGTTCGGCCCCCACTCGATCTTCTCCATGCGCTCGCCGGTGATGAGCGAGCGCGGCCGCGCTGTGGGCGAGGCCTGCATCTCCGGCGCCTTCTGCAGGTGCTCGTAGTCGAATGTGAAGGGCTCGTAGTAGTCGTCGATCTCCGGCAGGTCGGGGTTGGCGAAGATGTTCGCCAGCACCCGCCACTTGCCGCCGATCTTCGGCTCGATCTTGCCGTTGCGCTTCCGCCGCCAGCCGCCGTTCCAGCGGTCCTGATTCTCCCAATCCTTCGGATAGCCGATGCCGGGCTTGGTCTCGACGTTGTTGAACCACGCGTATTCCATGCCCTCGCGGTTGGTCCACACGTTCTTGCAGGTGACCGAGCAGGTGTGACACCCGATGCACTTGTCGAGGTTCAAGACCATCGCGATTTGCGCGCGCACTCTCATTCTGCGGCCTCCATGCGGGGCGTCGTCGTCTCGGCCGGCTGATCGGATGCGGGCTGGTCGAGCCAGTCGACCTTCGCCATCTTGCGGACGATGACGAACTCGTCGCGGTTGGTGCCGATCGTGCCGTAATAGTTGAAGCCGTAGGATTGCTGGGCGTAGCCGCCGATCATGTGCGTCGGCTTCAGGACCGCGCGCGTCACCGAGTTATGGATGCCGCCGCGCTGGCCGGTCTGCTCCGAGCCCGGCACGTTCACGATCTTCTCCTGCGCGTGGTACATCATGCACATGCCTTCCTTCACGCGCTGCGAGACGACGGCGCGCGCAACCAGCGCGCCGTTCGAGTTGAAGACCTCGATCCAGTCGTTGTCGACGATGCCGGCCTTCTTCGCGTCGACCTCGCTGATCCACACGATCGGGCCGCCGCGCGACAGCGTCAGCATTAGGAGATTGTCGGTGTAGGTGGAGTGGATGCCCCACTTCTGGTGTGGCGTGATGAAATTCAGGATCACCGGCGTGTTGCCATTCGGCCTGCGGTCGATCACCGGCTTCACAGCCTTGGTGTCGATCGGCGGGCGATACACGCACAGCGCCTCGCCAAAGGCGCGCATCCACAGATGATCCTGGTAGAGCTGCTGGCGGCCGGAAAGCGTGCGCCAGGGGATCAACTCGTGCACGTTGGTGTAGCCAGCGTTGTAGCAGACCTTCTCCGATTCGAGTCCCGACCAGATCGGCGACGAGATGATCTTGCGGGGCTGCGCGACCACGTCGCGGAAGCGGATCTTCTCGTCCTCCTTGGGGATCGCAAGGTGGGCGTGCCCGCGGCCCGTCGTCTTGCCGAGCGCTTCCCACGCCTTGACCGCGACTTCGCCGTTGGTCTCCGGCGCCAGCATGAGAATGACTTCGGAGGCATCGATGTCGGTGTCGATCTTCGCCAGGCCGTTGGTGGGCCCTTCCTCGGTGACGACACCGTTGAGCCGCTTGAGGGACTCGACCTCGTGCTCGGTGTTCCAGGCGATGCCCTTGCCGCCGTTGCCGATCCTCGACATCAGTGGTCCGAGCGAGGTGAAGCGCTTGTAGAGGTTGGGGTAGTCGCGCTCGACCACCGTCACCTGCGGCATGGTCTTGCCGGGGATCGGCGCGACCTCGCCCTTCTTCCAATCCTTCACGTCGAGCGCCTGGGCCATCTCGCCAGGGCTGTCGTGCATGATCGGAGTCAGCACCACGTCCTTCTCGACACCGAGCGCTTCGGGCGCGACCTTCGAGAAAGCCTTGGCGATCGCCTTGTAGATATCCCAGTCACTCTTGCACTCCCACACCGGGTCGACCGCGGAGGTCAGCGGGTGGATGAAGGGATGCATGTCGGAGGTATTGAGGTCGTTCTTCTCGTACCAGGTGGCGGTCGGGAGCACGATGTCGGAGTAGACGCAGGTGGTCGACATGCGGAAGTCGAGCGTGACGAGAAGATCGAGCTTCCCTTCCGGCGCCACCTCGTGCCAGGCCACCTCCTGCGGCTTCTGGCGTCCGGTCTCGCCGAGGTCCTTGCCGAGCACGCCATGCGTGGTGCCGAGCAGGTGCTTAAGGAAATATTCGTGGCCCTTGCCGGACGAGCCGAGCAGGTTGGAGCGCCAGACGAAGAGGTTGCGCGGCCAGTTGACGGGCTTGTCCGGGTCTTCGCAGGAGAGCTTGAGCTCGCCTGACTTCAGGGCATTCGCCACATAGTCCTTCGGCTCCAGCCCCTTCGCCGCGGCCTTGGCCGCAATTTCCAGCGGATTGGCCTCGAGCTGTGGTGCGGACGGCAGCCACCCCATGCGCTCGGCGCGGACATTGTAGTCGATGAGCGCGCCGTCCCATGGTCCAGCCGGCATGGTCGGCGACAGGATCTCTTTGACGTCGAGCGTCTCGTAGCGCCACTGGTCGGTGTGGGCGTAGAAGAACGAGGTCGAGTTCTGCTGACGCGGCGGGCGGTTCCAGTCGAGCCCGAACGCCAGCGGCAGCCAGCCCGATTGCGGCCTGAGCTTCTCCTGCCCGACATAGTGCGACCAGCCCCCGCCCGACTGACCGACGCAGCCGCACATCACCAGCATATTGATGACGCCGCGGTAGTTCATGTCCGAGTGGTACCAATGGTTCATCGCCGCGCCGATGATCACCATGGAGCGACCGTGAGTCTTCTCGGCGTTGCGGGCGAACTCGCGCGCCACGGTGATGATCTGGTCGCGCTTGACGCCGGTGATCTTCTCCGCCCAGGCGGGCGTATAGGGCTCGTTGTCGTCGTAGCTCGTGGCCACGTGCTTGCCGCCGAAGCCGCGATCGACCCCATAGTTGGCGACGAAGAGATCGAAGACGGTGGCGACCAGCGTCTCGCCGTCAGCGAGCTTCACCTTCTCCACGGGCACCTTGCGCTCGAGCACGCTCGGGTGATCGGTGCCGGCGAAGTGGTCGTGCTCGATGTTGCCGAAATAGGGGAAGGCGACGTCGGCGAGCGCGTGATCGGTGTCGGCAAGCGTCAACTGCAGACGTGTCTCGCGGCCGGCGGAATCCTTCTCTTCGAGATTCCACTTGCCCTTTTCACCCCAGCGGAAACCGACCGATCCGCGCGGCACGACGGTGGCTCCCGATTCGGAATCGAAAGCGACGGTCTTCCATTCGGGATTGTTGGTCTCGCCCAAGCCGCCGACGAAATCGGAGGCACGTAGTAGGCGTTCGGGCACCAGCCTGCCGCCCTGCTCCACCAGACGGACCAGCATCGGCATGTCAGTGTATTGCCGGACGTAGTCGCCGAAATAATCGGCCTGCCGGTCGATATGGAACTCGCGCAGGATCACGTGGCCCATCGCCATGGCGAGCGCCGCGTCGGTGCCCTGCTTCACCGAGATCCAAAGATCGGCGAACTTCGAGGCTTCGGAATAGTCGGGACAGATCACCACGCTCTTGGCGCCGCGATAGCGCGCCTCGGTATAGAAGTGCGCGTCGGGCGTGCGCGTCTGCGGGACGTTCGAGCCCCACAGGATAAGGAACCCAGAATTGTACCAGTCGGCCGATTCCGGCACGTCGGTCTGCTCGCCCCAGGTCTGCGGGCTCGACGGCGGCAGGTCGCAGTACCAGTCGTAGAAGGACATGCATACGCCGCCGAGCAGCGACAGGTAGCGCGCGCCGGCCGCGTAGCTCACCATCGACATCGCCGGGATCGGCGAGAAGCCGACCACGCGGTCAGGGCCATAGGTCTTCGCGGTGTAGGCGTTGGCCGCGCCGATGATCTCGGTCACCTCGTCCCAATCGGCGCGCACGAAACCGCCGAGGCCGCGCTTCTTGGTGTAGCTGGCGCGCTTCTCAGCATCCTCGACGATCGAGGCCCAGGCAGCGACCGGCGCAAGGTGCGCCCGCGCCGTGCGCCACAGCTTCAACAGCCGCGAGCGCACCAGCGGATATTTCACCCGGTTGCCCGAATAGAGGTACCAGGAATAGCTGGCGCCGCGCGAGCAGCCGCGCGGCTCGTGGTTGGGCAGCTCCGGCCGCGTGCGCGGATAGTCGGTCTGCTGCGTCTCCCAGGTGACGATGCCACCCTTGACGTAGATCTTCCACGAGCATGAGCCGGTGCAGTTGGCGCCGTGGGTGGAGCGCACGATCTTGTCGTGCTGCCAACGCTTGCGGTAGCCATCCTCCCAGCGGCGGTCTTCGCGGGTGGTGATACCGTGGCCGTCGGCGAAGGTGTCGACGGTGCGGTTGAAGAAGGTCAGGCGGTCGAGGAAATGGCTCATGGCGCTGCCTATCGTGCCTGCGAGGGAGCTGGCGTTGCAGCGCTCCGAAGCGCCGCGCCGCGATCGAGGTGCCAGAAGTAGATGGAAACGCCGATCGCCATGACGGCGAGCACGACGTAGGCGAAAAAGCCGCCGGCGTAGCCGTCCGTGCCGAGCGCATCGACGACGGCGCCGAGAAACGGCGGGATGATGAAGCCGCCCAATGCGCCGAGCCCGCCGACGAGGCCGGCCGCCCCGCCGACCGCCTCCGGCACATATTTCGGCACCATCTTGAACACGGCCGCATTACCGACGCCCATGCCGAGCGCGATCAACAGCTCCCCGGCGAGCGCTTCGTAGAAACCCGAGACAAAGGTCAGAACAACAGCGCCGATCAGCACGCCTGCGAAAGCGAGGATCGCCGTCCGCTCACCGCCGATACGCTCGGAGAGCATCCCGCCGAACACGCGGATGATGGCCGCAAGAAGCGAGAAGCCGAGGCCGCCGAGCAACGCCGCCTGCTTGATGTCCATGTGATGCAGGTTGACCCAGTAGGTCGGGAACCAGGCCGTGAGCGCCAGGAAGCCACCGAAGGAGACGAAATAGAGCGCGACGAGACCCCAGGTGCGCGGGTCCTCCGCAGCGGTGATGACCGCCTGCCAGACGCGCTCGTTGGGGAAGAGCTCCTGCCCCTGGCTCCGGGCGATCTTGCGACTCGCATTGGCATCGAAGCCCTGTTTGCGCAGCTGGAAGAAATAGGCGTCGCGCGCGAGCCACGCATAAATGGCCGTGCCGATCAGCAGGAAGGTGAACCAGGCGAAATAGGACCCGACAAGCCCCCACGCAGCGATGGCGAAGGGCAGAATCAACGTGAAAATGCCCGGCGCGAGGTTGCCGATGCCGCCATAGGCGCCGAGCGCCGTGCCCTGCCGCGACTGCGGATACCAATAGGAAACCTGTGGAATGCCAACCGAGAACGACGCCACCCCGCAGCCACTCAGGAAGCCGAACATCACGATGATCGGATAGGCGGCAACCGTCAGCGTCTTCGCGGTGAGCAGGATGAACACGAGTCCCCACATGCCGACGAGCGACATGGCAAACAGCGTCAGCATAGGCAGCCGGCCGCCGACGCGGTCGACCCAGGCGCCGAACGGGATGCGCAGAAGCGATCCGGTGAGCTGCGGTGCCGCGACCAAGATCCCGAGCGCAAGCCCGCCGAGGTGCATCTGCTCCTGGAAGTACTTCGCCGCAGGCCCATAGAGTGCGACGGCGGCAAAGCCTACGAAGAACCCCCATGTCCCCATGGTGAGGCCGGCCATCGGGCTGCCGGAAAGCTGGTAATGCCCTTGCACTGGTGCGCCGCCCGCCTCGCTCGTGGTGCTCATGATCTGTGGTCCCCCGGTTCAGCCCCGAAATGGCGACATGGCGATGTGGAGCCAAGTTGGCTGCGCCTTTCTGACTAGCCCAGGGTGTTCGGTGTTGGATTGCGACAGATCAACTCCACGGCCGTGCAGTCATCGCTCTGTTTTCTACAGAACAATACATAGTCGTGAACTCCGTTTATCTGTTTTCCTCTCGCCAATTGACATTTATCAATCGCATGTA